>Ga0187855_10003566_pt1 | contig 11389 bp, 10 predicted proteins | sample June2016WEW_8_10_2_FD_132969 | JGI IMG/M metagenome (GOLD analysis project Ga0187855, IMG submission 132969) | Peatland microbial communities from SPRUCE experiment site at the Marcell Experimental Forest, Minnesota, USA - June2016WEW_8_10 | ecosystem: Environmental > Terrestrial > Soil >...
GGCGCACTTCTTAGTCGCGAAGGTCTGTACTCCTCACTGCTGGTCTATTGGCGACGAGAACGAGCTCAGGGGATTCGGGAGGCCTTGACTCCGCAGAAACGCGGACCCAAATCCAAGCGCTACCCCATGGCAGACGAAATGGAAAAGCTGCAGCGGAAGAATGCGCGCCTCAACGAAGAGCTGCGCAAGGCCCACATCATCATCGACATCCAAAAAAAGTGGCCGCGCTGTTGGGTCATCCGCTTCCGGACGAAGATCTGGAGAAGGAGTTTTGATGGCCGCCGTCACCGAACTCGCCACCGCAGTCGGCACCCGCGCCGCTGGTCTTGCCCTGTGGGTACCTCGCGGCTCCTACTACTGGGATCGACGTTCTGGTTCTTCCCGGGTTCGGACTGCTCCGCGGCCCAGCTCGGTACGCGCCTTGGCGGCGGTGGAACGCGAAACCATCCTGGCATATCTCCGCCACCTACGCTTTCAGGATCGCTCGCCCGGCGCCGTCTATGCGACCTTGCGGCACGCCGACATCAAGACGACCATCAATACCTACGGCTCAGCATTTGAGAAGACCAAGCGCCGGTATCGGAGGATGCAAACCGAAGCGTAGCGCAATGAACGCAGAGGCCGTAACCGATTGATTTGTTACGTCGTTGCTGATCCTATGTCCAGAAAACTCACTTATCGCGGCTCGGGGCCGTTACCGTGCGGGACAGTGGATCGCAACCGGGTTTGTCGAGTCGGCCGTCAACGAGATTGTCGCCAAGCGAATCGTGAAGAAGCAACAGATGAGATGGAACCGGCACATCGTCCAGAGCTTCCTCGACGTTCGCGTTCATGTGCTGAATGGCACTTTGGAAAATGCGTTCCGTGATTGGCCCAAAGGCTTTCGGCCGGTCGCGGTCCGAGCCCAACTGGCTCTCTGAGCATGACCACCCCACAACTTTACACACTCCTGCACGCTCTTCCTCCCATGGCGTAAAACGATCGCGCTCAATCGCATGGACCCCGAATGGCTTATGATTTTAGGTTCCCGAGAACGATCGCGCCGAGTGTGGCGATCGTGACGCCGATCAGAGTCAGCCGGGCAGCGCGCGTGCCCGGCTTGGGGTTCTTCATCCAGAAAATGCCGATTAATGCGTTCACTACGACGCAGAGTTGGGCGATCGTGAACCCTCTGCCTGTTCCGATCAACTCCATCATCTTAAGCGCTCCGTAATTTCCAATGGCCCAAAGTAACCCCGTTGCAAGCAGCCGCGGATAGTGGGCGGGCGAGTTCAGCCGCAACGACGATTTCGACACGACCAGCAATAAGCAACTGCCGGCGAACATGCCCAGGGCCATCGGCAGCATGGCAACCCACATCGAAAGTTCGGAGATGCGGATCGGAACAAAGTAACTGCCCCAGCCCAACCCCGCGCCCAGCGCGCCAGCAAGCCCGACCCAGGAGAAGCGATTCTTGTCAGAAGCTTCTCCCCCGCTAAAAATGATGAGCAGAACTCCAGCGATGATCACGCTCACGGCGGCTAAAGCCCATGCGAGATTTGCCGAGCCCGTCTTCAGGAACTCGCCGAAGAGCAGCATGCCCCAGGCGATGGAGACGAGAATGTTCAATGGAGCCCAGATACCGAAGGCCTTGGCCATGCCCAGGCGGTCTGCGCCGATGAACGCGCTCAGTCCGCTGGCCGCCCAAATAATGCCGCCCAGGAACGGGAGCCAGAACGACCTCGCGGTCAGCGTGCCTACACCGCCGGCGAGCGCGACCGACAGGGCCAGGAGCAATACGGCTAGAGTCACATAGAATGTCCGAACCTGCTGCCCCTTAAGAGGCACGTTCTGCGAAGGTGCAAGCCAGGTGCCCCAGGCCAGTACGGTGACGATCGCGTAAATTAAGCCCGCCATAAATGTATCCCTCGCCAAGCGATTGGACTATGGCGCGCGCGACACCGCCATTCGCACGCACGACGCCTGCAAATCAGCGGATGGTTCATCGTGGGTGACAATCACCTTCATCGTCTCGCCCGCGCGCATTGCATTGAATGCTTCGGGAACATTTGCCGCCGCGACGCGATGTGTGATGAGCGACGAAGGATGAATTACGCCGCTCTCGAGCATCTGCACCACACCGGGAAATTGATTCGCTCCGCCGAACGCACCCTGCACGGTCAATTCATAACGCGTAATGAGATATTGCGAGACGGGTAGCAGTGCGTGCGCTTGCAGACCGAACAACACGATGCGCCCACCGCGACGCGCGAGTTTCAAAGCTTGCGGCAGCAGGGCGCCGACTCCGTCCACCACAATATCCGCGCCGAGTCCAGTTTGCTCTTTGACAATCGCTTCGACATCTTGCTCCCGCGAATTGATGACAACATCGGCGCCGTTCTTTCTTGCAATCTCCAAGCGGAACGGCGCAATGTCCGTCACGATAATTTTTCCCGCGCCGCTCGCGCGATAGAGCATGCCAAACAACAAACCGACGGGACCCGCGCCAAGAATCACGACACTCTCGCCCGGGTTGACCGCGACTCGCGTAGTGCCGCCAAATACACACGACAGGACTTCGGCGAACACCGCGTCGTCGAGCGCAACAGCGCGCGAAATCTTGTACAGCGCGCGTTCAGGCGCGACGACGTACGGCGCAAGTCCACCGTCGCGATGAATGCCGAGCGTCTTGTAATCTTCGCATTGGTTTGGCAAGCCTCGTCGGCAATAGCGGCATTGATTGCAATGCAAGCGCGGCGCGACGACGACGCGGTCACCTTGGCGCACGTATTTCACCCCCGCGCCAACCCCCTCGACCGTGCCGATACATTCGTGACCGAGTACTATGCCGACCTCGGCTATGTGCGCGGGCGGCACGGCAAGGATATTTAAATCGGTGCCGCACAAGCCGCATGCTTCGACGCGTAACAGCACGTCGTCCCAATTCTTGACTTGGGGCGTTGGTCGCTCCTGCATTTCGAGACGTCCCTCGCCCATGAAAACGGGTACGAGCATGTTGTGGGCCATTTCGGAAACTCCTCAGCTCCTTGAACGCTGTAACTATCCGCTACCCCTGTCCCCTCGCCGCACCGAGAATCCCCGCATCGTTGCCGAGTTCGCCGACGAGAATCCGCACGCGCGCAGCAATCGAGTGGTGCGAGTAGCGGGGCACCGCCGCGCGCGCAGGTGCGAGCAACAGTTCGCCAGCTTTGACGACGCTGCCGAACAAGACGTATGTGCTGATGTCCATCGTCATCGCGATGGTGGCGATGGCTGCGCCGAGGGCGCGGCCCGCGCGTTCAAATACGCGTTGTGCGATTTCGTCGCCTGCGTGCGCCGCGCGGACGACTTCTTCAGCCGATTCCACCTTCTTGCGCGTCGCGTACGCATATGCGTTCATAATTGCGGGACCGCCGGCGTACGTTTCGACGCAGCCCAGGGAACCGCAAGTGCAAATCGGTCCGTCGAGATTCACGGTAAAATGCCCCACTTCACCTGCCGCGTTCTGCTCGCCGCGATATAGATTGCCATCCACAATCATCGCCCCGCCGATGCCCGTGCCGACGATGATGAGACACATCGAATGTGCGCCGCGTCCCGAGCCGAAATGAAATTCGCCGAGCGCGGCGGCTTTCGCATCGTGTTCCAGGGACACCGGCAGATTGAGCCGCTCGCTCAACATCGCAGCAAACGGCACGTCGCGCCAGCCTGTCAGGTTTGGCGGGTCAACAATCATGCCCGTCTGGTGGTCAATCGGACCTGGGCTGCAAAGGCCGACACGGGTTACGCGCGCGTCAGTGGGCAGGCCTCTCAGTACTTCGCGCGCGCTCGCGGCGATGCGGTCGGCAGCTTGCACGGGACCTTCCAGCGCGCGAGTGGGTGCTTCGCGGCGCGCGATGATGCTCCATGCGGGCGAAATCAGTCCACACTTGTACGTGCTTGCGCCGAGGTCAATGCCGAAGAACCATTCATTAGTCATCCAAGCAATCCGTTCAAATAGTTAGGGCGCGGCAGCTTGATAAGCCCTGTCAATAATTTGGTGGACTCGCAAACCATCAGTCACGTCGGGTGCGATGGGTTGGTTATGGGTGAGCGAACGCAAAAATTGATAAATGTTTTCGGTGTGGGTGCGATTCCAGCCGAGAATGCTACGTGGCGGCGGCACGACCGCGCCTTCGTACTGCGTGCCGGTCTGGATGCGCGTCCACCCTTGCGTCGCCGGTTTAGCCTGCGCACCGAAATAATTCAGCACGTTACTGTCTTGAAGACTAAATTTCAAAGCACCGCGCTCGCCATAAATTTGTACATTCATATCGTCCACTGCGCCGGTTGCAAAGCGCGTGACAAAGAGCGTGCCTTGCGCACCGCTCTGCATTTTCGCTTCAAGCCACGCTGCATCATCCACATCCACCGGTTCACGCTCGGAGGACTTAGCGGACGCCGGACGCTCTTTGACATACGTTCGCGTCGTTGCGTTGAATTCGGCAAATTCGCCGAGCAGATAGCGCGCGAGATCAATGATGTGCGAACCTAAATCGACCAGCGCGCCGCCGCCGGATTGTGCACGTCGCAATCGCCAACTCATCGGGCGATTTGGATCCTGATAACCACTGTGCAAGTAATCGAAATGAAAGTGATAGATTGCGCCAAGTGTGCCATCGGCGATCATTTTGTGTGCCAGCGCCAATGCTGGCACAAAACGATAGTTAAATACCATCCCGAGCCGAGCCTTGGCAGTAGCAGTTGCGTCAGCAATTTCCTGCGCTTCGACGGCGTTGCGCGCGAGTGGTTTGTCAACAATGACATTCTTGCCCGCGCGCAGCGCGGCGAGAATAATCTCGAGGTGCGCGAAATTAGGCGCGCAAACGTCCACTACATCCACGTCTTCGCGGGAAAGGAGCGCTTCAAGGCTCGTCACCCAACTTTCGAATCCACCATCGTGTGCTGCGCTTTGCGCCGACCGCGCGCTGGTTGTGCAAACGGATGCGAGTTTGAGGCGGGGAAGCGCGCCAGGATAAATGAGGGGAATATCGCGATAGGCAAGCGCGTGCACCTTGCCCATCATCCCGTATCCGACGAGGCCGATGCCAACTGTTTCCATGTTATGTTTTCAGGCCTATTAATCCCGTGTCGGTGCGGTACACTGTCCCGGCTTCATCCAAAGCCTTTCGCAGGCGACCGACCGACGCAGGGATTTCGCCAGTGGCGGGTTTTAGTTTACCGCCGGGCCCTTTCAAGAGCGGCGAGGAAAATTCACCGACCGTCATTCCCGCCCGAACGAATTGAGAGACATTGTTCGCATTAAGTCCGCCGTCCATCATCAGATCAACTTCTTGTTCCCGCCCTTGCGCCACAATCATGTCATGCAATGTCCGTATATACTTTTCAAAGTTCGGATGCACCACATGCGGACTGCGGCCCGTTTGCGGCGGCTTCCAGAACGGATACCACGTTTCAAATTCAATGATGTCGGTGTAGGGAATCAATTGCTCAAAAAAAATGAGCGGCGTTCCCTCCCACGCCCATACGCCCACCTTCAATCCCAACTCTTTGATGAACATCATATTCTCGACAGTGGTTTCACCCATCGTCTCAATGGGCAGCGAGATGAGATTGACTCCTGCGTCCGCGAGTTGTCGAAAGACTTCCTGGTTGGGACGATACATTTGCAGTTGAGCTTCAATTTCGAGCCGGGTGCTTTGGCGCGCGGCTTCGATAATATCCACTCCTCCGCGCGGCATTGCAAATTGCATATAGACGCCGTCCCTCACTTCAATGTGAATCCAGTCTGCCCCGCCCGCCTCCAAATCTCGCACTTGTGCGCCGAGCGCGGCATAGTCCGCCCAGAACAAGCCAGCCGCGATTTTGACGCGACGGGTGGGATTGCCGATAGCCGATGTAGTCAATTAAGGCCTCCGAAATATTGCACACTTGATTTGCATGCCCGAAGCTAACGTTTTGGTGGTCGGGATTGCCCTCGGTAGATTCTCGATCACCAAAGACATGTCGTTGCTCCGTTGCGCGAACTCGCGAGGAACGCGGTCGCCGCTCCTGAACTCGACATCTCCAGTAGAGCATAGGTCGAGCAATTATAGCGATGAAACGTTTGCGCGGCTTGATAACCGAATGGAATGATGCAATTCGATCACTGTATTCTCCTGACCGCCATCACAGCCTTCTGGAAGGGCTCGGTAAGCTCGCGGCGATCCTTTCGCCAGATCATCCCGATGGTCCAACTGGCAGATACGCTCTTAACAGGGTAGAAACGTACACCCGGAACCCGCATCTTGTGCACTGTGCCAGGAACGAGGCTGACTCCGAGGCCGGCTCGAACGAGGTTGAGGACAGTGAACAACTCCTTTGCCTCTTGCACGACATTGGCGCTATATCCAGCGGCCAGGCAAAGATTGAGCGCGTGTTTCTGAAATGTTTCAGAGGTCGACCGGGCAATCAGGACAAAGGGTTCGTCACGCAGCGATCGCAGGCTCACCTGCTTCTGAAACCTATTCGCAGGGACGGCTATCAGCATTTGTTCGTGGAGGACGATCGTGCTTGCGAGACGAACGTTCGCTATGGGCATCCGAACAAACCCGACATCAAGACTCCCGTCAAGCACCCCTTCAATCTGATTCTGGCTCCCCAAGTCTTGCATTTCGAGTGTGACGTGTGGGTAGGCCTTTCGGAACGCGATGACTGCTCTGGGCAACAGGTCACCGATGGCAGCGATTCCGAATCCGATCCGAAGACGCTCAAGGTTTCCCCGCACGGCCTGTCGCGCGAATGACTCCAAAGCGGCGGCATCCGTGACCAGAACCCGGGAGCGATCTCTTAGAGCATCTCCCGCGGGAGTAAGCAGAACACGTCCAGTCGTCCTCTCGAACAGCCGTCCGCCAATCTCGGCTTCCAATCGTTTGATCTGTTTCGTGAGGGCGGGTTGCGAAATATGAAGCCTGAGCGATGCATGCCCAAAATGTAGCTCTTCCGCGAGCACCACAAACGATCTCAATGCATCGATGCTGAGACTCATTCCCGGATGTTATCACCGGTGGTCGTTTGGTGCGTCACATCCGACTGAAGGAAAGCATCGATTGCATTACTGGATTGATCTGCACGCACCTGGTGATGGTGATCACAGATTCTTAAGCGCTGGTCAGCCAATAATCAACGTTAGTTGCCTCTCCGACTAGTTCCGACCGAGGGGGGGCGACTATCTTCGGGTGGTCCCGCCCGCGGTGTTCCGAGGTATCGGACAATGATTAACGCTTATGACGTGCGACCGGCAGCCGATCTTGCCCTCTCCGACAGGGCCGCCACATTAAAGGAGCGGATCCAGTCCGAGGAGCGCCTTCTATTCCTGGACCAAGCTCGGTTGGTGACCGAGGCTTACCGCCTGCATCCCGGCGAGCCACGCATCGTCCAGAGGGCGATCGCGTTCGCGCACTCTCTCCGGAACATCCCCATCACGGTTGGTCCTGACGAGTTGATCGTGGGCAATCGCACTCCAACACCGCGCGCAGGTGTGGTCTTCCCGGAGGCCGCGGTGAACTGGATCGACCGCGAGATCGAGTCTTTGCCGACCCGTCCGCAGGACCCTTTCGAGATCACAGCGGCGCAGGTACGCGAGTTCCGGGAAGAGATCCTGCCGTTCTGGCGCGGCCGGACTCTCGAAGACCAGGTCTACGGTAGGCTCGACGCTAAGGTTCTGGCGGCGAGCCGCGTGGTCAAGATCAACCAGCGCGACCACGCGCAAGGTCACATCATCCCCAACGTCCGCAAGTGGCTCGCGAATGGCCCTGCCGGGCTCCGGATCGAGGCCGCGCGTATTTCAGCTCAGGCGCCCAAAGAGAAAAAAGAGAAACAGGACTTTTACCGGGCAGTGGACATTGCGCTTGAAGGTGCCCAGGATTTCATTCGCCGATACGCGGCACTGGCCGGAGGTGAGGTTGGGCGCATCGCCGGAAAACTCGCGGAGTCACCAGCGGAAACGTTTCACGAAGCCGTCCAGAGCGTCTGGTTTCTGTTCGCCTTGTTGCACGCGGAATCGAACGCCTCCTCTTTCTCGCCTGGACGGCTCGATCAATACCTCTATCCGTACCTGGAGCGAGACCTGCAGCGCGGCGTCATCGGTTTGCCAGGGGCCCTGGAAATCCTGGAATGCTTCTGGCTGAAGTGCAACGAGATCGTCTACATGCGGAACTCGGAGAGCGCGCGCTACTTTGCCGGCTTCCCGACTGGATTCAACATCGCCATCGGGGGCCAGCGTGAGGACGGAAGCGACTCGACGAACTTGCTCTCATGGCTGTGTCTGAAGGCGCAGGAGCATCTGCTGCTGCCCCAGCCGAATCTGTCCGTCCGTCTGCATAGTGGCTCGCCTCAGGAATTCCTGGTTGAAGTTGCGCGTGTCATCGGCATGGGCAGCGGCATGCCCCAGGTCTTCAACGACGAAAGCGTGATTCCGGCGCTTCAGGGGGTGGGCATTCGCGAGCGGGACGCCCGCGACTACGCGGTGGTCGGTTGTGTAGAGCTCTCCACTCAGGGCAACAACCTCGGCTGGAGCGACGCGGCCATGCTCAACATGGTGAAAGCGCTGGAACTCACGCTTACCGGCGGGGTGTGCTTGTTGAGCGGCGAGCGCATCGGTCTCGACACCGGCACGTTGGCCGACTACGCATCTTTCGAGCAACTGGAGGCAGCCTACGAGAGGCAACTCGATCACTTCATCGATCTGACGATCCGCGGCTGCGATACGGTGGACCGCGCCCACGCCGAGTTGTTCCCCTCACCGTTCTTATCGAGCGTCATTGATGATTGCGTCGACAAGGGCATCGACGTTACAGCCGGAGGCGCCTTCTACAACCTCTCGGGAATTCAGGCTATCCAGGTAGCAAACGTAGCCGACAGCCTGGCGGCGATCAAGCACTGTGTTTACGACGAGCGCTCGGTGAGCGCCGCTCAGCTGCTGGATGCCCTCCGTTCGGATTTTGTGGGCCATGAACCACTCAGGCAGCGACTGTTGAACCGGGTCCCCAAGTACGGCAACGACGTCGAGTGGGTGGACCAATTGGGCGCCAGATGGGCCGAGGCGTTTGCCCGCAAACTGCGCTCTTACCGCAACGCCCGGGGCGGACTTTATCATGCCGGCTTTTACACTGTTTCAGCGCATGTGCCCATGGGCAAGAACGTGGGGGCCACGCCGGACGGCCGGAAATCCGCGATGCCTCTCGCTGACGGCGGCCTGTCTCCGATGCAGGGCCGAGATGCGCGCGGGCCGACGGCCGTGCTCCAGTCCGTTTCCCGTATCGATGCTCAGTGGGGCAGCAACGGCACCCTGCTCAACATGAAATTCCTGCCCGAGTTCTTTCAGCGGCAGGAGGACCTGGAGAAGTTCGTTGCCCTGCTTCGCGGCTGGGTCCGTCTCAAGATTCATCACGCGCAGTTCAATGTTCTCCGGCCGGAGGATCTCATCCGGGCCAAGCAGACACCCGAGCTCTATCGCCACCTCACCGTGCGGGTGGCTGGATACACCGCCTACTTCACTGAGCTCGCCGGCGATTTGCAGGACGAGATCATCCGCAGAACAACGCAAGGTGCCGACTGATGCGCGGCGTGATCTTCAACGTCCAGAGATTCTCGGTGCACGACGGGCCCGGCATCCGCACCGCGGTTTTCCTGAAGGGCTGCGAACTCCGCTGCGGATGGTGCCAGAATCCTGAGGGATTGAGCGCGGCCATCCGTCTCTGGCATTTCGAAAAACGCTGCGTGGGGTGCGGCGACTGCATCCCTAATTGTCCCGAGAAAGCTCTTGCCTCGGGCGGGCCGTCGAGAATTGTTGTTGACCAGATGGCATGCACATTGTGCAGCCGCTGCATCGAGGTTTGCCCTTCGGGTGCGCTTGCCTATGACGGCCGTGAAGCAGAAGCCGGCGAAGTGATCTCTGAAGTGGAGAAAGATCGTGTCTTCTATCAGGTTTCGGGCGGCGGAGTCACGCTTACTGGCGGCGAGCCTCTCCGCCAGGCGGAGTTCAGCGCGGAAATCTTGCGCGGCTGCCGCCAGCGCGGCATCTCCACCGCAGTGGAAACCGCACTGGCAGTGGAGGAGGGCGCCGTAGACATGGTTCGACCGTGGGTGGATCTGTTCCTGGTGGATATGAAGCTTGCCGATCCGGAGGCGCACAGGTTGTGGACGGGGTCCTCCAATGAGACCGTCCGAAAGAACTTCGAGCGTCTCGCGCGCCAGGGCGCCAACGTCATGGCGCGCATCCCGCTAATACCGGACGTAACCGCAACGGAGGAGAATCTGCGCGCGCTGGGCCGCTATGTCCGTTCAGTGAGCGGCCAAATCCCGATCGAGTTGGTCAACTTCAATCCGTTGGCCCGGGACAAATACCGCAGGATGGGCATTCCATACTGCTTTGAGGGGCGGCTGAGCCCATATTCGTTTTCCGAGGTGAATAATATGCGGAGCTATTTGCATGAAGCCGTTTGAGCGGGCCCGTGAAGAGCCGCTTATAATCGGCATCGATCGGGAGTCTTGATCTTGGGTTTGTGGGGATTCCAATCTCGAACGTTCGTCTCGCATCGTGTTCCGCGAACAAATGCTGATAGCCGTTTCCGCGGATAGGTTTCACTAATCGAATTGCGTCATTCCATTCGGTTATCAAGACGCGTCAAGGTTTCATCGCTGGAATTGCTCAACCTATGCTCTAATGGATACGTCGAGTTCAGGAGACGGCGCCTCGGTCTTCACAAGCCCCTGCGAGAGGCTCAACACCATGCACGAGTTCCGCCGCACCTATGAGTCGGGCTGGATGACGCCGCCCGCGCTCATCACCTTCGGCCGACCCGAAGGACCCTCAGCCAGTTCTGCGAGGCCGGCTGGAAGTTGATCGAGGCGTACAAGTAATGGCAATCCCGGTTGAGCTACCCAAACTCGGGAACACGGTGGAAGAGTGCATCGTTGCCCGCTGGGCGAAACACCCTGGGGACGCGGTCGCAGCGGGCGATCTGGTAGCGGAGATCGAAACGGACAAGGCGACGTTCGAGGTGGAGGCGCCGGTGGAGGGGACCGTTCTCGCGACCTTCTTCGAGGAAGGTGCGCTGGTTCCGGTCTTCACCAATCTGTTTGTGGTCGGCAAGCCGGGCGAGGACGTGGAAGCATTCCGACCGAAGGCGGCTGCCGCTTCGCCTTCCCGGACCGCGTTCGCCGCGACGGGCGGCACGACTTCGGCTGCGCCTGCATCCGCCGGACCTGCATCCGCCGCACTGGCACCTGCTGTGCACGATCGCGCTCCCGTCGTCAACGCTTCGGCGCCGAGCGCTTTGAGCCCACGCGCCAGGCGGTTCGCCGAAGATCGGGGCTTTCATCCGGCGTCGGTCCAGGGCTCCGGCCCGGGCGGCCGCGTCTTGGAACA
>Ga0187855_10003570_pt1 | contig 11382 bp, 4 predicted proteins | sample June2016WEW_8_10_2_FD_132969 | JGI IMG/M metagenome (GOLD analysis project Ga0187855, IMG submission 132969) | Peatland microbial communities from SPRUCE experiment site at the Marcell Experimental Forest, Minnesota, USA - June2016WEW_8_10 | ecosystem: Environmental > Terrestrial > Soil >...
ATAGGGAGCTAGCGGCTCTTTATAAAGAGGAGGCGGAGGTACTGGAGGAAGAAGAGGAGACCGATTACTCGGTGCCGGGGGAGGAGGAGGTGGAGGAGGAGATGGAGGATGAGGATGATGATGACTGGGGTGGAGATAGGGGAGGAAGGGAGGAGGTGAGGGAGAGTGTTGAGTTGTAAATCCCATAAAGGGTCACCTTGGGAGGTGTGTCTCTCAAAAATAACACTATTATGCTGTCTCCTCTGAATATAACTGTTTTTATAAGTGACACTTGTGACTTACGGACGCGTAACGGATTACTACGGACGGTTACGGACAGTAAATAAGTAAAATAGGCCCGTAAAGGACCCGTAAGACAAAAATAATTAAAGTATATTTGCTAAGACTTCTGAATATGATACATTTAACGTCCGAGACCTATTCTCACATGGTATAAGGATACTTAGTCCTTCTACTGACGATGTACGGGAAACAGCCACATAGAACTGGCCGTGAGTAAAAACAGGCGTCCGTAAATCCAAGCCAACAGTATAAAAAGACTGACCTTGCGACTTATTAATAGTCATAGCAAAGCATAATCGAACAGGGAACTGTTTCCGAGATAAGGCAATCCCCAACCCAGTATCCGTACCAATAAGCTTAATCCGTGGAATCACCCGTAACTGGCCGTCAAAATCCCCTCCAAGTATACGGGCCTCAATACAGTGGTTCCGCAAGCTCGTAACTACCATCCGCGTCCCGTTACATAGACCATCTCGTGGACTGAGGTTCCGTAAGAGTAGAACTGGAGCCCCAATCTTAAGGCTAAGCTGAGAAGGTGGTAGTGATGGTATATCAATACTCTGTAACTGCTCAACGGGTAACTCATGTAGGTCACTGCCAGAAGTATCCTCCGTATCGTACGAATCTACTGACTGATAGGTCCGTAACTGGCCTGGCAGCTGCCCAAGGATTAGCTTATTGAGCTCTGTAACCGTGGTATTGAGGGTTGTTAAGAGACACCGTCCATGGAAGGCAGAAGGATCCGTTACAGCCCGTGAGAGGAGACCTGGCGGGTAGACGTGACTTATTAGACCAGTAATTGTCGCTGGTTGGTTAACATAACCTGGGACCAAGACCGCTCCATCCATAGCCGGGCTATATGGCAGTTCGCTGATCCAACGGATGAATTCCTGGCCATGCTGCCCTTCACGGACCCGCATATTGATCCGTAAGGAGAGCCGTTTCAGCCGTGGCCATATGAAAGACTTCTGGAGGCACGCTGCGACAATATCGGCCCGTGAACCATGTGGTACCACTGGTAAGATCTGGGCAAAGTCCCCCCCAAGGATAACAGGCACTCCCCCAAAGAGAATATCATCCGTTACGGACCGTAAATCGACCAAGAGCCGGTGAACAACCTCAAAGCAGTACTTATGCTGCATTGGCACCTCGTCCCAAATAATTAAATCTGCACTCTGGATTATCTGTGCCAAGGCGCTTTGTTTAGTTATACCACTTACGGATGACTCATGAAGCTCGATTGGGATCCTAAACTGGGAGTGTGACGTCCGTCCGTCCGGTAGAAGCAGGGCCGCAATACCCGTAGACGCTACACAAAGGACCGTCTTTCCCTTACCACGAAAGTAATGGCAGAGCGTCTTATATAAAAACGTCTTCCTAGTCCCGCCTGGTCCTTGTAGATAGAAGTGAGCTGTTTGCGGATCAGATTCAATAGCCGTAACAATCTTTTCAAAGCATAACTTTTGATCAGGGTTAAGCTGGGCCTGCATTGTGGCTGCAAGTGACTCATGATCCTCAAGACGATCAGCTACGGACGACAAATGGTGTTTACGGGTCCAATCCCATGTAAAGGAGGGAAGCCCATGCTCCTCAAGTGACTGTTGATTGTCCGTAAGACCATCCGCAAGCAACCATAGGCCGTAATCATAGTGGGGATCAAGCAGTGGGAATGGAAAACCGCCATCAAGGGTAAGCCGGCGCCAGAGATCATCGCAGAAATGATGCTTATACCGATTCCAGATTGCTAACGGGTCCGCAATCATCCGCTGGCGTAGGCCAGTCAAGAATAACGTCCGTAAACCACCCGCAGGAGTAAAGAGAATGGCCTCATCAAAGCACTGAAACCACTCCTGGTCGTTTTCGGCCAGGCCACGGGCGATACAGGCAGCTTGATAGGTTGGATAACGGATGTCATTAAAAAAATATAGGTCCGTAAATGATCGTGGCCCACGAACCACCGTAAGTAGGAGCCGTAAATAGTAGCGCTCGCCTGAGATAGGACTACAGTGATACATACGGCCGATCCGTCTACCCTTTCCCCGTCCCCTCTGGCGAGGCTTCCATGCCCGTATCCTTGGATCCCATGTAAAGTAAGCCGGGAACTCAGAATATAAGTATTGCCGACTATCCTCATGTGTAGCATTATACTCAAAGAAGCCCATAAGTGTCGAACGGGCCGCTGCAGTCTTTGCGGCTAAGGCTGACGGAGAGATATCGTCCGGAAAATAGACCGCCTGCTCCCCTTCTAAGTGGACCGCAAGATGTTGTACTGGAGGCCATTCTTGGTGGGTTGGAAACTCAAATAACCGCCAGATAGCTTCACAGGGGCTTATATAGCGGGCGTGTATATAACGGGTGATCTCATCCTCTGCGGCCGTAACCGCAACAGTCGTCCGGTCCGCTCCTTTGTAGACATACTTATGAATATACTTAATCGCCTGAACCGAGGCACAAACTTCGATATTGATATGTGAACGAAACTTCTGAAGCAGATACGGGCTATACGGGACAACCCAACGGTTGTCACGGACGACTTGCAGGTCTCGGCAGCCCGGTTTACGGACCGTAAATGTCTTGCCATCGTCTCGGCGGCAGTATTCAGGGTAGCCGTCCTCATGGATAAGAGTATGCTCTGCAAATGGCTTTGGGAACCTCTTTGAGCATAGTAGTGGGCCATGCGGATGCTTACGGACCATACATGGGGCTTGCGGGTTGTCATCCCCACATGGACCATGAACCATATTGGCCGTAACCAATTCCCGTAGCTCACCAGTTGGATCCCACGACGGATCCGGGATCTCAGCACAGACTACCTCGTCAACTCGCTCAGGCGTATCAAACTTTACGGACTGGTCAAGGAATAAAAGTAGGTGCATATGAGGGAGGCCTCGCTTTTGATACTCAATCGTATAGACATGGCCCGCATATTTCCCAAAGAGGCCGTTTCTTAGGTCCGCAAGGAGCTCCTGGATCTTAAGTCGGAAAACACGGGCAATAAGATCTGGCCGGTCCGTAGGTTGCTGGCCAGGATTTAGATGACGGGTGATCTCTGGCCACCGCGGGTTGGCCGTAAAGGTGATAAAGAAGGTAGGCTTGCCAAAGTAGCGAACAATAGCCATAGAATCTTGAAACAACTGCTGCATAAACCGATCTCCACCCGTAAAGGAGGATGGAAGGACATACCTTCGGCCGAGGTTAGCTGGCGAGACATCTTCACGGATGAGAGTATCCGTTAAGCCGTTGTAGATATCCGCACGGATCTTATTCTGGTGCCCACGAAGCCAGTCAAGAGCCGTTGTCTCACAGGCCACAAACGCATCAATAACATACTGCTGAAATAGACGGCCAGCCCAGAAGAGAGTAGAGTATTCGCGGTCACGGGTATGTAAACGGAACCGATAAAAAGGACGCTGCTCAAAACGGGTCCGTTGACGGGTGCGACGTGTATTCCGTAAGTATAACTCATAGTGCCACCCATACTCGCCATATGGGAAGAGGAGTACATAGTGAAGGGGCATATATGCTGCGTGTGTAACAGCTATCCGGTGTAGCTGCGACCCGTTACGGTCAGGCTCGCGGACCGCAAGTAGGATATCCCGTCGACTTTCGTCCGTAAACTCATCAGGTAAGATACCCGCAAGCTCAGTCGCAGTTGGGAGGTTCTCACGGCGACGATCCGCCCCTGACTGTAGAATCAAGCGCATCTGCGGGTTGAGGAGAATGCGAAAATGGCCTGTCTGGGCAGCAAGCCGCTCACGGGCCGTCTTATAGATCTGTACAAAGGGATTACAGTCCGTAAGCATATTGTGTAAGCCGTGGAGGATTGTACGATTAAGTAATGGGCGATGCTGTAGCCGTAAATTTGTAGCATGGTCCGGATCATAAAAGAATAACTGTGCAAAGGCCGGTGCCTCTTGTGAGCCTGGTACTAACGGTCCCTGGTAATGGAAGAGCTCTCCATGGATCTGAAAGCAGTGAAGACCGCGAGAGAGGTCAGTACGGGTATCCTTTGTATAGCTCACGGACGTAAACGCAAGGGCAGAGTTATATGCTCGGATATTCTGACGAAAGCTACGGGCCTGCGGATCGTCACCCCCAAGCAACGCCCGTAAAAAGGGCGGAGGCATCCGTAAATACTCCAGCATAGCATCCCCTTGCTTACAACAGCTCTCAAAGCACTGATTTGACCCTGCAATTGCTTCCGTAATCCAATGCCGTGCCCCGCAATTCTCACACTCAATATTCATTGCCCCTAGGTCGTGAGCGGGCTGTAATCGAAGCCGTGAACGAAAGCCGACGGGTAAAGGGGGAGGAGAAGGAGGAGGAGGAGGAGGAGCGGTAGGCGTAAGTTGTTCATGGTCTTGCTCAGTCCGTTGACGTTCGCGGGCTTCTTGCTCAATCCGCTGACGTTCGCGGTCTTGTTCTATCTGTTGACGGGTCCGTCGAACACGCTTTCGAGGCCGTGGATTCTCATCCCCATCCGCTATTGGCCGTAGAGCCCTACTACGCGTCTGCCGGGGAGCGTTAACGTCGAGAGTGGCGAGAGCAGGTCGATTTGCACTACGCTTAGCCTAATAGAAGTCAGTAATAGCAGAAGGGAAGGGGGACCTAAGAGACCTTGCACTGGAGGCATGTCTTATATGGACGGCCATGGCGATTTTGAGGAAACTGTGAAGCAGGACGATATTGTACACAGCTTGTACAAAACACTCTAGGAGATGAATCCATTGTACAAAGACGTAAGGGAAGAAGAGAGCTGTATAAAGATAAAAGGAAAGAAGGGAGCCGACTTACGGATCTCTTACGGACGCGTTTCGACGTGTATTCATAATTATATAATCCGTCTTTTGTATAAAGGATGCATTAGAATCAATTAGAACCATAACTTATTCAAAGTCCGTGGCAGAGACGTTTGTGCAATAGGCGGCGTCCTAGGATAAAAGTTATGGTTGGTATATTTAATTAAATAAGCAGATCACGTGACAACTTCACATAACGTGGTAAGTGTAAACGCATACCATAGGGAAAATGACGAAAAAGCCGACATTCTAAGTGCACTAAGTGCGTGTAGATATAATAGAATCAATAGGAAATCTGATTCCCTTTTTTTCGGATTATTATATATAACCTGTAATTTTTTTCGGACGGGTTGCGGACCGTAGATTTTTTGACGTTCCACACGTGACCAGTTTTTTTTTAAATTTTAAGTGGTTAAGCGAGGTGGTCCGACCATAGGACAATATTATATAGACAATATTATATAGACGAGATTATTTTTTAGTCATATGGCCAAAATCACGTGGCCAAAATCACGTGATATAAAGCGTCTCTATAGCAGGAATAAAAGTGAATAAAAAGTGAATCATAATAGGTAAGTTATATATTTTTTTTCCTTTCCTTTTTTCCCTCCTTCCTTCTTTAGCAACACCACGATTTAAGCAAGTAAGTTAATTTTCAGACCTGTCCCTGGCCTATAAACATACTTACGGTCCGTAGAATGTCTTCTTCTACTGCTGCTGCTGCTGCTACTGCCGCTACTGCCGCTGCAATTGCAGCAAATTTTGCTGCTGGCTTGCCTGCCCCTGCCGCCGCCGCCGCCACCGCCCTCCCTCGTCGCTCGCTTCGCCGGGTCGCTCCCGGTTGTCGTATAGTTGACCAGGTCGCTCCTGGCAATGCTTCTTCTTGTAAGATTTTATCTTACGGACGGATACGGACCGTAACTGACGTGTTATAGCTCGCCGCCCCGCCGCCCCCCTTACCACCGGCCGCATCCGCCGCCCCCGTTACACTCCCTCTCAGAGGGCACGCCGTTTCGCGAGGCTCCATAGGGAGCTAGCGGCTCTTTATGAAGAGGAGGCGGAGGTACTGGAGGAAGAGGAGGGGACTGATTGGTCGGTGCCGGAGAGTGAGGGAGAGGAGGGTGAGGAGGAGGGTGGGGAGGAGGGTGAGGATGAGGGCAGTGTAGAGTTATAAATCCCATAAAGGGTCACCTTAGGATAAGGTGTGTACTTTTAGCATATGAATTCTACCACCTTCCCCCGCGTAATATGTACTAAACATTATTTACGGGTGATACTAATCACCTACGGGCCCTTTACGGATCGCTACGGGTATTTCCAGACCGTAAAACGTTAAGACTTACCCGTAAAGTTAATCCCCTGCCCGTAAAGCACCCGCAAGGTAAGAAATACTAAAGTAAATTCGCTAAGACTTCAGGATATATTACATTAAGCGTCTTAGACGCATTTTCTGGCGGTAAAAGGATACTTAGTCCTTCTACGGACGACGTACGGGAAACCCCCACGTAGAACTGGCCGTGGGTAAACACGGGCGTACGTAAGTCCAAGCCGACAGTATAGAAAGACTGACCTTGAGACTTATTAATAGTCATCGCAAAGCATAAACGGATAGGAAACTGCTTCCGGGAGAGGGGGATCCCTAAGCTACCGTCCGTAGCGGAGAGTTTAACCCGTGGAATAACCCGTAACTGGCCGTTAAAATCCCCTCCGAGTAAGCGGGCCTGGATACAGTGCGTCCGTAAGCTCGTGATGACCATCCGGGTCCCATTGCAAAGACCTTCTTGCGGACACAGGTTCCGTAAAAGCATAACCGGAGCCCCGATCTTAAGGTTTAGCTGAGATGGCGGTATTAAAGGGAGATCGATGCTTTGTAACTGCTCTACGGGTAGCTCATGCAGGTCACCACCGGAAGCCTCATCCGTATCCAGAGAATCTATAGACCGGTACGTCCGTATCTGGCCCGGTAGACGTCTGATAATAAGCGTATTGAGCTCTGCTACCGTGGTATTCAACGTCGTTAAGAGGCACCGTCCGTGGAAGGTAGAGGAATCCGTTAGGGCCCGTAAGAGGAGATCCGGCGGGTAAACGTGGCTAATGAGATCCGTAATCGACGCTGGCTGGTTAATATAGTCCGGGATTAATACCATTCCATTGAAAGAAGGGTCGTAAGGCAAGTCGCTAATCCAACGGACGAATTCCTGGCCGTGCTGCCCTTCACGGACCCGCATATTAATCCGTAAGTAGAGCCGTTTCAGTCGTGGCCACACAAACGACTTTTGAAGGCACGCAGTAACAATATCGGCCCGCGAACCGTGTGGCACGACCGGTAGGATCTGGGCAAAGTCCCCACCAAGGATTACGGGCACCCCCCCAAAGAGGACCTCATCCGATACGGACCGTAAATCCACCAGGAGCCGGTGAACGACCTCAAAACAGTACTTGTGCTGCATTGGGACCTCGTCCCAGATAATCAGATCCGTTTCTCGTAGGAGTTGTCCAAGGGCGCTTTGCTTAGTGATACCGCTTACGGACGATTCGTGAAGCTCGATCGGGATCTTAAATTGCGTATGAGAAGTTCGTCCGTTCGGTAGTAAGAGGGCCGCGATACCCGTAGACGCCACGCAAAGGACCGTCTTTCCTTGACCTCGGAAGTAATAACAGAGCGTCTTATATAAGAACGTCTTACCCGTACCGCCTGGTCCTTGTAAGTAAAAATGGGCCGTTTGCGGATCAGACTCGATAGCCGTAACGATCTCCGTAAAGCACGACTGCTGATCGGGGTTGAGCTGGGCTTGCATTATAGCCGCGAGCGAGGCCTGGTCTTGAAGGTTATGTGCTACGGACGTTGAGCGGTGTTTACGGGTCCAGTCCCAGACAAAAGACGGGAGCCCGTGGTCCGCGAGCGACTGCTGCTGGTCCGTAAGGCCATCCGCGAGTAGGAAGAGGCCGTAATCGTAGTGGGGATCGAGTAGCGGGAATGGGAAACCACCGTCGCGGGTGAGCTGGCGCCAGAGATCATCACAGAGGTGGTGCTTATACCGGTCCCAGATCGCTAACGGGTCCGTAATCAACCGCTGGCGGAGGCCAGTTAAGAATAGCGTCCGTAAACCACTCGCAGGTGTAAACAGGATAGCCTCATCAAAACACTGAAACCACTCCTGGTCATTCTCAGCCAGACCACGGGCGACACAGGCAGCTTGGTAGGTCGGGTAACGGACGCCCTCGACAAAATAGAGATCCGTAAATGACCGCGGCCCGCGAACGACCGTTAGCAAGAGCCGTAAGTAGTACCGCTCGCCTGAGACCGGACTGCAGTGATATATACGGCCGATCCGCTTACCTCTCCCCCGCTGGCGAGGTTTCCACGTCCGAGTCTTTTGATCCCACGTAAAATAAGCCGGAAACTCAGAATATAAGTATTGCCGGCCGTCCTCGTGCGTAGCGTTATACTCAAAGAAAGCCATCAGGGTCGAGCGGGCCGCTATAGTCCTTGCGGCTAGGTCCGTTGGGGAGATATCGTCCGGAAAGTAGACCGTCTGCTCTCCTTGAAGGTGGACCGCCAAGTGCTGGACAGGAGGGAATTCCTGGTGTGTTGGGAATTCAAAGAGCCGCCAGATAGCCTCACACGGGCTTACGTAGCGGGCGTGCACATAACGGGTAATCTCATCGTCCGTAGCTGTGACCGCAATAGTCGTACGGTCCGTTCCTTTATAAACGTACTTATGGATATACTTAATCGCTTGAACCGAGGCACACACTTCCACGTTAATATAGGAACGGAACTTTTAAAGCAGGTACGGATTATATGGGACGACCCAGCGGTTATCGCGGACGACTTCCTGGTCTGGGAAGCCTGGTTTGCGGACCGTAAACGTCTGGCCAGTGTCCCGCCGGCGGTATTCCGGATAGCCATCCTCGTGGATGACAGTCTGCTCTGAAAACGGCTTAGGGAATCCCTTTGAGCACGTTAACGGGCCGTGGGGATGCTTACGGACCATACACGGGGCCTGCGGGTTGTCTTCTCCGCAGGGACCGTGGAGCATATGAGCCGTAACCAAGGCCCGTAGCTCGCCCGTAGGATCCCATGACGGATCAGGGATCTTAGCACACACTACCTCGTCTACTCGCTCAGGCGTATCAAACTTTGCGGGCGCGCGAAGGAAGAGGAGGATATGCATATGCGGTAGCCCTCGCTTCTGGTACTCGATCGTATAGACGTGGCCCGCGTACGGTCCGAAAAGGGCATTTTTTAGGTCCGCAAGGAGCTCCTGGACCTTTAGGCGAAACACGCGGGCGATCAGATCTGGCCGGTCCGTAGGTTGCTGCCCCGGAAGTAGGTTATCCAGGATCTCGGGCCACCGCGGATTAGCCGTAAAGGTAATAAAGAAGGTCGGCTTGCCAAAGTAACGGACGATGGCCATAGAATCCTGGAATAGCTGTTGCATAAATCGATCTCCACCCGTAAAGGAGGACGGGAGGATAAATCGGCGGCCTAGGTCGGCTGGGGAGACGTCTTCACGGATCAGGGTATCCACTAAGCCGTTATATACGTCCGCGCGGATCTTATCCTGGTGTGCGCGGAGCCAGTCGAGGGCGGTCGTCTCGCAGGCGACGAAGGCATCTATAATATACTGTTGAAATAACCGGCAAGCCCAGAAGAGAGGGGACGGTTCGCGGTCACGGATATGTAGACGGAACCGGTAAAAGGGGCGTTGCTCAAGACGGGTCCGTTGACGGGTACGGCGGGCGTCTCGTAGCTGTAGGGTATAGTGCCACCCGTGCTCGCCGTAAGGAAAGAGGAGCACGTAGTGAAGTGGCATATATGCTGCGTGCGTGACGGCTACCCGGTGTAGTTGCGGACCGTTACGGCCGGGCTCGCGGACCGCAAGAAGGATATCACGACGACTCTCGTCCGTAAACTCGTCCGAAAGGATGCCCGCAAGCTCAGTTGCCGTGGGGAGGTTCTCGCGGCGACGGTCCGCTCCCGACTGGAGGATCAAGCGCATCTGCGGGTTAAGGAGGATCCGGAAGTGGCCCGTCTGGCTTGCTAACCGCTCCCGGGCTGTCTTATAGATCCGGATAAAGGGATTATAGTCCGTAAGCATCTCATGTAGGCCGCGGAGGATAGTACGGTCGAGCTGCGGGCGATGCTGGAGGCGTAGATCCGTTGCGTAGGCCGGGTCGTAAAAGAATAACTGAGCAAAGGCTGGTACCTCTTGCGGGCCAGGCTCTAAGGGTCCTTGGTAGTGGAAGAGCTCTCCGTGGATCTGAAAGCAGTGAAGACCGCGAGAGAGGTCAGTACGGGTATCTTTTGTATAGCTTATAGATGTAAACGCAAGTGCAGAGTTATACGCCCTAATATTCTGACGGAAGCTACGGGCTCGCGGATCGTCCCCCTCAAAAAGCGCCCGTAAAAAGGGCGGTGGCGCCCGTAGCTTATCTAATACCACATCTCCCCGCTTACAGCATAGTTCAAAGTGCTGATTTGTCCCCATAACTGCCTCGGATACCCAGTGCTTGGCCTCACAGAACTCGCACTCAATATTCATCGGCCCAAGGTCGTGAGCTGGCCGGCACTGGAATCGTGAACGAAAGCCGACTGGTGCAGGAGGTAAGGGGGCAGGAGCTTCTACGACGGGGCGGTTACGGTCCTGTTCAATCTCTACGCGGGTCCGTCGAGTACGCTTTCGGGGCCGTGGGTTCTCATCCCCGTCCGTCACTGGCCGTTGAGGACCGTTACGGGTCTGGCGGGGAGCATTCGGATCAAGCTCTGCGAGAACAGGCCGGGTAGCCTCACGGCGGGCCTAAAAGAGGTCAGTAAAAGATATAATAGCCTAAAGGGAAAGGGGAAAGAGAGACCTTGCACCGTAAACACGTCCGATACGGCCGGCCATGGCGATTCTGGGGAAATTGAGAGGCAGCATGATACTGTCTACAGCTCGTACAAAATACCCGGGGAGACGATTCCATTGGTGTAAAGAGGAAGAGGTTATTGGCTGGATAAAAGGGAAAGGGAATGTGTAACGAATAGGGTGTCTACGGGTGTTTACGGGCGTGTTTACTCGGGACGCGTTCTGGGGTTTTGGTGTTCCTCACGTGACCAGTTTTTTTTACGCGGTGGCCCGACCGTACGTCAATATTATATAGATTACAAGCGTTGATGCTGATGGCAAGGTCGAGGCGGCATTTCCAACTAAGAATGGAATTGAGGTAAGGGCTTCTAATATAACTCTCCTATAAATGTTGTTCTGTCATGGTATACACTTACCTCTGTACCCATAATCTTCCGCTATATTAAGTA
>Ga0187855_10003575_pt1 | contig 11377 bp, 9 predicted proteins | sample June2016WEW_8_10_2_FD_132969 | JGI IMG/M metagenome (GOLD analysis project Ga0187855, IMG submission 132969) | Peatland microbial communities from SPRUCE experiment site at the Marcell Experimental Forest, Minnesota, USA - June2016WEW_8_10 | ecosystem: Environmental > Terrestrial > Soil >...
CTGGTCGCGCGCCTTTTTCACCGCTTCGCCCGTGGTGACGTAACCTACGCTGAGCGTATTTGCACCGATCGGGATTTCCCAAATCCAATCCTGGTATGCTTCCCGTGCGGCGTCCATGTAAATCGTAGTGCCTTCGTGCGCTTGGGGCGCGCTGAAATAGGCCCACAGGCAGACCTTGCGCGGCCCATACGCAACGGCCGGAAGATCGAATTCCCGCGCCAGCAGACTGGTGCGGGAACCCGAGGCGTCGATAAACCACGGCGAGACAAGTTGCCCGCCGGACGCCGTTTGAATCGCGGCAATCCGCTTGCCGGTTCTCTGCACGCGAAGGGCTCTATCGTGTACCAGGGTGACACCCCGCCCGATCATTAGGTCCAGGAGTTCCCGGTCTAAGCGCGTCCGATCGACGTGGATGGTGTGTAATGCAATATTGAGCGGCGGCCGAGCCACCCAGGGAGCGGGTTCAAACTTCGTCGCCTCTCCCTCGCGTAACTGCAAAGTCACGCCCCGTTTATAGGTCGCGATTCCGGAACGGATCAGATCCTCCCAGGGCAGGCCCACGGAGTCTAATAAGGGCAATAATATATTTGACATACCACGCGTTTTGGGGTAGAATTTAATCATGGACAGCAAAACAACCCTCCGGGACGCGATTCTGTACTTCGCCGATTTCGAGCATTGCCGCCAGTTCATGATCGAGTTGCGCTGGCCTGACGGCGTGGTGAAATGCCCGCATTGCGGTTCCGAGCGTGTAACGTGGCTGGCGAAGGCCCGCGTATGGAAGTGCTACGGGAATCACCTCCAGCCCCGCTTCTCGCTGAAAACCGGGACCATCTTTGAGGATTCCCCGCTGCCATTGGAGAAGTGGCTCCCAACCGCGTGGCTTATCATCAACTGCAAAAACGGTATCAGCAGCTATGAGGTCCACCGGGGTCTGGGAGTCACGCAAAAGACCGCATGGTTTATGTTGCACCGGATTCGCCTTGCGATGCAGGATGGGACCTTCAACAAACTGGGCGGGGAAGTCGAAGTAGACGAAACCTTCATCGGTGGGAAGGCCCGCAATATGCACAAGGCTAAACGGGCAGAGAAGATTACGGGTACCGGCGGCGCAGATAAAGAGATCGTGTTCGGGATGGTCGAGCGCGGCGGGAAGGTTGTCATCGGCCACGTCGGGAGCCGCACGAAGAAAGAATTGCAGGCGGCCATCCGGGAGCGCATCGAAGCTGGCTCCGCTATCTTCAGTGACGAACTGAAATCGTATGACGGTCTGGAGAACGAATACCAGCACGCAGTCATCGACCACGCCGTAGAGTACGTGAACGGCAACGTTCACACGAACACGATGGAGAACTTCTGGAGTCTCCTGAAGCGCGGATTGCACGGGACTTACATCAGCGTCGAGCCGTTCCATCTGTTCCGGTACTTGGACGAACAGAGTTTCCGGTATAACTTCCGTTCCTTCACGGACGCGGAACGTTTCTGTGCGGTTATGAAACAGATTGTGGGACGCCGTGTTACTTACAAGCAACTGACTGGCAAGATGGAAGGGGTAATCGCTCATGGCTGACATCGGGCCGATATCTATGGAAGAGACAGGGGCGCGGGAAGAGGTCCCGCCCCTTACGGCGGAAGGGTTTGAAGCACAACCTGAGTTCCAGCACTTCAAGACCGTCATGAAGCGGCTCCTAGCCGTGCCGAAGTCCGCGCTAGACCGCAAGGTGAGACAAGCGAAGAAACGTTCACCACGGGCTGGCAATCCGAATGCGCCGGGACGGAAAGTGAAACCCAAATCCCATGCAACTCCGTCCTAATGATTTTCTGCGCAGGATGCTCGATGAACATAGAACCTTCGTAAAGATCCTTGAGTCGATCAAGGTGAAGGTTGACGCCATAGCCGAAGAAAGCAAGGCCAATAATCAGAGCACTAAACCAGATGAACAGTTGCCGATAGTTCTGAATGCGGAACTCAAGCTGCCATCCGCTGTAGCTGGTTACTATGATTCCAAGTCCCATCCAAAAGAGCACTGGAAACCCCCACACTGGCTTAGGTTTTCCGTCGCCATTATCACTCTCCTTGTCCTTGTATGGTACGCCTGCACTACCCATAGACAATATGAAGCTATGCTCGATTCTAACAAGATCAGCCGCGATACGCTGACTTCCGTCCAACGCTCCTTTGTTATATTTCGTGGGATAAGAGCCAGACCGCTCACGAAAAGATCCACGCAGGGAGACATCAATACGTGGGTATTTGAAATGGGAGTAGAAAATGTGGGACCAACTCCGGCCTCGGATGTTATGCATTACTTCGGCGCAGAGGAGCTTCCCGGAGGTCTCACTGAAGACAGGTTTATAGGGACCGAGATCTCGGAGGTCAAAGGTTCGCTTAGCGCTATAGGTCCCAGGCAGCCATTCGCGCTCGGACCTGCCTTCAAAGACGACAACTTTGTTTTCGGGGGCAAAAGACCTGAACGTATAACGGCCACCGATGTCCTCACTAGGGGAGTGTTTTTCTGGGGATGGTTGTTTTATAAAGATATTCTTCCTGATACCAAGGCTCACCTGACCGAGTTTTGTCAGCAGATGACCGGTGTCACGGCCAACGTCACCAAATCCCCACCTGAGTTTTCTTTGTATTTTGGGGACTGCCGCCAGCATAACTGTCAGGATGAGAGATGCAATGATTATGCGCTGCTTTCCTCCAAACTGAAATAGACCTTCCAGCCTGTCACGCCACTTCCAGCATAGCGCCGATGGCGTGGTAAGGCAAGTATATTGTTGCCCTAATAAGGCAGGGGAGGCCCAGTCGAGCGACTCGCCAACCGCCTGGCGAAGTCCGGTTTCAGGCTCTATGCATACGACACGGAAGCCCGCCTTTGCCAGGTGCAGCGAGGCGGCCATCCCCGCCAGACCACCGCCGATCACGGTGACATCGAAACTTTGGACATTGCCCGGCTGCATGCCTGAATCGTGCGACGGCGAACGCAACGGCTACTGTAGTGCCTGCGTGGCCATCTGGGTGCCTTCCACCCGCGCCCGGATCTTGGCGAAGGCGATCTCCCGCGAAGTCGAAGTATCGTCCGAGAAGGGCGCGAAGCCGCAATCGTCCGTGGTTCCCAATTGCCGCACCGGTAGGTGCCTGGCTGCCAGCAGGACCCTGTCTCGAACCTGCGCCGGTGTTTCTATCACGGGGTTGATGGGATCGATGACGCCCACGAACACCATTTGATCGGGCTGCAAGTGCCGGCGAATAATCTGCAATACCCGCTCCGGATCCGGCTCGCTCGCCAACTGCACGTAGAATCGCCCGACGCGCAACCGGAACAGGGCAGGCAGCAGTCCGGCGTAATCCAGCGCGGCGCTGTGGGTAGCGTCTCGGTCGCCGCCTGGACAGGTATGCACGCGGATACGCTGGCGTTCTTGCGGCGTGAAGCGATCGAGCACCTGGTTGTTCAGCGAGACGAAGTTCTCCAGCAAGCCTCCCGATGGGTCGAGCTTGAGGGACAGGCGTCCCTCGGTGACAATCGATTTGGACGTTATCGGCGCCCTGCTCGAAGCAGCCGCGAATATCCGCTGCGGCTTCACTCACCAGGTCTGGCAGAAATGCCTCCCGTGGGTACCCCGGGATTTCCGCCGCCGGATTAGAGCAGGCTCAGGGCGGATGCCGAGATCACCGCCTGTTTCATGGGTAATTCTGTCAGGCGCTTGGCCACCGCCAGATATGCCGATGCGTGAGTGCCGTAGTGGAATGGGCCCGAGGTCAATCGTGGCAATTGGCGGGTGTGCCCATCTTCAAAAGGAACGATCAAGCCATCGGGCGCCACATTGGTTACGCCCTCGAGCGGATACGTTGCAAAGCTGGACTTCGTCTGTTCTCCATCTGTGATCACGGGAGAACCGGTCTCCTCAAAGAGGCGGATGGTATCCCGCAGCGCGCGCTCCGCGATCACCGCGAATTCGCCGGCGTCCATCCGGCCTTCCTGGAGGGCCTGGCGGGCCGCAATCAGTTCCGCCGGCCGCGGAATGCTCCCAATGGGTTCAGTAGGTATTTGCAATTCATCCAAGCGAACCGAACCGGACGCCGGCACACAATAATCGAAATCAACTAGGAGACCCGATCAGGGTGTGTTCCGATCCCACAACACTCTCGCAAAGCGTTCCGGCGTGACGTAGCGGGTGTGAAACTCCTGCCAGTCGGAAGGATGCAGTCGATAGGCTCGATCCTGTTCGAGGGACGTTGGCGGCGCCGTATAGTCCCTCATCGCATGATAGGGCAGCGGTAGCACCGTCCTGGAGAATTGAAAGTTGTAATCGCCTTCTTTCATCCACCCGTCGCCAATGAAAACGAAGTCGCGGGTCCAACCCGCTGGCGGCGGGGGAACGGCGCGGAACCGCATGCGCAGCTCATCGCCGGAATTGACGATTACGATGCGGTCGTCCACCTTTTCGAGCAGCTCACGGACGCCGCCATAGCGCGTGTAGTAGCCCTCCAGGTTTCGCCATTGCGGACCGGTGCCCGCGACGATGTCATAGTGCGCCAGCTCCGGAGACGACGGGCTAGCCTGCGTCACCAGCGAGAAGCCGCGGTAGCGCAGTTCGGCATCGGACAGGCTCAGTCGCTGTGTCCGCACTTTGTCATTCGGCAGTCCCGCGGCCCACGCCAGCCTGTCCCAATACACCTCCATGCTGGTACGCAAACGAAGCTTGCGCGGCGCGCCCGCCCGAAAGATTCCAGTCAAATCGAACACTACGGTCTTCAAGCGGCCCGCCGGAATACCAAGGTGATTTCGCGTCGTCACCCAATGCCCGCTCCCATCGGGAACTTCGATGCTCAGATCTTCCGGCGCCGGGCTGCTCCCCTGGCTTCGCGCCATGGTGATGGTGTCGTCCCACGGGTGCAGAAAACCGTCGCCGATCAGGTAAAGCGGCCCGCTGCGCGGCGCATCTTCCGGCAATTCGAGTTCCACCCAATGATCCCGCGTGAGTCCCTGATACTGCCCGACGCCAAAGGTATTCAGATAGCTGGCATCGACGTTCCGAATCGCGTCACTCACGTCGCGCCCGGTATCGTCCCGGGCACTGGCGAAACTTCTAATCTCCGACGTTACATATAACTTCAGCGGCGCTGGAGGATCGGCCACACGCTCGTCCACGTAGACGTGCGCGTCTTGCGGATGATCGACCGCCAGCAACGAGTAATAATCGATATAGTACGTCTCCCAGTATTCGTCCGTCAGCCGCAAGTCGTAGTAACCATCCCGCGGTACAAGCTGGTCCCCGTCGATCTTGAACCACTGCTGCGTCTGTTGTATCGGTTCCAACGACGTAGCGTCGATGTGCGCTCCCAGTGGCGCGGACATCGGAGCCACGTCCTTCAAGAACCGCATGGCTTGTCCATCCCATGCAAAAAGAAACGGACAGGATCCCTTCAAACGCTGCTGCGCGAGCACGGATTGGTCCGATTTCAGGTTGAACTCCGTTTGGATCAAGCCATTCGGCCATACAATGCGCGCAAATTCGACACCCGTATGATCGCCCAGGCCGAAGTGCAAAAGGGAGGAGGTGATAGTCTGTTTCTGAGTCAGCAGATCGGACCGAATCTCAATTTCGCCGCCGATGCCAAATGGATTGATGCGCTGATCGCCGTTCGCCGTGGCTGCTCTGGTGCGAATCACCTGCCAGTTATAGTTCTTGGCGCCTCGATTGGCGAATTGCACGGCTGTCCGGCTGTTTGTCAGTCCGATCCCATCCAGCCGGCCATTCTGGTTCCGATCCACCAGTGCCCAGCAGTCGGATGATAATTGACCCGCCAGCGGCGCGAACCCTTTTCCATCCCCCAGGAAGATCTGGCCGCCTGCGATGATGTCCAGGCTGCCGTTGTTATCCAAATCCGCCAGAATAAGGCTTGCCGGTCCAGGACCGCCGGCCGGTTTGGCGTTGGCGATTCTGGCGAAATCCCACGCCGTACCGGAATCCCGGCCGGAGAGCCTGACGATGCTGAAGTCGCTGCGGAGCAGGACGAAATCGATGAGTCCGTCTCCATTCACATCCCCGGCGGCGATGGCCAGATTGCGATCGGCCAATTGCGGCGGGACGATGCGCTGCCGGTAGACGCCTTGCCGTTCATTGGCGAAGACCCGCAGGTTCCCGTGGCCGTCGATGAGGGCTACATCGGGCACGCCGACGCCATCGATGTCGCCATATGTGAAGGCGGTCATCCCATCGACGCTCTGGAACGGGTGCACCGGCGCGAACGTGCCATCGCCGTTATTTCGCAAAACAATCGGATCGCCGTGCGGCACGCTCAAGACCACGTCCAAGTCTCCATCCAGGTCGAAGTCGAAGGCCCATGCCCCCGTGTATGCACCGTTAACGATTTCAGCAGGAAGTTTGGCTATCGCGGTCACATCCACGAAGTGCCGCGGATTCTCTTGCTGGTAGATTCTGACTCCGCCAGGTGTGGCGAATACCAAATCTGTCTTGAAATCGTAGTTCAAATCGGCGCCTAGAATCGCATTCCGGTTCAGGGCCGTGCCCGGCGGCTGGCCCTGCACGACGGGCAGTGGCAACGTGGCGCCGCCTTCGATGTGAACGGCCTGCGCGTCTGCCCACACAATGCGCGATTCCCCTTCTCCATCGAGCACCAGAGATCCGATCCAGGCGACATTCGCCCCGGTCACGGAATTCAACGGCTGCTCTTCGAAGTGCAGCCGCATATCCGGCGGGGCCGGCTCCGAAGTGGGCGAAGGCAGCTTCAGAAACTTCAGGAATGGCTCGCCAACCGAGGTCGCGGGAGCCTTCACTTCATCCAAACTCCGGCGATAACCCGGCACCCGAACCAGCGTGTTGCGAAGAAACTGGACCTGTATGCCGGCAGCCCGGAAATCGGAGGCCTCGGCCGCTTGTTGCAATCGGGCAAACTGCTGTTTCGCGGGTTCGGGCCACAGCGCAGTATTCCGTCCGAGCGCCGTTACGGCGTTTCTCAAACTGGGTACGTCGTTGCGCTTCGCCGCCAGGTGCGCGATGTCGAGCAGGACCGCGTCATTGCCGGGCCGGACTACCAAAATCCGTTCCAGCAGCTTCTGTGCGTCCGCGTCGCTGGTGGCTGCCTGCTGGCGTTCCGTCTCCATGGCCCACGAATACAGCGCCCTTAGATTCGCACTGTCCAGAGAAACCGCCTTCTGGTAATGCGCCACCGCTTCCGGAAGCTTGCCGCGTTTGGCCTCCAACAGGCCGAGAAACCCCTCGATCCTGCTGTTGTCCGGAGCTAGAGCGCGTGCTTTCTCGAAGGTTTGGTAGGCCGCATCGAAATCCTGCCCGCGCGCCTGCAGAAGACCCAGATCGACCCAGCCTGCCGGTTCATCCGGTGCGATCTCCGTGGCCCGCGTCAGCCCCTTTCGCGCGTTCACATCTTCCCCCGACTGGAGCGCCGCCACCCCCAGGTAGAAGGCAGCACAAAGCTCACGATACTGTGTGGAGCCTACCGCGGGAAGAGAGCCGTGCCGGTTACAGCCGCAACAAATAAGTGAAATTGCAAATGAAACCGCTCTGACATGTTTCAGATTCATTCGCGAGTATTATAGCGTAGCCACTTTGGTGGGGCAGGCTCGCAGTCAGGCTTGCATCCCGCGCGGAGCTCTCAGCTCCCCAAAATCATGGCAGATGCACCAAGCCTTTCTTGGAAGCCCATAGAATCAGGTCGGTGGTACGGTGGATGCCCAGTTCCGCCATCAGATTGGCGCGGTGCACGGCCACCGTATTCTCGCTCAAATCTAGAAGCGCGGCAATCGTTTTGTTCGATTTGCCTTGGGCGGCCAACTCCAGGATCTGCTTTTCGCGCGGCGTGAGCCGGTCATACTGGGGATCGGGCACGCGGCTGGCGGCCAGTACGCCGGGGCCGATTATCTGTTGCCCGGCTGCCAGGGCTCGTACGGCGCCGATCAAGTCCACATCCAGGGCGTCCTTCAACAGATAGCCGCGCGCGCCGGCGTCCAGGGCGTTACGCACGTAGTGCTCCTCGGAATACATGCTCAAGATCAGCACCGCACTGTCCGGCTCGTGCTTCACGATTTCGCGCGTAGCCTGCACGCCATCCAGGCCGGGCATCGCCATGTCCATCACAATCACGCGTGGGTGCAATTGGCGCGCCAGCTTGATCGCCTCCTGGCCATTGGCGGCTTCTCCCACCACGCGGATCTCCGGCTCGTCCTCCAGGATGCGCCGGAAGCCCTTGCGCACTAATCCGTGATCGTCCACCAGCAGAACCGAAATCTTGGGAATTTCGCCCATCGGGAGATTGTTTCAAGCTAACCGTGCCGGGTATCGGCGCACAATAATGGAAATCAACTATTCCCGCAGTGGAGCGCCCGGCTGCGGCGCCGAGCAAGGTTAAACCCTAATATTTATTGAATATTGACGTTACCGCGGCGCGCGTGCCATAATCTCTCAGACCATCTACCGCGCAGGCTCCGGGAGGAGTTGCGCATCTTCTAGAGGGAGAGAATTCTAATGGCTGCATCCAGTTCCAGCATGGATTTCGCATCTGCGGCGAGTCCCAGCTTCTATGAAAAACTGAATTCCCAGTGGCACGAGCGCGCGCTCTGGATCTTCATGGCTGTCGTGCTGGCGCACTGGGCCGAACACCTGGCGCAGGCGGCGCAAATATATCTGATGGGATGGCCGCGGCCCCAAGCCAACGGAGTGGTGGGCTTGTGGTATCCCTGGCTGATCAAATCGGAAGTGCTGCACTATGCATACGCGCTGGTGATGCTGGTGGGCATCTGGGTGCTTCGCAAAGGTTTTACGGGCACCGCCCGCACGTGGTGGACGGTCGCCCTGGTGATCCAATTCTGGCACCATATCGAGCACCTGCTGCTGATCACGCAGGCCACTATGCATCACAATTTCTGGGGAAAACCGGTCCCGTTCAGCGTGCTGCAGTTGGTGGTTCCGCGCGTGGAACTGCACTTGTTCTACAACAGCATCGTGTTCGTGCCCATGGTGATCGGTATGTACTATCACATGTTCCCGCCGGCAAAAGAACGGGGCCTCTCGGTATGCACCTGCGAATGGCGGTCGCGGACGGCGCAAGCCAACGCGTACTAAACTTGCGGGGGTCGCTGCACTGGGCTGTGGCTTATTGTGGCAGGCGGCTGGATGCCGGAAACCGGCGGAAACGGCACCGCTGGTAACGATCCGGCATGAAATTGCACCCTGGCCGGCTCGGATCGGCGCCGGTACAATTACGCTCTGGATATCCGGCTCCGGTGGTCGACCCATACGCGGCGCTCGCATCGTCCTGGAAGCGGATATGTCGCATCCGGGCATGCGCCCCGAGTTTGGCGAGGCGCGGGAAATCGCCGCCGGAAGCTATCAGGGCCGGTTGGCTTTCACAATGGCGGGCGATTGGGTGATCCTCATGCATGTCACGCTGCCTGGCGGACAAAAGCTGGAACGGCAACTGGATGTGAACGGTGTCCGGTGAATCGCCAGCATTCGACCTGCTGAGAGTTCCATGGATCGGCCGCTTCTTCGGCTGGCGGCACGCCCGCACCTTCCTGCAGATTCCGATCCTGATCGTGGCGATTGCCATGATCGTCCACGGATTGTTCGGTCCCACTCTGGCGCCCAAGAATTTGGCCACCACCATCAGTTGGGTGCACTTTCGCGGCGTGCTCGTTTTGGTCCTGCTGTGCGCGGGCAACCTGTTTTGTCTGGCTTGCCCATTCATGCTCGTCCGCCAGTGGGCGCGGCGCTGGTTCCATCCCGCGCGGACCTGGCCCCGCAAACTACGTAACAAGTGGCTCTCCACGGGCCTCTTCGCGCTGATCCTCTTTGTTTATGAACTTTTCGATCTCTGGTCTTCCCCCTGGTGGACCGCCTGGTTGATCGTGGCCTACTTTGCCAGCATCCTGGCGATAGACGGCATTTTCAAGCATGCCGTGTTTTGCAAGTTCGTGTGTCCCATCGGGCAATTTAATTTCGTGGCATCCACGCTGTCGCCTCTCGAAGTAAAGGTTCGCGACCAGGGCGTGTGCGTTCCGTGCCAAACCAAAGACTGCATCCGCGGACGGCGCGATCCGTCTGGGCTGGTGACGATCCAGCGCGGTTGTGAACTAGCTTTGTTTCAGCCCAGCAAGGCCGGAAACTTGGATTGCACATTCTGCTTGGAGTGCATTCAAGCCTGCCCCCACGATAACGTAGGTATTTTGAGCCGGGCCCCCGCCAGTGAACTGACGACCGATCCCCGGCGTTCCGGAATCGGGTTCTTCTCGCGCCGCAAGGACATCGCGGCGCTGGCCTTGGTGTTCACTTTTGGCGCGCTATTGAACGCGTTCGGCATGGTCAGCCCGGTCTATGCATTGGAGAGTTGGATCGGGCGCGTGCTGCACGTCAGCCACGAGGCTCCCGTGCTGGGATTGATCTTTGTGTTCTCGCTCATCGTGGAACCGGTGCTGATGCTGGGTCTGGCCGCATGGCTGACGCGCGTGTGGGCGGGCAGCCGGCGGCCTACGGTGCCGTTGATGGTGCGCTACGCTTATGGGCTGGTTCCGCTCGGTTTCGGCATGTGGCTGGCGCATTACAGCTTTCATTTCCTGACTGGGATCTTGACGTTCATCCCGGTCGCGCAGAACGCCGTGGCCAGCCTGGGCAGGCCTCTGCTCGGTGAGCCGCTCTGGAGGTTGACCGGCGTGCCCACGCGCTTCGTGCAGCCGCTGGAACTCGGATTCCTGGTACTGGGCCTGGCGGGATCTCTGCTGGTAACAAACCGGCTGGCGCAAGACGACGGCGCCGCGCACCCGGTTCGCGCCTTCATCCCGTGGGCGACCGTCTGCCTGCTGCTTTGGGTCGCGGCGGTGTGGTTGATCTTTCAGCCCATGGAAATGCGCGCCACATTCATGGGATAGCAGGACTTGAGGCAAATGCACCGCAACCGCGCCACTGGACTCTGGCTGCTGCTGGCAACGGCTTCTCCGGCCGCCGCTCATAATGGGCCGCCCTTTCCGATCATCGTGGACCGGCGCGTGGGCCCTTGCCGCATCTCCCTCTGGACCCATCCCGATGTCGGTATCGGTACGTTTTGGGTGATGGTAGATCCTCCGCCGGGCGGCACCCTCCCGAAAGACCTGAAGCTCGAAATAGGCGTGCAGCCGGTGAGCGGCCGGCTCCCGGAAAAGCGTTACGCGGCCCGGCTCGACAAAACGAGCGCGCAGGTGCAATATTACGTCGAAGTGCCGTTCGATGCGCAGGAACTTTGGCGCGTACACGTGCTGCTCGATAGCTCCGCGGGACACGGAGAATCGACCGCGACAGTGGAAGTCACACCGCCGGGGCTCGGCCGGTGGGACCTTTTGTGGTACGCCGCGCCTTTCGC
>Ga0187855_10003578_pt1 | contig 11377 bp, 8 predicted proteins | sample June2016WEW_8_10_2_FD_132969 | JGI IMG/M metagenome (GOLD analysis project Ga0187855, IMG submission 132969) | Peatland microbial communities from SPRUCE experiment site at the Marcell Experimental Forest, Minnesota, USA - June2016WEW_8_10 | ecosystem: Environmental > Terrestrial > Soil >...
GAACGGACCCGACGAAACTGCGGCCGCGGCGATGCGGATGCGATCTCGATGACCGGCGCCGAAGTCTTCACTTCGCGGCACACCTCCGGCGAAACCTGGCGGCGAACCAGCCGGGTGGCCAGGATGCGCTCGATGTGGGCGATATCCGCGCGTTCGCCGCGTGTGGCGAAGGTCGATGCCGTTCCGCCTGAGCCCATGCGTCCCGTGCGTCCGACGCGGTGAATGAAGTCCTCCGGAGCTTGCGGAAGATCGTAGTTCACCACGTGCGAGATGCCTTCCACGTGAATGCCGCGCGCCGCGATGTCGGTCGCCACAAGCACTCGATAGTAGCCGTCCTGGAAGCCGCGCAGCGCCTGTGTGCGCTGGTTCTGGCTGCGGTTGCCGTGGATGGTGGCAGTCTTTACGCCGTCGTGCGACAGTTTCTTGGCGAGCCGGTCCGCGCCGTGCTTGGTGCGGGCGAAGACCAGAAACGAACCCAGTTCGTCGCGCAGCATCATTTGTAAGAGACCCAGCTTGCGGTCCGGCTCGACCTCATAGAGATGCAGGTCGATCGTGCCGACGGGCTTGGTAGTGGAGCCGATCTCCACCCGCACGGCGTTACGAACGTGCGTTTCCACCAGGTGCTTGACGGAGCTTTCGATGGTGGCCGAGAAGAACAGCGTCTGCCGCTCGGCCGGGATGACCGCCATAATCCGTTTGATGGTGGGCAGGAAGCCCATGTCCAGCATACGGTCGGCTTCATCTAGCACGAGGATTTTCACGTTGCCGAGGGCGACCAGTCCACGGCTGAGGAAATCGTACAGCCTGCCGGGCGTGGCAATGAGCACCTGCGCGCCCTTGCGAATGGACGTCAGTTGCGAATTCTCGCCGACACCGCCGATTACGACGGCTGCGCGGACGGTGCTGCCCGCGGCCATCATGACGAAGGTCTCGTGGATTTGCAGCGCGAGTTCGCGGGTGGGGCTGAGGATGACAGCCCGGACGCCGGAACGCGATGGTTCTTTTGCGAGGATGTCGATTATGGGGAGGACAAACGCGAGCGTTTTGCCGGTCCCGGTTTGCGCCGTGGCAACCACGTCGCGTCCGGCCAGCGCGGGCTCGATGGCCTGGGCCTGGACGGGGGTTGGCTCTTTAAAGCCGTTATTTTCCAGATTGCTCTTCAGCAGAGCAGAGAGGGGGAATTCAGAGAAACTTTTCATTTTTGAGTTTTGCGGAGGAGAATCGACGAGCCGACTACCAAACGGAGGGAGAGGGGTTGTGGATCAACTTCCAGTAGGTCCGAGTATAGCACATTTGAAGGCGGGGAGGGGTCCCGCCTTCAACGCGAACATCGTGCCAGCATTTGGCGATCCTTCGCCAACCTGGCTCACGCTGCCGTCTCAGCCCAGGGGACTTACGTTCCCTCACGAAGCCGCGGCACATATTGCTCACATCACAGTAGGGTCCCGTGACTGGTGGTGAAGCGCCCGGAAGTACCCATGAAGGCGTGCAAAGACCGGTTTCATCGCACCAGGTTCCCGTGATCACGTTCGGACCTCGAACGTCGTGAAGACGCCTTTAGTGAGCATGAAGCCATGGTTCGCACTGCCGATCGGAGCGAGTTGGCTAGAAACGTCTGGTTGGCGGAGCCGTCGGGGCGCGGTTCGCTCTAGTCCCTGCTTTCGGGCTAAAGCCTGTGCTACCGGTTTTTGAGAATCTCGATGCTGCCATTATTGTCGTTCAGCCGCATGGGACACCCTCCGCCGCCGATATTGCCATTCAGGGAATCGGTGCTGAGGTCGCCGGAAACGGTCATCGGGAAATCCGAATGGATCTTGCCGAACGACGTCTTGGCCGCTACGGCATAACTGGCGTTGTCCGGCACCCGCACGCGCACGGCCGAGAAACTGGTGCGAATTCCAACCGGCCGGCACGCCTGGCCCAGCAGCGATACTTCCACGCCGCCATTCTGGTTTTGGACATCCACTGCACCCGCTACGCCGTCGAGCAGCACGGCTCCGAAGCTGGTCTTCACATTGGCGCCGCTGCGCATGGCGGAGGCCTTCACCGCGCCGTTGGAATCCTCCACGGTCAGCACTCCGCCGACCCGGTCCGCGGTCACCAGGCCGAAGCTGGTCTTGAGCGATGCTTCCTCGCCCACGTCAGCCACCGTGATGGGGCTGTTGCCTCCCACGATCCGAATCCCTTTATGCACTTCGCTGACATCCACGCGGCCGAACGAATTCTCGATCGTTGCAGATTCGCCCACTTTGCGGCCAATCACGGCGGAATTTGTTGCGTGCACCGACAGGAGTTTGCCGATATCGCCGAAGTGCACAGCCCCGAAGCTGGTGTTCAATTCGGCTGAGCCGGTGACGCGATTGGCTTCCACCTCGCCGTTGGCGTTGCCAACGACCAGGTTCCCCTTTACGCCGCTGACGGTCACCTTGCCGAACGAATTGGTGATGCGCACATCGCCGCCCGCGCCCGTGACCTCGACTGAGCCGTTGCCGTTCACGATCGTACCGCCGCGCCCCGGATTGGCGACCGTGACATTCGCAAAGCGGTTCTTGACGTTCACCATGCCGGTGACCTCGGAGACATCCACGCTGCCATTGCCGTTGCGAATCTCCACGTCGCCTGCATTGCCGGTAACCTCGACGGCCCCAAACTGGTTCTCCAGACGCTGCGTGCCGCGCCCGTTGCGGAACGTCAGTTTCCCATTCGCATTGGTCACATCCGAATTGGCCTTCAGATCTTCAATGCTGACGCTGCCGAAACTGTTGCGCAGCTCCAGCGGCGCGGTCTCCGGCATGGTGATTTCCACGTTGACGGAGTAGGAAAGGTTGTGGAAGCCAAAGAAGCCGTCGCGCTCCTCTTTCGGGTATTCCGTGCGAATGACCAGCGCCGAGCCGGCCGGCGCGACCTCGATGCGGATCTGTTCGGCCACGCGCTTGGCTTCGGCGTTGTTCGACGCAGAAACGCGGATGGAAGCATGCACCACCACGTCGCGGCTGGCATGCGTCCGGAGGTTGACGTTCCCCATCCGATGTTCCACGCGCACGCTTTGGCCGTTGGCCAGAGCCGCGGTTTTGTCGAAGGTCCGCGAGTATTCGTCCCGTGCGAACGCCTGCACCGCCAGTAACAGCGTCAGGCCGCAGATCGTCTTATTGCGCACTTTGCAAAATCTCCTTCAGGGTGTCTTGTTTATCGCGGTACAGCACGGCCAGGCCGGCTTGTAGCTGGGCGTTGAAGCGGTTGCGGCTCACCGTCGAGCGCACGCTGGCAATCTCGGAATCGAGCACCAGCAGCTTCTCGCGGGCGGCAATGGCCGCGGGGTTTTCCGAAGCGTTGAGCTTCGGCTGCGCGAGCCGCGTGAGCTTGTCGATGGAGGCGCGGTAAGCCGCCTCGGTCTGTTCGACTTCTTTTAACGTCTGCTCGGTTAGGAAGTCGCTATCCTGCGGCGTGGCGGGCGCGGGCGCCGGCCGCGAGTACTGCATGATGACAACCGAAACCGCGATCGTCAGCGCCGCGGCGATGCCGGCCATCATGCGCCAATCGAAGCGTCCGACCAAGCCGCGGGGCTTGGCTGCCTTCTGTTGCGCCGCCAAAGTCTGGCGGATTTTGGGCCACAAGTCCGGAGTCTCCCACTCCTCGCGGAGGCCCGGCGCGGCGCCGGACATTTGGCTCCAGAGCCACAACTCGCGGCGGCAAGCGTCGCAAACCTTGGCATGCTCGCGCGCGTCGGGCAGTAGCTCCGGGACAGCCAATGCGCGCTCCAGATCTTTGCAATCGAATGTCATGCGCGGCTCTCCGTCAGTAATCGCTTCAACTCCCGTTTGGCCTCGAACAACCATTTCTTGGAGGTGCCTTCCGGGATTTCCAGAATGGCCGCCACCTCGGAATGGCGGAAGCCCTCGCCCTCGAACAGCCAGAACACCATCCGGTACTGCGGATGGATGCGTCCGAGCGCCTGCCGGATGGCCACCTGCAGCGGTGCATTGCCCGGTATCGCCGGCGGCTCGGCCGAGAGCGGCGACTCGGCTTGCCGCTTGCGTTTGCGGCCCGTGTCGTAACAACAATTCAGCAGGATGCGGTAGATCCACGGCGCCAGCCCGGAATCGAACTGGATGGCGCCCGCCGCCCGATATATTTTCAAAAACGCTTCCTGCACCGCGTCCTCGGCGTCCGAGCGATCCGCAAGCAAATGAAACGCAACGCTCTTCATGCGCCCGGCATGTGCCGCGTAGATCTCCTCGAACGCGGAGAGGTCCCCGCGTTTGGATGCCTGAATCAGGTCGGCGTCGGTGCGAGCGGTCAGCCGGCCGGCGGCCATTGCCAGGGGCATTCTGTTTGTTATAACGCTGGGGAGGGGCGAAACGTTCTAAAGATTTTTGCGCGGGGTTGATTGGCCTGAGGCTATAGCGGAGGGAAAGAGTCTCTGGAATAGCTCAATATACGCCTGGGAGAGCGGCCATAAGAAACCTAGTTTCTCCAGCACCGCCAAGTCGTCATGTGGCAATTCGGAGGGCGTCAGATCCTTCTCGTGTAATCTGTCCCGGGCGAGTTGCACGAACCCTGCGGTGTGGGTCTCGGTCGTTGTTCGGGATAACACAGGCACTATCCGGACCGGTTTCTGATTGGCGAGCCGTGGCGCGCTTTTGAGCGCATCGATTACCGCAAGCGTCCCCTGTAGGGACTCCATGTTTGCCACTAACATGCACACGACAGTATCGGCAAGGATGGTTGTGGCGAGGCCTCCGAGTTCCGTCACTCCGGTTCTAGCGTCGATCAGCAGATAGTCCGGTTTCAGCTCATCTCCGATGCGCGCCTGGAGGTCGAGCAGCGCCATGAAGCCCTGGCCGCTCGAGTCGCCCAGCCGGAGCTTGTCGCCTAGCTTCTTCAGGACCGCCCAATAAGGCTGTCTTGGCGCAGGACCGGCAGGCATCAAGCGGAGCCAGCCCCCTTTGTCCTCATGCCCAAGGTAGACCATGTGTTCTTCCAGCGGAGGTGGAAAAGCGAACCCCTGCGTCGTGGCGAGCAGGTATGGAACCGAACCGCCGCCGCCGGCGAGAAGGTGAGGGTCGGAGGTTATGTCGAATTTGAGTTTGTAATGCAGCCCCGGAGCCTCAAAATCGAAGTCAAGGGCCACGACCCTTTTGCCGAGGATAGCGGCTAGGTACCGCGCGGCGTACGCGAGAAGTAGTGAGCGGCCCACGCCGCCTTTGTAGGAGTAAAATGCAACCGTCTCCACGATGCTCAGGCCGCCAGTCCAAAAGCGCCAGCCTCGTTAAAGCGACGCGCGAGGTCTCTTGCCTCACGCGGAGTATGATGCTTCGCCGCGTGTTGAAAGTGGCTGGCGATCTCCTGATCGGCTTCCTCCAGGATCTCGCGCAGGGCAGCCTTGAGAGACGCGGGCGCGGCCTCGTCTGCGAGGTAGCCGTCAGTCAGTGCCTGAGCGCGATCATAGTCGCCGGCTTTCAGGGCCGCATCGACCGCACCGCGTCGCGCGATTCGTCCTTGGGCTTCCGACACCGGCAGCGCCTTCGCCAATTGCTCCTCAATCCTGGAAACGTCTTCCCACGCCGATGAGGCAGGGCGTATGCCGAGCGCTTCGAGTTCTTCGGCCCGCCAAATTGCCTCAGTCACAAGCGTATTCAGGAGATCGGTTTCCACGTTAGTATCCCCCGATAGAGCGAAGAGCTACGGCCGGTTCCTCGAAGCCTACGACGCTGGCCCACCGCTGGTCGATGTCCGCGTTCTTGGCGACCTGTTTCAGCTTCTCGAAAAGCCGTCCTGAGATGTTGCCACGGTCGACACCACTAACCTCAAGAGCAATCTCATTTCCTCGCGCATCTTCAAGCAGCCAGTCCGCCCTTTCCCGACGCTGCATCCGGCGAACGATGCGCCATGCCCGGTGTCGATGGGCGAGAGCTAGCGCCACCGCCTCGGCGCCGTCCTCGGTGATTCGGTTATGGTCATGCTGGTCGATCTTGCTCATGTCGACATGCGGCCATGAAAGGGAGCCATTGCTCAAGACTTGTTCCAGCTCCAAGGATACCCGCACGCCAGGCGCGTGGCCATTCCTTTCCAGCGCCATCGCAGCCTGTCCGACCATTGCTAAGAGCACGGTCGGTCGCCAGCTTCGGGTGCATCTCTCGCAACTGGTTCAGATCAATGTCCACACTCGCGATTTTATCGGAGTGTAAACGCACAAAGCAAGGCAGCCCTACTCCGCAATAGCGAACAGATGCTTCGCGCCGCGCACCAGCAGCAAATCTCCCGCCAGGGCGGGAGTCGCCAGCACCGGCTCGCCGATCGGATTCTTGGACAGCAATTCGTATTGCGCGCTGGCCTTCAAGACCTACACGTCGCCATCTTCCACGTCGCCATCTTCGCTGCTGATGTAGAGTTTGCCAGCCGCTAACACAGGCGAAGCCACGAAGGAGCCACCGTCGCCGATGCGCTGCTGATAGACGCGCGCCGGCGTCCCGGATTTGGCGTCGTACACGCTCAAGATGCCGTTGCTGCTCAAGGCATAAAGGTGCTCGCCATGTACCAGCGGCGAGGGCAGGTACACCCCGCCACGCTGCTTGCTCCAGGCAATGGCATCGCTCGATTCCTTGCCATCCTTCAGCGTGAGGTCGCCGCTCGATCCCACTTTAATGGCATAGATAGCGCAGCAGGCCGTGGGTCAGCGAAGATCCCGGCCTGTTGCAATGCTAGCGGGGCGTCCTACGACGCCTGCGCGGCCGGCTCAAAGTACCGCTGCGCCAGGTCCGGCTTGGCGATGACCGCCTTGCGCCAGCAGGAACGGGCTTCGAACTCGTTGCCCAGCGACATCAGCGCATGCCCCAGATTCAGCAGCGCTTCGCCGAACTGCGGATCGGTTCTGAGCGCTTCTCTGTAGAGCACCGCGGCATCCTCCGCCTCGCCCCGCTTCTGGCAGATCAGGCCGGCATTGTAGAGCAGCTCCGGGCTGCGTTCGCCGCTGTCGAGCAACTGCCGGTAAATCTCGAACGCTTTATCGTACTCCTGGTGTTCGAGCGCCAGCGCGGCCAACCCGCGTAGCGCTTCTCTGGAATCGGCGCCGGATACGGTCAAGTCCTGGAAGCAGGTCCGCGCGGCTTCCTTGTTGCCTGCGCGCCAGTGCGCAATCCCCAGATTCAGGCGGGCTTCCGGCCAGTTGGGGCGCTTCACCAGACAGTCCTCGAAGGCCTGGATGCTTCCCGCATGGTCGGCCCGTTGCAGGCGCAGATGGCCGATGCGGAAAGCGGCGTCGTCGGCGTCAGGCGAGTTTTGCGGCACTTGCGCATAAAGCTTCTCGGCGGCTTCGAGGTCGCCCGATTGCTCGTGTACCAGCCCCAGGTTCCAGTGCACGCCAGGCAGTTTCGGATCGATGGCTAGGGCTCGCTCGTAAGCCGTGCGCGCGGCCTTCAGATCGCCCTGTTCCTGCAGCGAGACGCCCAGATTCAGGTGCGCTTGCGGCGAATCGGGCCGCACCCTGGTGGCGCGCGCATAGGCTTCCGCGGCTTCTCCCAGGTCGCCGGCTTTGTGGCACGCGACGCCCAGATTGAACCAGTTCTCGAAAACCTGCGGCGACAGGTCGGCCAGTTTGCGGGAATAATCCGCGGCGGACCGATGGTCGCCGGCGGCGAAGGCCGCGCCCGCCAGCCCCTCTAGAGCGATCTGGGACTTCGGATGCGCCTCGGCCAGTTGCTGCGCGTACTTGCGTACCAACTCATAATCCTGATTTGCCAGCGAGAGCGAGACCAGGTTGCTGAGCGCGTCCTCGGAATGCGGATTGCGGCTCAGGATGCGACGGTACAGCTCGGCCGCTTCGCTGTTGCGATCCCGCTTTTGGAGCGCCACGGCTTTGCCGAAAAGGGCTTCGTTGTGATCCGGATGGCGCGCCAGGAACCGGTCGTAGGCATCCACCGCCTCGTTGTGCAGGCCCGATTGCACCAGGCACGCGCCCAGAGCCAGATGCGCTTCACTGCGCACCGGGTCGTTCGAAATGGCCTTGCGGAACGAAGCTGCGGCCTCCTCCCATCGCTCCAGGCGCCCCAGGCATACGCCCGCGTTGAAGTGCGCGGTAGGGTGCAGGGGCTCCAGCAGCGCCGCCTGCGTATAGTTCTGCGCCGCCGGACCATAATCCTGCAGTTCGTATTGCAACTGGCCGAGAGCGAAGAACAACGCCGGGTGACGTTCGCCGCCGTCCAGGGTGCGGACCAGTTCCTTGGCGGCCTCGTCGAGTTTGCCGTCCAGGTGCAGCGATGCCGCCTTCGACAGCGCACGGGTGATCGGTGTGTTCCGATCGCCGCCGTTTTCCGCGCTCCTCGAGTCGGAGGCTGCCGCTCTATCAGTTGTCTCTGTGTTCCGGTAATCCATTGTTTTCCTTCCCTGATCTTTTGCTTCGGGGCTGCTCTTTCCAGACAGCCAGCCGCAAATCCTGCCCAATATGTCGCCTTGGCTTTCGAGCTTCACCCAGTAAACACGGGCGCGCTCATCGGCCTCGCGGAAAAAACCAACGCCGCCGGCTTTGAGCCTGTCTTCCGTCCAAAAGTCCGCCTCCTGGCCCTCAATATAGGCGCGGTACTGGCTGCCCTTGACGTCCACGGTTACGCGGTATGGCGTGTTGGCGTGGATCATCATGCGCAGAGGCGTCTGCACGCGGTCTCCCTTGCGGCCCTCGATCACCGGATAGCGAACCATGGCCACTATCGGCCGCGGCCCCGGCTGGAGCACCGTGAATTTCATGGCGTAGTAGTTGTTGGCATCGCGCGCGCGCACCACCCAATCGACACTCTTGCTCTCGATTTGCGCCATGAACTCAAAACGGTAGTCCGAAAGCGGCACCGAAGGGCGGTAGAGCGCCAATTGTCCTGGATGGATGAAGCCGTCCGTGCTGTAGGACCAGGTCTTCGGCCACTTCGACTGCACGCCTTTCCATTGATCCAAGCCGGACCGGAAATCGTCCGCGTAGGTGTGCGTGGCCCGTTGCGACATCCATTGGCCGATCGACGCCCCTCGCCACGGAAGAGGTCCGCCAAAGCCTTTGAAAGGGACTGGCGGCCGCAAAACTCCGGCGAGCAACACGGCGGCTGCCGCCGTGCCGATATAGTGCCACTTGGTCCGCCTCGAAATCGCCGCGCTGCCGCGCTTGAAAGGAAGCAGGTTGGTCTTGGCCGCACGCTTGTCCACATAGTCCGCGGCGTACGGTATGCCGCGATCCGCGCGCACCAGGTCCTGGAAACGCTCCTTCACCGCATCCACGCGGAATTCGGGATTGCATAAGCGGGCCACGCGCAGAGTCCACAGCACGGCGCACGAGCGCAACGCGCGGCCCACATCGGGCCGCAACGGGCCAACTCCGGCGACGGCGCCTGCCGGCGACGGCAACCAATCGATGCGGGGTAGAACGATGTTCGCTAGCGGGACCGGCGTATGGTAGGGCAACACAGCCCTGGCGGGGTCCCATGACGGTGCGGCCATGGGCGGCGCAGCGCCAGCCTGGCGTACCTGGGCGGAAGCCATTGCTCCCAGCAACGCGCCCGGCAACGCAGACATTTCGTGCCGCGGGGCTGGCGTCTCGAAGCGTGCCGGCGCGGCTGCCCCGGCAATGCGAAGATTTCGATTGCCGATGGCTTCCTGTAGCGGCGGATTTCCTTGCTGCACCAACCCAGCGAGGGCCCCGATGGGCGCGGCGGAGCACTCCGTCCGCGGTTGGGCGTTTCTCGCGGGCAGACCCGGCGAGACACTGCTTAATTCGGCCGGGGCCGCACAGGACGTAGGCAAGCCTGCCGCCAGTCCGGCTGGTTGTGGATCGGCCGTCCGGACCATGGGCGCCAGACCCAGCAGCCGCCCGGTGGCGGATTCGACTTGCGCGACGCCTGGAAGTGCGGTCCGGATCTCCGGCAGGATCGGGCATAAGGCGTTGGCAATCGCGGCAGGGGCCGCCTTGGCGGCGACTAAGATGCGAGGCTCCGGCAGGACGGGTTGGAGGTGCTCGGTCGAGTCGATCCCGGCAAGTGAGGCTGCCGCCGTGGACAGTTTGGGAAGCACGATCGCTCCGCGGGCCCCGGCTGCCTCGAATGCCACCGGCGCCACGCTGGTCTCGGAATCGCCGTGCAACCTTGGCGGTCCAGCTTCCAGGAATCTGGGTTCACAGGCGGCCGGCGCCGGCGCGGCGGGTCGTGCAATCGTAGCGCTGCCGGGCAAGGTTATGACAGGTATGGCGGCGGCTACCGGGCCAGTGGCCGAAAGTTCGGCGCGCGCCGGACTGGTGGCCCGCAGTTGCGGAGAGCACGATTCCGCCTGGACTGCCGCGCTCGGCCGCGCCGCTTCCGGCAGGGAAACCGAAAAACGCCGCTGGCTCGACTCCGAGATGCGCGCCGCGGCGGCCAGTAACCGGGAAGTGCCTTTGACGGCCACAAAATGGGTTGAGGCAGCGCCGGCGGCGGACCTGCCCGGAGGCTCAACGGCAACCGGGAACGAAGCCGAGGGGGCCAGCGGTGGATAAGCGGCGGCGGATCCCTGCCACGCCAGCCGGGGGCGGCTAGCCGCCAGGGAGTGGTCAAAGACCCCAGCCGGCTGCTCCGCGAACATGCCGGAGCGCTGGATGTCCAAGGCAAGCTGGCAGCGATCGGGCGGGGATGTCGTTAGAAGGCGCAACGCGGCGCGCGGGGCCGGACCGGCGCCAGACGACGGCCGTTCGATAAAATCCGCGGTCCGCGACGGTCCGGGTTCCGGGGCTAGCGCCTCGTAAAGGCTCTGCCGATAGCGTTCGCGGAATTGAGTGCGATGCGCCTCACTGCAGAACTCAAGGTCGCGGAGCTGCCGGATCGGACCGATTCCTTTCCCGCAATAAAGACACTTCACGTGCTGCCTCTCCTCCGGCTACGGCCATTATATACTCACTATCCACCTGGGACAACGCTAACCTTATCAAGTTGGGAAAGTTATTGAACACTTACTAATCCATTGCGAATACCTCTGTTGTCCTTAGTTAACTTTACTAACAGCGGATAGTATTGTGTTGTAACTATGTGCAGCAGGATCTTGTGCGCGGCCCTTCGCCAGCTTCGATGAGAAGCGCGTCGCATTTGAGGTACGCTAGAACCGATGAGCCTGGAACAAGCGCGCGAGTGGTTGCGGAGCGCCACGGCGGTGGCGGTGTTGACGGGGGCCGGAATCTCCGCGGAGAGCGGCGTGCCGGTCTTTCGGGGAGCGGACGGACTGTGGAAGGACTACCGTCCTGAAGATCTGGCCACGCCCCAGGCTTTTGCGCGCGACCCGCGCCTGGTTTGGGAATGGTACAACTGGCGCCGGGAAGCCATTCGGCAGGCCAAGCCAAACGCCGGGCACGCCGCCCTGGTGCGCCTCGAAATTCAGAAGC
>Ga0187855_10003588_pt1 | contig 11361 bp, 10 predicted proteins | sample June2016WEW_8_10_2_FD_132969 | JGI IMG/M metagenome (GOLD analysis project Ga0187855, IMG submission 132969) | Peatland microbial communities from SPRUCE experiment site at the Marcell Experimental Forest, Minnesota, USA - June2016WEW_8_10 | ecosystem: Environmental > Terrestrial > Soil >...
CCCGCCATGGCCCTCGGACGGGGCGTGCCAGAAGTGGTTGAAGCCCACGTCGTAGAGGGTCGCGGCGGACTGGAAGCTCGCGATGTGCCCGCCCAGCTCGGAGGATTCCTTGTTGGCCCGCAGCACGACGGCCACCGCGTTCCACCGGATCATCGACCGGATCGCGTGCTCGATCACCTGGTCGCCCGGGTAGGGCGGCTCTCGCTGCGGCGGGATCGTGTTCAGGTACGGGGTGTTCGCCGAGTACGGCACCGGGGCGCCGTTGCGGCGCGCCTCCTCCATCAGCTCGTCCAGCAGGAAGGACGCCCGGCCCGGGCCGTCGAACTCCAGCACCGCATCGAGAGACTCGAGCCATTCGCGCGTCTCGGCCGGATCCAGGTCGCTCGCCATCTGCCCCTCCTCCATCACCCGTGCCCGGCAGGCTTGAACGCTCACCCGGGCCCGTTGAGCAATTCCTACGCCTCCGGGAGGGCTCCGGGCAAGGCGTGATAACCCCGCCGCGCGATCCCAGGCGTGCCCACGGCCCCGCGTTTGGCCACACGTGGTCATATATGTCGTGTCCACAGCGAGGTGGAGGCCCGCCGTGACCAGTATCCCAGAGCCGCCACGACAGGCCGGCCCGCCGGCCGCAAGCACGCGCCGACTGGACCCAGGGCACGAGCGGATCGCTTTCGCCGGCGGCCATCGACCTGCGGCAAGGCGCGAACCGCCGTCCGGGTGCGGGTGATGCCCGGGGAGGGATTCCCGGCCGCCGGATGGGTCGGCGGCCGGGAATCCTCGCTGCTCGATGCCTGGGTGCAGCGCGCCGTCTGGGTCCGCTGTTCAGCGGATGTAGAACTCGTCCGCGTCGTACTCGGTGAACTCCATGTTCGACGCCACATCGGTCATGCCGAGCGACTGGAACGCGGGGAACAGCTGCTCGGCGGACCACCGGTCCTGGTGCGCCTTGGACTGCCACACGGTCACCACGTGGAGCCCGTTCTCGTCCGTGCCGGCCGCCCAGGCGAGCAGGCCGTCGATGTCCTGGGGCGGGTTGTGCTTGGCGGCGACCGCACGGAAGCCGTCGATCGTGACCCCGGGCGTCGCCGCGATGTGGATGTGTGCCATGTTTGTCCTGCCTTTCCTAAGTTTGTGCTGGCAGGAAGGACGCTACGGGAAAGCCCGGATCCGGCCATCCGGGGAATCACTCACTGGAGTACTCATTCACCGTCGGCCTGGGTACTCATAGACGGCTCGCGCCGTGCTCGCCGCTGGCCCAGGCGGCGATCTGGCTGCGGTTGCGGAGCCCGAGCTTGGTCAGGATGTGCTGGACGTGGTTTTCGGCCGTCCGCTCGGAGACGTACAGAGTCTGGCCGATCTGCTTGTTGGTCAGTCCCCGCCCGACCAGCCGGGCCACCTCGAGCTCGCGGGGGCTGAGGGGCGAGTCGCCGGCCGGCGCGGTCGTCAGCTGGGCTTGCAGCTGTCCGATCCAGTCGGTGAACGGGACCATCCCGAGCTGTTCGGCCTCGCGCGCGGCGGCGGCCAGCACGGCCAGCGCCTCGTCCCGGTCGCCGGGCGCCTGCCGGCGGGTGAGCGCGGCGGCGAGTTCGACGTGGGCTTGCACGGCGCAGCCGCGGGCGCCGTTGGTGTCGCAGATCGAGGCCGCCGTCTGCAGGTCTTCAACCGCCGGGTCGAGATGGCCCAGCGCGGCGGCCGCCTGGCCGAGCGGCAGCTCGACCGGGCCCATGTAAACCCCGGGTCCGGCGCCGTTCGCGACGTGCTGGCCGCGGAACGGCTCGAACCGCGCCGCCAGGAACTCGATGTCCTCTATCCGGCCGAGGCGGATGGCGACCGCAAGCCCGTGCGCCCAGGCCGCCATGCGCATCGCCGGTACCGGCGTCCAGGACCGGACCGGGCCGGCCTGCGCATAGGCGGCCTCAGCGGCGGCGCGGTCACCCTGGTGCAGGCGGATCAGCGCGAGGGTAAGCGCGGGGAAGACGGTGGCGACGCCGCGGGTGGTGTCCACGGCATCCGGCAGCAGGTGCGCGGGGGCCTGGTCGAATAGCTCGATCATGCCGGATCTGCCGAACCCGATGTGCAGGCCCGCCTGGCCGAGGATCACCGAGCAGCCGCCGAACGCGACCGGGTGTCCCATGTCGCTGAACACCTTGAACGCCTGCCTGGCCAGCCGCGTCGCCTCGGTGAAGCGCCCGGTCGCGAGCGCGAGCGTCGCCGAGGTCTCCAGGAAGTGCCATCGGGCGAGCGGCCCGGGGAGCCGTTCCACGCAGCCTTCGAGGTCGGCGAGCTCACCCCGGACGGTCCTCAGCTGACCCGTCTCAAACAGGGTGTCGATCCGCCACAGCCGGCCCCACAGCTCAAGCCAGGCGCTGCCCGCGGTGTCAGCGGCCTCGAGCATCCGGCTCGCCAGCACGGCCCGTTCGGCGACTCCGTCGGGGGCGCAGCGGGCCAGCTGCCGGGCCCGGAGCGCGTCCACGAGCGCGACCGGGTCCCCCGCCGATCCGGCCGCGGCCAGCGCGTCCCGGCTGACCTGTCCCGCCCGGTCGTACTCGCCGCGGTACACCAGCGCTTGCGCGTACCGCGAGGAGACCCGGGCCCGCAGACCATCAGGAAGGTCTTCCCCGGCGAGGGCCTGCTCGCAGATGCGGCAGATCTCCCCGTCCCATTCCGGTACCCCGCTAGCCTCCATGACCAGCGCCGTGCGGGCCAGCAAGCCCCGGTCACGCCGGCGCTCGGCCCGCCGGCCGACTCCGGCCGCCGTCTCCTGCGATCCGGGCAGGTCCCCGCTGCGGTGCAGGGCCGCCGCCAGGGCGAGCTCAAGCCGGCAGCGGTCGTTCTCGGCGATCTCCCCTTCGCCGGCCGACAGCGCCTGCCGGTACAGGCGCACGGCCTCCTCGAACGCCAGCGACTGCGCCGCCACGCCGGCGGCCGCCTCACACGCCGCTACCGCCTCCGTCCGGTCACCGGGCAGCGATGCCTCGACCCGGTGCCGGGCGACCTCCGTCAGGTGCAGATCCAGTTGCCCCTCGTAGAGAGCCTCGATCGCGTCCGCCGCGGCGGTGTGCAGCCGCCGTTGCTCCACGGCGCTCAGCCCGGCGGCCACCGCCGAGCGGACCAGCGCATGCGAGAACCGGTGATCACCGGGACGGTCCCCGGCCACCAGGAATCCGGCGGCCCGGCACTCGTCCAGCGGGCCGAGCAGGGCCAGCACAGATACATCCAGGATCCTGGCCACTACGCCGACCGAGAAGTTGTTGCCTGCCACGGCGGCGGTCTGCACCAGCTCCCGGGCCGGATCCGACAGCTGCGCCAGCCGGTGGGCCGTCGCCTCCGCCACCCGTCCCGGCACCGGCACCGGCCCGCCGCGCCGCTGTTCGGCGAGCATGCGGGCCAGCTCGCGGACCAGGAACGGGTTGCCCCCCGTTTCGGAGTGCACCGCACCGGCCTGGTCTGCCGATGCCGGCAGCCCGGCGGCGAGCAGCATATCCCCGACCGCGCCTGCGGGCAGGCCGCGAAGGTCGACCCGTTCGGTGTCGGCATCCGCCGACAGACGGGGCAGCAGCCCGGCGCTCGTGTCACCGGAGGCCGCCGACGCGCGGTAGGTCGCCAACACCAGCGTGGGCGTCGCTCGCAGCTGGCGCGCGACATCGGCGAGCAGGACCGCCGACGCCTCGTCCGCCCACTGCAGATCATCGAGCACCAGCAGCAACCCACTCGGCCTGGCCGCCTGCGCCAGCCGCCGGCGAACCTCCGCGAACATCGCGAACCGCTGGGCGCTGCCGGAATCGGCGCCATCAGCCAGCGCCGGGCGTTCGGCGTCACCGAAGACGCGCGACCACAGGCCCACACCGGATGGATCCTCATCGGCGGCCCGGACAGCGGGCTCATCCAGCACCAGCTGCCACAGGCCGTACGGTGGCAAGCTGTCCCGGCCGGCCGCCCGGGCCCACGCCACCGGCACGCCCCTCGCCGCGGCCGACGCGGCGGCCTCCTCCGCCAGCCGGGTCTTCCCGATCCCCGCCTCACCCGTGCACAGCACCAGGCGGCCGCCACCCGCCAGGGCATCATCCAGCAGCAGCATGATCTGAGCCAGCTCGCGGTCACGGCCCACCATCGGCCCAGCGGCGCTGCCCTGCGCACCCCCCACCAGCCAACCATAAAGCCGGGAGCCACCGGCGCCCTAGAGGTGAGCAGCATCATCGGTGGCCTCGCCTGGGGTCTGTCTGCGGTGCTCAGTGCTGAGGCCTTAACGGATGAGAGTTTCCTTCGGGGCGCACTACGCAGAACTCGTTTCCCTCAGGATCGGCAAGGACAGTCCAGGACTCAGCGCCGGTCTGCCCGATGTCGGCTCGGCGCGCCCCGAGCGCGAGCAGGCGGTCAATTTCCTGATCGCGGTCCACGGCGCTGCTGAGCATGAACCGTCGCCGGGTGCAGCGGCAAACGCAGATCTCGCCATCCGGATCAGGGTGTGCGGACGCTCAGGGCCTGCCGCTCAGCCGGTCGAAGTGAGTCCGTCACCCCTGGCCTGGGCGTGTTTGGGATGGGGTTTGGCGGAGCGGCAATGCAGTGTGATGGCGGCGCTGGAAACGGCCGCCCAGCCGCACCATACGGAGGCGAACCCGGAAATGGTCAGCCGGGCGATGATGATGACGGCAATGAGATTGACCATGCCGAAGATAGCGACGTTACGGTAGCCCGAGAGCAGCAGTGGCCCGCACACGGCGGCGACGTAGAGCGCGATGATCAGGAAACCGTCGGGTATCCGGATGCCGTAGGACAGGTGGTACGGGGCGAGCTTCACACCGACCGGGCCCCGGGCCATCGCCACCAGCAGCACTGTAGCGATCAGCGTCCCGGTCACCGCGAAGGGCACCATCATCCACTTCCGCCGCCGGGTGGGCTCGAGCGCGATGACCGCCAGGGGGACGAGCACGGGCAGCACGACGAACGCGATCAGCAGGTACGCCCATAGCGCGGCCTGGCCGGCCGCGCGCGGCACATGGCCCTGGAGCCACAACCAGACGAACGCCTCGATGAACTGGTGGGCGCCGAGCAGCAAGGGCAGCCAGGCCAGCGCGATGAACTCGCGGCGCTGACGGATGTGGCGGACAGCATCAACGCCGATGGCGGTGATCACCAGGCCCCCGGCGATGTCAGCCTGCGGTGAGAAGCACATCCTGCCCCCCGGCCTGCGGCACCCGGTCCGGTCTGCGCCTTCGCCCGCCGCAGCCGGCGCACACCCCGGCCCTACCGGGAACCTTGGTCATTTATCTCCCCTCAGGACCGCGTGCTCTGGCTCATCGCGGCTTCGCAGGGTCCTGCCGGGTTCAGGATCGCACGGCCGCCTTCTCGCATAGGGCGCGCGCCAGGTGATGCGTGATCCTAGCCAGCGACGCCCCGGCATTCGCCCGCAGGATCGACGGCCGGCGTACGCCTCGTCCGGCGCAGCCTCCAGACCAGTTATGCCGCGCCGAATTCTCCCGGCTCGTCAGATCGTCGTTGGCCGTGGCACTGTCTGCTGTGCAAGGTGGTCGATTAGCAAGCCGAGGGCAAAGTCGAAGCGCTCGTGCCCGGTGCCTGCGGTGAGTTCGGTCGCGTACCGCCTGGTCTGGGGGAACTTGGTCTCTGGTAGGGCGCTGAAGCGGCGCACGAGTTCTTCCTGGCTCAGGACCCAGGTGGCGTCCGGGTCTTTCTGGCGCTGCTTGACCAGGGAGGTCTCCAGCGCGTAAACGGCAACATAGAGCGAGATGGCGTCCATGGCCCAGGCTGCCGTCTGGGGCTCGATGCCCCCGGCGAGCAGGATCGAGAACATCCCCTCGCTCACGCGCAGAGTCTCGAAGTTGGTCCCGGCCATGGCGAGCGCTGCCCTGGGGATGCCCGGGTACTTGAGGTACTGGTCGCGGATCTGGCCGCAGACATCCCGGATCTGCTCTTGCCACCGCGCCTGATCAGGCTCGGGCAGCACGATCTGGGAGCACAGCCGCCCGATCAGCAGGTCGTCGAGGTCGGCTTTGTTGACGATGTGGGCGTAGAGCGAGGACGGTCCCGTGCCGAGCAGGTTCGCGACGCTGCGGATCGTCAGCGCGTCGTATCCCTCGGCCGCCACGACCTGCAGCGCGGCGTCCGTGATCCGCTCGGCCGTGATCGGGGGCTTGCGCGCGATGGATCCCGCGGGCGCAGGGCCGGGCGGGGCGTGCCGGGCCGCCCGGCGCTGCTTGGGGTCAAGGGCCATGCCGCCACTATAGCTTGACACGAACTAAGTTCTCCACGTAGAACTTAGTTCGTAAACTCTGAACAAAGATCGCTGATAGCTTCCGGGCCGCTTCCCACATGGCACCCAGTGGTACCCCCTGACCTGCGGTATCACGGGCAAGCCGGACGCGCTAGGCCCTTGTCCGCTCGTAAAGGAGCATCCCGTTATGACCGTCAAGACCGCTCTGATCACCGGGACCAGCCGCCCGGCCGGGCTCGGCTTCGCCGTAGCCCGGCAGCTCGCGGAACTCGGCTACCACGTGGTCCTCACCGCCCGCGATGCCTCGCGAGCAGAGCCGCTGGCCGGGCAGCTGCGCGGGGACGGGCTCGCCGCGACCGCGCTGCGCCTCGACCTGACGGACCAGGCCAGCATGCACGACGCGGCCGGGTACCTCACCCGGGCCTTCGGCCGGCTGGACGCCCTGGTCAACAACGCGTCCGACATGCCCGACTTCAGGACCCTCTCCGCGCTCGACGCCGACATGGGCGCGGTGCGCTCGGCGATGGAGACCGACGTGATCGGCCCCTGGGCCCTGGTCCAGTCGATGCTGCCGCTGCTGACCGCCGCACCCGCCGCGCGGATCGTGAACGTCTCCACCCTGTCCTCCCAGCAGGTCGCTACCGGGCTCGACCTCGGCGCGCCCTTGCGCGCCCCGGCCCACTCGATGGCCAAGTACATGCTCGACGCCCTGACCACCGTCCTCGCCCGTGCCCTGGCGGACACCCCGGTCCTCGTCAACGCCGTCGACCCCGGCAACACCGCCACCCACCCCGAACGCGGCGACGACGAGAACGACCGCCCGGCCGCGGAAAGCGCACGCGGCATCGTCTGGGCCGCCACCCTCGGCCCCCGCGGCCCAACCGGGTGCCTCTTCCGCGACGGGCAGCCCGTGGGCGGCCCTAAGCCGACGCAGTGAGAACACCATGACCGATATCAAAACCACGGTGGCCGGCACCGACGCCGGCACCGCGCGCCGCTGGTGGATCCTGGCCGTCATCTGCCTGGCCCAGCTGATGGACGTGCTCGACAGAACATGCGACGTGTCAAAAAGTCTCTGAGCTGCGGAAATAAGAGCACCGGCTACTCATCTGAGTAGAGATTATGCAGTGTGATCTGTGTCACACAGTAAGCGTCACGGCCGGAGCCATGGCCACGCTGGGCCGGGCGGGCCATGCATCCGGTTAGTAACGCCGTTTACGGGGTGGAGCGGTCGCTGAACACGAAACCGCGTCCTAAGCACAGCTCGCCGGTCTACCATCACCGGACCTGCACAGTGAACCATCGCACAGCGGAAGCGGCAGCCAAGTGCCGACGCACTACCTAGCCAGGTGACCTCATCCTTATCAGTTCATCCAGGGTGCCGGGATGCCGACGCAACCGCAGGCCGTGGCGGCTGTCCATGAGTGGCCAGATGAGGTGTGTACGGGTCGGCTGTTGTCAGTGGCCGTTGTCAGTCCCGATCTGGGACCCTCGTTAGTTAATGCTGGCTGCCACGTCCGCTGACCGCTGATCTCAGCTTGTGGAACAGCTGACGCAAGTGACCACCAACCTCGTGCCAGGACGTTACCCCAACACCCGGGCCAGACGGCGTTGGGGTGAAACCGTCATGGTCACCGTGACCACTGCCTCCGTGGTGACCACCGCCTCCGCCGTGACCGCCTCCGCCGTGACCGCCTCCGCCGCCTCCGCCGTGACCGCCTCCGCCGCCTCCGCCGCCTCCGTGGCCCGTGTCTCCTCCGTATCTGCGCCGTCACGATCCTGCGCCTACGTGATCGTGAGCCGCTGCCGGGCTCCAGGTGGCTTTCATCATGGACTCGATCCGGCTATGGCGCTGGCTAATAGCTAAGGATCTGTCCGGCCTGCGGGTCCCTTGTTGTCAAGGTTTGCCGCGTGCTTCCGGGCCTGGCCTTTCGGCCTGGCCCTCGCCGTCAGGCCCGCTGGGCGGGTAGAGGTCTCCAGGGTCAACGGCGTTCATGCGCGACCGAGCGGACGATCGCGGATGCAGCCACAGCGACGGGCATGACGGGCTCGTACGAATGACCCCTCGCTTGCAAGACACGGCCGACCTGTCGGATACCGCCTCTGGCCTGGGCCTGAATGGCTCGTCTCATCGGCTTACAACCGGCAACGTCGGATGGCGTTGTGGTCATCTGTAGTGGTCAAGATCCAGGTCGGAAGCTATCTGTGGCCTGAACGCGCATCTGGATCTTGATGCCGTAGGCGTCTTGACACTTACGTGTCAATCGACAGGCTCACGGCTCCGGAGGCTGTAGCTCGTCTGCGCCTGTACCTGCGCAGACTGCTCAGTGAAAGATCGGCCGGTCCACGTCTGGTCCGCAGGGCTCGGTTGACCCTCTCGATGCGAACTACCGGCGCGCACGACGATCACAGCGACCGCGGCGAGACCGAACGCCAGGAGCTCCAGCATGGCCCCTAGTCTCTATCAGGCTGTCGTCCTCAGGGCCGTCGCCGATCATGAAGGAAGCGCCCGGCGGGACCGCCATGTGCTGCGGCTGCAGGGGCGGACGCGGCGCGGCGTTCGCGCACATCGATCTCGCGCTTTCGCTCATGCACCGGTACAGTCCCGTGCTGCGGGCGACGAACCAGACGGCCAGCGCGATCGCCGCCCCAGTGGGCCATCAGGACGTCGCGACCCTGCGTTCCCTGGTCCGCCGCCGGCGCAGCACCACACTTTCCGCGCTGCGCCGGAACCAACGTGTTGGACGGGAGCGTGGCGCCCCGTGGGCCACGGTCAGGCGGCACTGACCGATGGCGCAGCAACCGTGGCTGGCGTGACGCGGGGATCGCCCGGCCGCTGGCTGAGCAGCGGTGAGGAGATCATGTAGTCAGCGGTGGCCCGGTTGCAGGCCACGGGGACGTTCCACACCACCGCCACCCGGAGCAGGGCCTTCACGTCGGGGTCGTGCGGGTGCGGCGCCATCGGGTCCCAGAGGAAGACCAGCAGGTCAATGAGGCCGTCGACGATGCGGGCCCCGACCTGCTGGTCCCCGCCCATCGGGCCGCTGTGCAGCCGGGTGACGGGCAGGCCGAGCTCCTCGGCCAGCAGCCGGCCAGTGGTGGCGGTCGCGATGAGCTCGTGCCCGGCCAGGATCGTGCGGTTGTAGGCGGCCCATTCGAGCATGTCGCGCTTGCAGTTGTCGTGCGCGACGAGTGCAATCCGGCGGGTCGGGCCGGTTGGGGTTTTCGGTGTCATAGTTTCTCCTTCCGAGCCGGAGCCAGAGGTGGCCTGCGGGCCCGCTACCAGTGTGCGAAGGATCGGCCTATGCGTCCAACAACTAAAACGAGAGCATTTCATGACGCCCAGTCATGTATCAGCCACCCTGCCGGCCGTCAATCGGAGGCCGGCCGCGCGTCACGCGCTCACCTTGCATTTCACGACGTTGCGGCCTGAGTGCGTGCCGGCCCACGGGTCCCTGGCTCCCGCTGGCCCACGTTCAGACGAAGGCGCTGAGGCCGGTGATGGCGCGCCCGACGACCAGGGTGTTGATCTCGCGGGTGCCTTCGTAGGAGTAGATGGCCTCGGCGTCGGCGACGAACCGGCCGACCTGGTTCTCCAGCAGGATGCCGTTCCCGCCGAGCAGTTCGCGGGCGTACCCGACGGTCTCCCGCATCCGGACCGTGCAGAACGCCTTGGCCAGCGCCGAATGCTCGTCCCGCGCCGCCCCGTCGGCCTGCATCTGGGCCAGCCGGGCGCACAGGCACGCGGAGGCGGTGACGTTGGACAGCATGCGCACCAGCAGGTCCTGGACCAGCTGGAATCCGCTGATCGGCCTGCCGAACTGCTCCCGCTGCCCGGCGTAGGCCAGCGCGAGCTCGTAGGCGCCCCGGGCGCAGCCCACCGCCTGCCAGGCCACCCCGGCGCGGGTGATCCGCAGCACCTTGGCGGTGTCCTTGAACGAGTGCGCCTCCTGCAGCCGGTCCGATTCGGGGACCCGTACCTCGTCCAGGGTGATGTGGGCGTTCTGCACCACCCGCAGCGCGATCTTGTCCTTCATCTTCGTGGTGGACAGGCCGGGTGTGCCCTTCTTCACCACGAAGCCCTTGACCTTCCCGTCGCCCACGTCGCGGGCCCAGATGATGATGTAGTCGGCGAAGGTGGCGTTGCCGATCCACTTCTTCTGGCCGTTGAGCACCCACGCCTCCCCGTCGCGCTGCGCGGTGGTCGTCAGGCCCCCGGCCACGCCGGAGCCGACGTCCGGCTCGGTCAGCCCGAACGCGCCGATCTTCTCCATCCGGGCCATCGCCGGCAGCCAGCGCTGCTTCTGCTCCTCCGACCCGCACAGGTAGATCGACCCCATGGCCAGGCCGCTGTGCACGCCCATGAAGGTGGAGATCGACGGGTCGGCCCGGGCCAGCTCCAGCGCGATCATGCCGTCCAGCAGCGGCCCGCCGCCGGGGCACCCGTAGCCCTCGTAGGCCGTGCCGGCGATGCCGAGCCCGGCGAACCCCGCGATCAGCTCGTGCGGGAACTCCTCCCGGGTCCAGTAGTGGTTGATGACCGGCTCGATCTCCTTGGTCATGAACTCCCGGGTGCGCCGGATGGTCTCCCGGCCTGCATCGTCGAGCAGCTGCTCGAGCCCGTAGAAATCCGCGTCGGGGGCGGGGTTCGTCACGGCGGTCCTCCTCTGGGCGGGCACCGGTGCTCGCCATCTCCTGATGTTTGCTGGATCCTGGACAGATCTCAAGCTCAGCCGCCTCGCGCCAGCGGATGGGGCCGGCGGATGGGGCCGGCGGATGGAGCAGGCGGATGGGGCCGGCGGATGGAGCAGGCGGACGGGGCCGGCCATGACCTAAAGGACGGGAAGGCGGGCATGACATCTGGAACCGAGGGGGGCGGCAGCGTGCCGCCGCCGCTGTCCCTGGATGACGTCGACCGGGCCATCGTGACGGCGCTGTGCGAAGACGGCCGTCTTTCCATGCGGTCGCTGGCCGCCCGGCTGCACATTTCCCGGGCCGGCGCCTACGTACGGGTCCAGCGGCTGGAGCAGGCCGGGGTGATCACCGGCTACACCGCCCGGGTGGATCCGCAGCGCTACGGGCTCGGGCTGTCGGCGTACGTGTACCTCAACATCGCCCAGCCGGCCTGGCGG
>Ga0187855_10003592_pt1 | contig 11355 bp, 10 predicted proteins | sample June2016WEW_8_10_2_FD_132969 | JGI IMG/M metagenome (GOLD analysis project Ga0187855, IMG submission 132969) | Peatland microbial communities from SPRUCE experiment site at the Marcell Experimental Forest, Minnesota, USA - June2016WEW_8_10 | ecosystem: Environmental > Terrestrial > Soil >...
CAGACTCGTGTTGTTGCTGGTGATGGCAAGAGCGCCCGCCGATCCGGTGTTTTTACTGACCAGCGCCAGCCGCGAACCGTTGGCGTCGGTCACCACACTGGCATTCACTCCCAAGTTCTGGTGGTTGATGTAGCTGGCCAGGGTTGTGAGGGTGTCATTGCTTCCGGGAGTAATCGTGATGGGTACGGGAGTTGCGCCCCCAATTTGCAAATCGATTTCCCCGCTGGTCGCGTTCGTGGGCAAAATCGAGGTGTTGGTCCCGCCCGCGAACTCGTTGGTGTACACGGCACCTGCGGTGGCCAGGTTGCTGACTGCAATGGTGTGGTTGCCGGCGGCGGCCGTAGTGTCGGCTGTCGCACTCAGAACACTCGTATCTGAAGACGTTGCCGACTGCGCCGTGAGCGCCCCCAAGGGATCGGCCAGAGCCGTCACTGCGGTCGCCAGGTTGGTTAGAGCGGTGTTGATCACGGTCAGATCGCTGGCCTGGCTCTGCAGCGTGGATTGCTCGCCCTGCCAATCCGTCAACTGCCCGCTGCCCTGGCTGAGAATCTGGCTTACCAGGCTGCTGATATCAAGTCCCTGTCCACTCAGTAGAGTTGCTGGATTCAGACTAATGCCCATGTTTTCCTCCTTCAGCCACACCCGCCGTACCCGGAGTCGAGCTAACCTCCGGCTTCAATTCTTGCCGCAGATCTTCCGCGATCCCCAGGGCCACACTCAGTACTTCGGTGCTGGGCACCTGCAGGATCGTTCGTCCCGTGGCCTGATCCGTATACTTGATCACGATCTGGTTCTGCAGTTGGCTATCGGTTTGCACCTGGACAACATCTTGCGGCAGTTCCTGCTCGAGGGCAGCCTTCTGCGCCTGCTGGATTTCTTGGTTTGACCTCGTTCCCACAGTCGATTGCGGCTCCCGGTCTGGGGCACGAGGGGAAGACGAGGGCTGGGGTCGCAGGGCGCGGGCTTCGGCAGGCTGGGCTGCGTCCTGAGGGCCAAAACTTGTTACCGGATTGATGCTCATGTTGAGATCCTCCGGAGAGAGGCGCAACGGAGGCGGGCTTGACCGCCTCCGTTGCCGGTTGATGGCAGCGGCGTTATTGCAACAGTTTCAAAACCAGCTGCTGCTGTTGGTTGGCCTGGGCCAGAGCGGAAATTCCGGTCTGTTCCAGAATCGTGAACTTGGTCAACTGCGCCACTGCGGTCGGAATGTCAGCCGCGGTGATGGTGTTCTCGGCAGACGTCAGGTTCGTCACCTGGTTGCTGATGACGTTGCTGGCGCTCTGCAGACGGTTGACGCTGGCACCGATCGAGCCGCGTAAGGCTGCGACGGACTGGATAGCGGCATCGATGCTGGCCAGAGCGGTCTGGGCATCGGTCGCAGTCAGCAGGTCCGACGCCGTTCCAGTAGTGAACGTGGTGGCGGTGGACTGCAGGAAGCCAAATTCAGCTCCTGCCCCGACGGTGGTGGCGATGTTCGCGCCTCCCAACGCCTGCCCGGTTGCGGTTGCCGAGAAGGTAAGCTCGTTGCCCTGAGCGGACGCTGTCGCGTCAGGATTGGGGTTGACGCCAGTCACGTCAGCCTGGTAGGCGGTTCCCGCGCCTGACCCGCCATTTACGGCAGCGGCCAGGTTGGCCAGTGAATTTTGCAGCGCCGTAACTGGGTTGGCATTGCCGTCGATTGCGACCGCGACCGCAGTGCTCGATGCTCCGGTGGGAGCGGCGAGCAGAGCGGCGGCAGACTCAAACGTGTAGGTGGTGCCGCCGATCGTAACGTTGTCGCCGGCCGTGATCGCACCGTTCGCGGCCAGAGTCGCACCAGCACCGGCTCCCAGCAGTTGGTTTGCTTGTAGCACGCCGGTGGTGACGCTGATGAAGTTGCTGGCCTGCGCCGTGTTGCCCGTGCCGTCGCTGATGTAGATGGACGTGGGGTTGTTGGAAAATACCTGCGTGCCGTTGTAGTTGGTGTTCGATCCAATGCGGTTGATTTCAGCCTGGATCGATTGATATTCCTGGTCCAGCGCGACGCGCTGAGAGTTGCCAACCGTACCGGTTGCGGATTCGGTGGCCAGAGTGACCGCGCGATTCAGAAGCGTGGTGACCTGAGCTAACGATCCATCTGCCACCTGCAGCGCTCCCACACCGTTGTTGGCGTTGCTGGCGGATTGAGTGAGAGCGCTGACGTTGGCTTCCAAGCCGTTGGCAATGGCCAGGCCGGCAGCATCGTCGGCGCCGCTATTGATGCGTGAGCCCGACGATAGCTGTAGCAGTACGTTCTGCAGGTCGTTGTTGGTGATCGTCAGCTGATTTTCCGCTCCCAGTGACGCGATGTTGTTCAGGATTCCAATAGGCATTGTGAAACTCCTTCTCCGATGAATTTGTTCGGTTTATTCTGAGTGTTTTCTCAGAACGTTCCGCCAAGCTCTCGTGCTGTTGGCCGCTCGCGGAACCCCGAATTTCTTTTCCTATCCATCGGCAACTTCCCGAGCCGCTTTAGTAGGCAGTGCCACTTGCTGCTCAATCGGCCGTCACCCAAGGTAATCTCCCTCGGCGTCTTTCTTCCCTCAACCATCTATCCCTCCTGCCGATCTTCCCCCACAGGGGGCCGTGTATCCGCCTTCGCACCATCAGGACCAGGAAAGGGCGGGACAATAATGATTCAGCTCACGCGTCTTAATAACAAACCCCTCACCGTCAATTCCGACCTGATCAAGTTCGTCGAGCAGTCTCCCGACACCGTGGTCACTCTGATCACGGGCGAAAAAGTTGTGGTCCTCGAAAAAGTCAGCGAGGTGCTCTCCCGCATCATCGACTTCCGGCGCTCGGTGCTCCAGGGACTCTCCCTTTCCTGGGACCCGTCTTCGGCCAACGCATTGATCGCCAGGTCGCCCGGTCCGGGTGGCCATGAGCCCGAGAGGTAACGTGGATAAGGCCAGTCTCGGTGGGATCATCCTCGCTTTAGGTGGAATTCTGGCGGGCCTTTTGCTCGAAGGTGGAAGCCTTTCCCAGATCGTGCAGCCCACCGCTGCCATGATCGTCTTTGGCGGCACGCTGGGAGCCGTGATGCTGCAGTTCCCCCTGCCCGTCGTGATGCAGGCGATGCGGCGGTTCGGTTCGGTCTTCGTTAATCCCAAGGAGAACCCTCAGGAAACGGTTCGCCGCCTGGTGCGATACGCCCAGAAAGCGCGCAAGGAAGGCATTGTGTCGCTCGATTCCGAACTCGCTCATATTGATGATGCGTTCCTTAAGAAAACTCTCATGCTGGCGGTCGACGGTACCGAACCCGAGGAACTGCGCAAAATGATGGAACTCGAACTCGATAATCAGGCCGAGTACGAAGACCAGGTACCCCAGGTATTTGAGTCGGCTGGCGGATTCGCGCCCACGATTGGCATTATCGGAGCGGTGCTTGGACTGATTCAGGTGATGCAGCACCTTGACAAGATCGACGAAGTGGGGCGCGGCATCGCCGTAGCCTTCGTGGCCACCATTTACGGCGTCGGGTCCGCCAACCTCTTATATCTGCCGGTGGCGGGAAAGATGAAACACCGCATCCGCGAGGAGCAGATTGCGCGCGAGATGACGCTCGAGGGCGTGGCCTCGATTCTCGAAGGCATGAACCCGCGCATGCTCGAAACCAAACTGCTGGGCTTTCTGGTCGACACGGGCGAGCCTGTCAAAGCCACCGAGGAAGCCACGCCATGAGCCGGCGCAAACGCCCTAAAGAGCACGCCAACCACGAACGCTGGCTGGTGTCCTACGCCGACTTCATCACTTTGTTATTCGCTTTCTTTGTGGTGCTGTACGCTTCATCGCAGGTCGATCACCGCAAAGTCGGCCGGCTGGCGATGGCCATCCAGGTTGCGTTTCAGGAACTCGGGGTTTTTCCCGCCTCCACCACGCAGGTTCCGATCGACATGAGTGAGCCCATGCCGTTCAGCACGGTACAAGCCATTGAGAGTGCGAAACGCAATACCGACCTGAGCCACGTGTCCTCCGCGACTCACGATTCCCTCGCCGCCGCGGCTTCGGAAGAGGCCAATCTGACCACCCTGCAAGCCGAACTGCAGCAGGCCTTGCAGCATGAGATCTCCCTGCATACCGTCGCCCTGCATCGGGAAATCGAAGGCCTGGTGATCAGCTTACGCGAGTTCGGATTCTTTGACAGCGGGTCCGCCGCCTTGAAGCCTTCCGCTCTTCCCGCCCTCGATCGCATCGCCTCCATCCTCGCGGTGCGTGCCTGCCGTCTGCGAATCGAGGGGCACACCGACAATGTTCCCATTCATACCGCTCAAATGGCCTCGAACTGGGAGCTCTCGACCGCCCGCTCTACCGAACTGGTCCGTCTTCTGATTCTGCGGTACCGCTTCTCTCCCGCTCGCCTGGCCGCCGCCGGATACGCGGAATATCATCCCATCGCCAGCAACGACACTGCGCAAGGCCGGGCCCAGAACCGCCGCGTCGACGTAGTGATCCTCAGCGAGCACATTGTTACCAACAGCGTCGCCGCGAAAGCCGCACCGTCCAAGCCATCTCCCGCCATCCACTAAAGTTGGCTCCTCCTCCGCCGATGAACTCCTTAGTCACCCTCGGGAACCGATTGGATACCTGAGAACACACGACCGCGGTCCAACCAGCGTTGCAACAGAAGTTCACCGTGCGATTCGGTCAACCCTCGACGGGCATAACCGGAAAGGTCTCCTGACCATGGCCGCAGCACCAACCGTCTCTGTCGAAGGCCCGCCCGACCCCGAACTGGTGCGGATCCGTGACCTCATCTATAGCGTCGCCGGCATCTTCCACCCCGACAACAAGCTGCGCCTGCTGCTCGACCGCTGTGGCCGGCGCATGAAGGAACTCAAAACGCAAACTCTGCGCGAGTATTGCGAACACCTCACCATCAAGCCCACGCGGCAGACCGAGTTGATCGCGTTGCTGAATGAAATCACCATTGGCGAAACCTGCTTCTTTCGCAGCCAGGCTCAACTGGAGGCGCTGCGCCAGATCGTGATTCCCAAAGTTTTAGAGGCAAAATCCAAGCTTCCACTCCGCCGCCTGCGCATCTGGAGCGCAGGCTGTTCCACCGGCGAAGAGCCTTACACGCTCAGCATGCTGCTGCTGGAGGAAGCTCATGGCCGCCTCAAGGACTGGACTGTCGAGATTCTCGCCACCGACCTCAACGAGCATTCCCTGGCGCACGCTGCCAATGGAATCTACGGCACCTACAGCACCCGCAACCTGACTCCGTATTACCGCCAGAAATATTTCATCCCCGCCGGGGAGCAGCTGCAGATCCAGCCGGCGGTTCGCAACAGCATCAACTTCGGCCGGCTGAATCTTTCTGACGATGGCCGCGTGGCCTTCATGAAGGGCATCGACATCATCTTCTGCTGCAATGTGCTCATCTATTTCGATCTGGTTTCCAAGCGGCGGGTGATTCAGCACTTCTACAGCAACCTGCAGCCGCACGGATATCTCTTCCTCGGTCATTCTGAATCGCTCTATGGAGTATCCGACGACTTCCAGTTGGTCCATCTGCCGGGAGCCACCGCATACATCCGGGGGGAACACAGCCAGGGGGGAAAGTAGGAAGCACATGAACACGGCAGCGACCAAAGCGACCTTACTCAGCCGGATCCAGGGGCTCGAGCACATACCCACCATTCCGGCGGTGCTCGCTCCTTTGCTCCGTTACCTGCAGCAACCCGTCGAGGATCTCGACGTGCAGAAAGTCACCGACCTGATCGCCCAGGACAAGTCCCTGGCCGCTCAGTGTTTGCAAATGGCCAACAGCCCGCTGTTCGGCCGCTGGCAGAAAATTGACTCCCTGCGCGGCGCAGTGGTCGGGCTCGGATTTCACCGGGTCAGCGACATCGCCATGTCCTGCGGCGTGCTCAACCTCATGCCGAAAGACATGGGCGCCATCGACCCGGTCGTCTTCTGGGAGCATTCCCTGGGATGCGCCCTGGTCTGCCGCCATTTCGCCCGTAAGATTTCTTATCCCGATCCCAGCAAGGCCTATCTCGCCGGGCTGCTGCACGATCTGGGCATCATCGTCAACCTGTGGGTCGCGCCCAAAGAATTCCGCGAAGCCTATGAGTTCGCTCGCGCCCAGGCAATTCCGCTCCACGAAGCCGAAAAAGAAGTTCTCGGATTTACCCACTGCGAGAGCGGCCGGTTGCTGGCCGACAAGTGGGAGCTTTCGGCCCCGATGAAAGAGGTCGTATCGATGCACCACAGCATCGAGGAAGCGCGCGATCACGCTGGCCTGGTCGCCCTGGTCGAAATCAGCGACCTGCTCTGCCGCATGAGCGGACTGAACTACGGCTACATCGAAAACCGCCAGGTCAACCTGCTGGAACAAACCGGATTCTCAATTCTGTCGCAGCAATGCCGCGGCTTGAAGGACTTTGACTGGGCCCGCCTCACCTTTGAAATGGATTCCTACATGGACGAGGTGCACATGCTCGTCCGCGCCATCTATCGAACATGACCCAGGACGCCACAATCCGGCCGCAGATCCGCGTGCTGGTCGTCGACGACAGCGCTTTCATGCGCTCTGCCCTATCTCGCATGATCTCCTCGGAGGCTGGCTTTGAAGTTGTCGGCACCGCCAGCTGCGGATCCGACGCGCTCGACAAGATCCCTGTGCTTGACCCCGACGTGGTCACTCTCGACGTCGAAATGCCGGGGCTCGACGGCGTGCAAACTCTGCGTCGCATCATGAAACAGTTTCCCCGCCCCGTCATCATGGTCAGCTCGGTTACCGAGCGCGACGCCGACAACACGTTCAACGCGCTCGCCGCCGGGGCCTTCGACTACGTGCCCAAGAGTCTTTCGCCCACTTCGCTCGACATCCTGCACATCCGCTCAGACCTGGTCGCCAAAATTTACGCGGCCGCGCAATCACGGATTTCACATCCAGCCGGCGCTTTCGCGAAAAAGCCGCCCCAGTCCGCCGGGCCGGAGAGCCACGCCGGCACTTTCAGTTCCCGGCTGGCGGTTGTCGCCCTTGGAATCTCCACCGGCGGCCCTAAGGCTCTTCAGGAAATATTGCCGCTTTTGCCTCGCGAGCTCTCCGTGCCCATCCTGATCGTGCAGCATATGCCCGCGGGCTTCACTGCGCCGTTCGCCCAGCGGCTGAACACCTTATGTTCCGTCGCCGTGCGCGAAGCCACTCACGGCGAGACGGTTCAGCCCGGTGTGGTCTATCTCGCCCCCGCTGGCAAGCATATGCGCGTGGAGCGCATCTCCCCGTCGCGAACCATCCTCTGCCTCGACACTCATCCCGAAGATTGTTTGCACATTCCCTCCGCCAACGTGCTCATGAACTCCGTCGCTGCGGCCTACCACAATCTCGCCTTGGGAGTCATCATGACGGGCATGGGCTCCGATGGCGCTGAAGGTATGCGATCCATCTTCCGCGAGGGTGGCCTTACCATTGGCCAGGATGAAGAAACTTGTACGGTTTATGGCATGCCCCGCGTGTGTGCGGAGATGGGCATCCTTACCCGCGTTGTGCCGCTTTCGCAGATTCCAACCCAGATCCTGGAAGCGACGCGAGTCCGCAGACTGGCGTGAGCAGTTCTTCGACTTCCATCGGCAATCCTGTGCGGGCAAGCATTTCTCTTACTCTGTGCAGCAGAACCGCCGTGGAGAACGGCTTCGCCAGGCATTCCTCTTCCTGTTGCGTCCCTTGCAGTCCCATCTGCTCCACGTATCCGGTGACTAACAAAACCTTAAGCTCGGGATTCTCTCGCCGCAGCCTTCTCGCCAGAACGCGCCCGTTCTCGCCCGGCAGAATCACGTCGCTCAGCAAGAGTTCCACGCCGCCGTGCCCGAAGTAGACGCTGGCAGCTTCCACAGCATTCCCGGCGGTCAGGACTTCGTATCCCGCAGATCGCAGAACTTCACTCGTCACGTCCCGCACAAAAGCTTCGTCTTCCACCAACAGAATCGTTTCCGCCCCCGGCAGTTCCTCCGCAGCAGCAAGAAACTGCTGGCTGGCAGTTTGAGTCTCGGTCGTCTCTGCGTTCATGGCGGTCTCCTCGACCATCGCGCAGGCTCAACTCGTCTGCACCCGTGCTCTAAGCAGATGAGCTGCCATCGCCTTCTGCGACGGGCCCGCAGCAGAAGCCAAACGGAATGCGGTACTTAGGTGAGGAGGGCCTTTCGGGAAGCGCGCATCTGCAGTCGTTGATTTCCGTTTCGGGAATCGCGCGCGGAACTGAAGACCGATTCGGTCCGTCAAATGTCGGGGTTCAACCGCCTACTTCGGACTGGTCAGCACAGTCTCATTCGGATCGAGCACAATCTTGTGCGTTCCGGCAGGAGCCGGCAAATGAAATGAGGTCTCTTCGCCGTCGGCGAACACTCGTCCCAGCAGCACCGGCTGTTTCCCGGTGACCATCGCATACACCGGAACCGACGTTACTAGATCTCGTGGTGCGTCTTTCTGCACGATTATTCCACTCACGATTATTCCGCTCGCGACTACTCCGCTGGCGACGGTTCCACTCGTTACGGGGCCCGCGCCCTTGGCGGCGAATTTCACCGACTTGAGTTCCAGCTTGGGCAGCGCCGTGCCGTTAATCCAACCCTCCAGGAACCAGTCGAGCGAACTCTTGCCCTCGTAGCGCAGCGCGGGCGGAAGGTCTTCCGCGAAGACATTGAGCAATTCGCGCGTGCCGATGGATTGGCCTTCATACCGCTGCCGAACTTTTCGCAGCGCGCGCACGAAGGGCTCCTGGGCTGTGCCGCCGCCCTGCGCTTTGCGTCCGCCTTCTTGCACGGCGCCGTCCTTCAGCATCGTCCGCAGCATATGGAACAGCCACGTCCCCCTGCCGTAGAGGATCGCTTCGTAACCTTCGGGTGATCGCGACGACAGCAGTCGCAGTCCCAGAGTCACCGGGCCGGCATCCATTGCAGACATGCCATCTTTATTTTTTTCGACGAGGTCGCCTCGGTAGCGGTCCATCACTTCACGAAAACCGGCGGGATTTTTTTCCTCCAGCATCATCAACGCGCAATAATTCGCCAGCCCCTCAGAAATCCACTGGTCGCGGTAGCTGTTCCAGGTAACGAGGTCGCCCCACCACTGGTGCGCCGTTTCGTGCGCCGGAATCTGCTGCTGCAGCAGGATCTTGTCGGGTGCGAAGTGCAGTTGTTCGCGCTGCTCCTGATCGAGAAACGCATACGAAGACAGAAATACCAGGCCGGGCCAGCCCTGGCTGTCGCGCCCCGGCAACTGGGTCAGAGCCAGACGACTGTAGGGATACGGGCCAAAGCGTTGCGCGTAATACTGAATGGCGCGGGCCGCTGACTCTCCGACCGTCACTTCGGTTTGCGACGGCGACGGGCGGCTCGGAACCGACAACTGCAGCGGTCGTGACGCCGGGTCAGACGGATCGGGCTCAACCATCTGCACCGGAGGAGTCGGGAAGTTTCGCTCGACTCCGGACGTCGCATAAGTCTCTACCGTCACGTCTCCCGCCTGCGTCGTCGCAACCTTATATTTACCGAGATTGAATCCTGCCAGAGGAATCGGACGTTCCGACACCCAGCGCGATATCTGTTGAGCATTATTCTGGGAACTGATCGGCTGAGCGCCAGTCTGTTGAGCCGGGGTCGGCTGGCCATTCGCTTTCGCGGCCGGCCCCACAGCCGAAACCGGCGCGGGCTTTCCGGTCGCGACCAGCGTCCAGCCCGGCGGATATTTGAACTCCAAATCGAAGTCGGCCATCGCAATCCCGCGATTCGGATACCAGGTGCCCCGCGCGCCTACGTACAGCAGCCCGCTGCCCGCTTCCGCCAGAACTTCGCCGCCGTAGACAAACTCGAAATTGATTTTCTGCCCCGCCTGCGCCGGCCCAGGCAGCATCACCGCAACCAGGTCGTTGCCGCGGCGCGAAAGCTGTGTCCCTTCCACCGCGGGATTCTGAATAAACTCCACCGCCTGGCCGTCGAGCTTGACGCTTTCCATCTGCAGATAGCGCGACAACTCAAATAGCACCGCGCGCGGCCCGCCTTCCTTGACCTCACATTGCACGCGGGCCCGCGCCTGAATCCGCTTCGGAGGCTGCACCTCGGTCGTGATCGTATAGCGGCGAACGGTGACCCGGCCGTCCCGCGCCCTCTTTGCTCTGGCCGACGTTCCGGCCGGCGTTCCGGCCGATGTTCCGGCCGACGTTCCGTCGACTTTCTCTGCAGTCCCGGGATTCAAGAATGAGAATGAGGTCCATACGTCGTAATAAAGATCCCCCTTCTCGGCCGCTCTCGCCTGCCCGGCCTGAATCTGCTCGGTCGCAGAGGAATCGAAGTAGACGTCGAAAACTCCCAGCTTGGTTCCTTGCAGCCGCGCGTGCAGGAAGCGGTCTTCCGCGTTTCCGGAGTTGGCGAGATCTAGATCGACTCGATCCGTTCCTTGCAGCGGAGCGCCGGCCACCGGAAGCATCCGGCTGAACGTCAACAGCAGCCGCATCGCATCTGCGCTCGCCAGATTCCGCGCTGTCTGGTTCCAGCGCTCGACAAACTCTTGTTGGTTGTCCGTTGCCCGCAAATCAGGACGCAACTCCGCCGCCGCATCATCGTTGAAGCGAAAGTAGGCGGTGGCAAAATGTTCTTCCAGAATTGCCATCCCCGTAAACAGGCTCATCGATCGGCGTTCAACCTCATTCGGCGGCGTGAGCAGCACCTCGCCATCACCCTCGAAGAACGCTCCCGTGATCCGCCCCATCACGTCCTGGGTGAAACCGATGGTGCCGTCCTCTAAACTAATGTGGATCGCAGCTCGTTCCAGCGACGCGCCCCGCACTTGATATACCCGCGCTGGATCAAGCCCCACGTTCCCGAGCTGCAGATACAGCGCCTCGGCGGGCTTGTCGGGAGGGTTCTCGGCCGCCGACACTGACACGGCTGAGGCGCCAATCGTCAGCCAGATGGCCGCCGCGACACGCAAGCCTCTCGTCGTTCGTAGTACCTTCGTCACCTGGGTGGCCGCTCCTCAGTTGCTAGAATGCGCCTGAATGCGTCTACGTGTCACCATCCTCTTGATCGGGCAGCTCGCCTTCGTATGGCTGCTCGCCCTCACCGGCGCATCGGCGGACACGATCCATCTGAAGAATGGCCGGACCATCCTGGCCGATCAAGTCCGCGAAAACGGCGTCCATTACGAGTACGACATCGGCGACGATACCTACGCCATCCTCAAATCTTCCGTGGATCACATCGACGCCGGAGGCATGCCCGCGCACAGCGCGTCTAGCGCGGCCAAGGTCGGCGACCTTCCAGCGTTTACTCCCGCCGACAGCCTGGCTAACGAGGGAGATCTGGTCGCCAAAATCATCAAGGAAGGCAAAG
>Ga0187855_10003601_pt1 | contig 11332 bp, 13 predicted proteins | sample June2016WEW_8_10_2_FD_132969 | JGI IMG/M metagenome (GOLD analysis project Ga0187855, IMG submission 132969) | Peatland microbial communities from SPRUCE experiment site at the Marcell Experimental Forest, Minnesota, USA - June2016WEW_8_10 | ecosystem: Environmental > Terrestrial > Soil >...
CCAGGTCGAGCTGGAGGAGAACGGCTACGTTCGCACCGGCCTGGGCTCCTATACGAACATCGACGGCCTCTTCGCCGCCGGCGACGTCCAGGACCACGTCTACCGCCAGGCGGTCACCTCAGCCGGGTCGGGCTGCATCGCCGCGATCGACGCCGAACGGTGGCTCGAAGCGACGGGTCAGTGACGGCCACTCGCTAAGGTGGTTCACGCGCCATCCGAAAGCGGCGCCGACCATGGAGGAAGTTATGAGTGAGCAGATTACGACCCTGACCGACGCGACCTTCGACGAGGTCATCGGGGCCTCCGAGAAGCCGATCCTCGTTGACTTCTGGGCCGAATGGTGCGGCCCGTGCAAGACGATCGCGCCGATCCTCGAGGAGTTCGCCACCGAACAGGCCGACAAGTTCGTCATCGGCAAGCTCGACGTCGACGTCAACGTGGCCACCGCCACCAAGTTCTCGGTCATGAGCATCCCCACCCTGCTGTTGTTCAAGGACGGCGAGGTCGTCGCTCGACTCGTCGGCGCCAAGCCCAAGGGGGCGCTGCTCCAAGAGATCACGTCGAACCTCTAGGGCCCTGAACTTCGACCCCCTGCAGCGCGGCGTCACGGGTCCGCGTGTACGCGAACTCCACGAACGCCTGACCGAGCTCGGCCACTCGGCGCTCATCGACCCACTCGGCACCTACGGCGACGGCACGGTCGTCGTGGTCGAAGCCTTCCAGCGTTCGCGCGGACTGCCGATCACCGGCGTCGTCGACGCCACCACCTGGTCACGGCTGATCGAGGCCGGCTGGCAGCTCGGCCAACGCCTCCTCTACCTCACTCGACCCTTCGTACGTGGCGACGACGTCGCCGAGCTCCAGGTTCGACTGGCTCAGTTGGGCTTCAACCCCGGTCGCATCGACGGGATCTTCGGTCCGGTGCTCGAGCGCGCGCTGAGCGACTTCCAGCGCAACTGTGGACTCACCAGCGACGGCACACTGTCCCAGGCGACACTTCGCGAGCTCACGAGAATGACGCTACGAACTCCCGATCGCCACCTCGTCAACGAGGCGCGCGACCTGGCCGGCTTTGACAAAATCGCTGATGGCGCCGTGATACTCTGTGGAGACAGCCCTCTCACGGCTCTGCTCGTCGACGCACTCGGCGCGGCCTTCACCGTGCATAACATGTCAAGCGAAACTGACGACGAGGTGGCCCGCCGCGCCAATGAAAGCGCGGCCGCGGCCGTGATTAAGGTTCAAGTTCTTTCGCCGCTCAACGGTATCCACCTGCACTATTGGGCCAGCTACCGCTCACATTCGCGCTATGGGGAGCAGTTGGCGAGCGCGCTCGCCACCGCGCTCTCACGCTCGCGGCAGCTCCCTCCCGTCGAGGTCACCGGAATGGCCCTTCCGATCATGCGCGAAACGGCGATGACGACACTGCATATCGAGCACGGAACCCTTGGAGAATCGGCGTTGCGCGAGTTCTGCGACATCGTGGCCCAGACGTTGGGGGAAGTTTTCCACAGGTAGGGCCCTTTTGGCCGTGAATGCGGGACGTGCAGAACCGGGAAAGCCCTTTGATTCCATACCTTTTTGGAGTAACCCACAACTTCATCCACAACTTGGGGATAACTTCAACGAATGGTTTAAGTTGAGAGTTGAGGGTTATTTGGTCTGCGAGATCGAGATGTAGATCCGTTCCAGATCGTCCAAGTCCGCAAAGTCAATGATTATACGGCCATTGCGCCCTTTGAGGTCGACGTGAACCCTGGTGTCAAGGTAGTCCTCGAGCAGTTGCTCCAGCTCCGCGACACTGGCGTCGGGTACCGGGCGAAGTCGCGGCTTCGTGCTATCAGGCTTCAACGTTGAATCGACGGCACTTAATGGTTTGGGCTCGAGGAAGAGCTTGACCGCCTCTTCGGTCGCTCGAACCGACAGTTCGTTCTTGATCACCCTCGCCACCATGGTGGCCTGGGCATCGGCGTCCGTGATCGCCAGGAGCGACCGAGCGTGGCCGGCGGTTATCTGCGAGCTCGCCAGTGCCGACTGGGCCACATCGCCCAACTGCAGAAGTCGTAACGTGTTCGTAATATTTGCTCGACTCTTGCCAACCCTTTGGGCCACCTGTTCATGGGTGAGACTGAATTCGTCGATCAACTGCTGATACGCCGCAGCCTCTTCGAGGGGGTGCAGATCAACACGATGGAGATTCTCGACCACGGCCTGTTCCAGCGAGAGCCGGTCATTGACGTCGTCTTGCACGAGCACGGGAACGACCTCCAGCCCCGCCAGTCCCGCTGCCCGCCAGCGTCGCTCGCCGGCAATGAGTTCAAAGAGGCCCGGCTCGCCCTCGACCGGGCGGACGATGATCGGTTGCAGGACGCCGAGCTCGCGCACGGATGAGGCCAGCGTCTGCAAACTCTCGTCAGTGAACGACTTGCGGGGCTGGAAGGGATTAGGCCGAATCGACGTGACCTGCAGCATGCGCAGTGGCCCGCCAGACTCACTGGCCACGACCTCCTCTTCGCTCGGAGCACCCTCCGGAATCAGTGCGCCCAGCCCCTTGCCCAAACCTGGTTTTCTAGCCATTGATGATCTCCTCCGCTAGTGCGAAATACGCTTTGGCACCTTTGGACATCGGGTCAAAGACGGTGATGGGTTGACCGAATGACGGTGCCTCGGCCAGGCGAACAGTTCGGGGAATCACGGACTCGCACAACTCCTCGGGGAAATGCTTGCGCACCTCAGCTGCAACATCGACAGAAAGCGTGTTTCGAGAGTCGTACATCGTCAGAACGACCTTGGTGATTCGCAGCATCGGGTTGAGGTTCTTCTGGACCAGATCGACAATCCGCTGCAACTGTGTGAGACCTTCAAGTGCGTAGAACTCCGTCTGAACCGGGACGAGAATATCAGTGGCTGCGGCGAAGGCGTTTATCGTGATCAGACCGAGCGAGGGGGGACAGTCAATGAAAATATAGTCAAAGTCGCCCTCCACCGAGACAAGGGCTCGCTTCAAGCGCAACTCGCGCGAGATAACGGAAGCCAGCTCCTGCTCGACGCCGGCGAGGTCGAGCGTGGCGGGGGCGACGAAGAGATTATTGAAACCCGTTGGTTCGACGATGTCCACCATCGGAACATCATTCAACAGCACGTCGTAGACGGAACGTTCGAACTGGCGTCCGTCGACGCCCAGGCCGGTCGTAGCGTTTCCCTGGGGGTCCAGATCGACCACCAGCACCCGTTTTCCCTTCTCGGCTAAGGCAGCGCCAAGAGAAATGGTGGTGGTGGTCTTGCCTACTCCACCTTTCTGGTTGGCCACAGCAAAAATCGTCATTTTGCCAACATCCGCCATGAGCCTCTTTCTGCCTAACAGCATCCCGACACTGCGTCGCATACCCTGCCATTCAACTCGGTTTTGCCGGAAGCGTCAAGTACCAATGTTTCACGTGAAACAGTCAAGTCCCGGGGGAGTCGTGATTCACGTGAGGCGGGAATCGGCCCAGGGGGCAGTCCCGACCGATGATCTTGCCGGATTGGGACCGCGCCGGACCGGCGCCGCGCCCAATGTTTCACGTGAAACATTTTTGCACGCCCCAATGTCCTCCTCCGAGATGTTTCACGTGAAACGTCAGAACAGGGGTGTCTTACCCGGAACTCCTACGCCACGGGGAAACTGCTTCGGGGTACGCCCGGTCTTGATCAAGAGCTGGAACGCCGCACCGTGTCGGACTCGGCCCCTCACCTCGAGCCCAATCGTCGCCAAGGCATCGTTGTCCCACCGGCTCGGCGAACTGTCATCCGGAGGCTCGGAAACGACCAGGATGCCACCAACTCTCAGGAATCGCACTGCGCACTCGGCGGTGACGGCCGGCGGGCCAAACGATCTCGCGGTCACCAGGTCGACTGTCCCCGTCATGCCAGGCTCCCGGGCTACCTCTTCGGCTCGACCGGTGATCAAACGGGCACCCGTTGGCGCGTCGGGCCAACGCAAGACCTCTTCGAGCAGCTTCATCCGTTTCTTCATTGAATCCAGCAAGATTCCGCTACTGTTCCATCGCTCGAGGAGCACTAAGCCAGGAAGCCCGCCTCCGCATCCAAGGTCGAGAAACAAGCCTGGGTGCGTGGACTCATGTGCCTCCCAGCACAGTGCAAAACCCTCCGCATGATCGATCTGGGGCCCAATTGGCCCGGGACCTACGTAGCCTCGAAGCCTTGACTCTTCGAGGGCCCGGAAGAGCCAGGTGCTGGCCACCCTTGTCGGCTACGCCGGCACGACCACCACGAAACGTCGTGGTTCTTCACCTTCGGAGCGAGTGGTTACCCGTGGATTGTCAGTCAGCGCGTCATGGACCGCCTTGCGATCAGCAGCTGACATGGGTTCGAGCGCACGCTCTTCACCAGTGTCCGCGACCTCCTGGGCGACCTGCTGGGCAAAACGTCCCAGCGCTGCCACCCGGCGCTCGCGGTACTGGGCGACGTCGACCAGGATTCGGTCCGTACGACTCGGGCTCTTCGACTGCACCACAGTGCGCGTCACCTCTTGGAGCGCCTGCAGAGTCGTCCCGCGAGGGCCAACCAGCACGCCCAGCTCAGTGGGGGGATTGGCGTTCACGGAGAGTTCGACCGTCTCCTCGTCCAGCTCCTTTACGGATACTTCAGCGGTGATGTTCATGGACGCCAGAAGTCCCACGAGGAACTCCTTGGCGATTGAACCCTGTTCGGCCAGCGAAATGCCTTCAGCCATGGTGTCCTCCTTCGATGGACTCTTTTCAGAATCTTGGCCCTTCGCCGGCGATTCCGGCTTGGGGCGGCGAGCGGTGCTTGATGGTTCTCTTTCTCGGCGTGTGGTCTCCGGTTCAGAGCTTCGTGCGGGGCGGGAACGCTCCGTTCTCGGGCTGGCGCTACGGGGGCGCTCCTCACGGGTGCTGGTCCGTCGTGTTCGCTTCGGTCGTGGCCCCGAGGGGCGAACCCGGGCGCGAACCCGCGCCTCGCCGCGCACGCGTCCAAATAGCCCCGCCTTCGGTTCTTCGATGACCTCGATTTCCGCGTCGTCGCGGTGCACGCCCAGGTGGGCGAGTGCTCGATCGGTGGCTTCATCGATTGACTTTCCTGTGGTTTCAACCCAGTCCATGGATTATCGATCCCTTCGTTTCCGCTTCGCTTTTGAGCGGGGGTGTTGCAATGGCTTTGGCGTGGCCGGTCTCGTGGAGGACGACTTTTGACCCGACGGCCTCGGGGTAGGGGATTTCGGAAGTGTGGACTTTTGCTCCGCCGGCTTCGACTCGATGGCCGGAATCTCCCTCGGCTCACCGGGCGCCAGGGATCCCTCATTGCCCTTGTTCGGATTGGAGACCCCGGTCCGGAACATCAAGTCCTGAGTAATTATGCGAATCAATGTGGAAATAATCATATAGAGCACCACGGCGGCGGGGATCACGAGATAGAAGTAAGCAAAAAGGACGGGAAAGAATCGCTGCATCATCAGTTGCTGGCTCGGCAGCGTGGTACCGCTCTTCTTGGCCCGGTTCGTCATCTGTGCCATCTGGAAGTACTGCAGGGCGACGGCGACGGCGACGAAGACGAAGAAGGGGATTTGCGCGGCGAACGAGCTGTGAACGCTAAAGGTCTTGAGGTTCAAGTCCATTCCAAAAGCCCTGATCTGACCGTGCGATGCGATAAGGCTCGTGTACATCTTCGAACTCTTGGGGATATAGCGGGGCTGTGAGGTCAGCACCCCGTGAACGAGCACCTTGTTGGCCAAACCCTTGATCACGCTGTACAGAATGAACAGGAAGGGCATCTGCAGCAGCATCGGCAGGCAGCCTCCGATGGGGTTCACGCCCTGCTCGCGGTACAACTTCATCATCTCTTCGTTGAGCGCTTGACGGTTCTCGGGGCCCTTGTACTTCTGCTGGAGCTTCTTAATCTCAGGTTGAAGCTTCTGCATCGAAATCATCGACTTCGTGCTCTTGATCGTGAAGGGGGTCAGCACCGCCATGATGATGATGGTGAGCAGGGTGATGGCAACCGCGTAGTTGGGAATCAAGCTGTAACAGAAGGCCAGCAGCCAGCCAACAACGTGGAAGATCGGCTGGAACACCTCGCCGACGTCGTGCGCGATGGATTTCATGACAGCGTGCTCCTCACGTGCTTGGACTCAGGAACCAGGTCCACGCCGTGCGGACCGAAGGGGCGACAGCGCAGAAGCCGGCGAATCGATAGCAGCGACCCACGCCACGCCCCGTGGATCTCGATGGCCTCGGCGGCGTAGTGCGAGCAGGAGGGGTAGAAGCGGCACGGCGCGACGCGCCCGGCGCTCAGGCGCTGGTAGGCCACAATCGCTCCGCGTAGGGCACGGGGGCCGATGGAGGGCCTACGCGAGGGCATCGGCGCGCTCGAGCGTTTGGTAGAGGTGCTGCTGGAGTTGTTCATAGGAGAGTCTTCCTGTGTCGACACCACATCTGATCAGGTATAATCCGGGGTGAAGCTGAGGATTGAGTTGGTCCATCAGTGCTCGGAGGCGCCGACGGAGCTGGTTGCGCGACACCGCGGTTCCGACCTTGCGGCTGATCGCGTAGGCCACCTTGACCGGCGAGTCCTCGCTGGCCCGGGCCACGAAGCTGATTCGCAGAGGTCCACTTTGTCCCCGACCAGTTGGCGCGATGAAGAGCGCGAACTGCCGTCGGGTTCGAACCCGACCGGGCATAGCCGGCTCAGACCGTTAGCTCGTGGCGACCCTTGGCACGACGGGCCTTCAAAATGGCACGTCCGGCGCGAGTTCGCATACGAGCACGAAAGCCGTGCGTTTTTGCCCTTTTCCGCTTGTTGGGTTGATAGGTGCGCTTCACAAATCCTCTTCTCAAACTGTCTGGGTGCGCCAGCGCCACCCCCTGGGGGTCGCGGGCGCACAACTGGGAATAATCTTATCCGACCGGGTTGCCCTCCCCGGCGTGGCGCAGAAAATCGGAGTAAGGTAACACTCCCCAAGGACACCGGAATCGATCCAGGATCGAGGCCGCTTGTGGATAACGCCAGTGTCGACCTGTGGAGGAAGAAATGCAGAGTGGTGAGGAGATCTGGTCTGCACTTCGCGACTCCTTACGTGGTAACGCTTCTGAGTCGGTGTGGTCGGCCGGCCTGAGCACACTTCGACTTGTGGATTACCACGACAACGAGCTGGTGATCGGCGCACCGAACCAAATCCAGCTCCAGCGTGTGCAGCAGCGCTACTTGCCGTTCATCACCGAACAGGCGAAGCAGCTCATCGGTTCCAACGTGCTGGTTTCATTAACGCTGAGTGACGTGAGTGTGACAACAGCGGGCGACGGCGGCGAGGAGATGGTGCACGCGGCCGATGTATCGACCTTCGCCCCAAGCGTCGATCGACCGGCCCGTCTAGACCCTCGCATGACGTTCGATTCATTCGTTCCCGGTTCGTCGAACCGCCTCGCCTTCGCCGCCGCCCAGTCCGTGGCCGAAACCCCTGGTCGCGCCTACAACCCGCTCATGATCTACGGTAACTCGGGCCTCGGCAAGACCCACCTCCTGCACGCCATTGGCAACTACGTGCAGGAGAACTACCCGGGACGCAAAGTGCTCTACGTCTCCACCGAGACATTTCTGAACGACTTCATCCGCGCGATACAGACCCGAACCCAGCTCGCACTGCACGAGCGCTATCGCGAAAACGATGTATTGCTCATCGACGACATCCAGTTCATGGAGACGCGTGGTGAGACGTTCCACGAGGAGATCTTCCACACGTACAACGCACTGCACGGTGACGGCAAGCAGATCGTGCTCACCTCGGACCGATCGCCGCGCGACCTCGCCGGACTTCAGGATCGCTTCCGCAGCCGTCTCTTGCAGGGGCTCGTCACCGAGATCGACCAGCCCGACCTCGAAACGCGCATCGCGATCCTTCGCTCCAAGGCCGAGCGCGAGGGCATCGCGCTACCCAGCGACGTCGCGGAGTGGATCGCCCAGCGGGTGCGCGACAACATTCGCGAGCTCGAGGGGTCCATCACGATGCTGCGGGCCTTTGCCAATCTTCGCCAGGAACCCATCTCCCTCGAGCTCGCCAAGGCCCATCTGACCAATCTCGGCCAAGAACAGGTGATTTTGAAGCCCGAGACCATTCTGGCGGTCGTCTCTGAGTTCTACGGGTTATCGGTCGACGACGTCCGTGGCGCCAAGCGGCTGCGCCCTCTCGTGCACGCCCGCCACGTGGCGATGTACCTGATTCGCGACCTTCTGACGAACTACTCCTATCCCATGATCGCCCGGATCTTCGATGGGCGAAACCACACCACCGTGATCAGTGGCGTGGAGAAGATCAGGGAACAGATCGCGCTCAACGCAGAAACGCTGTCGCAGATAAACCAGTTGAAGCGCCGCCTTCAGGGGGAGAACAGGGAATAATTTGTGCGCAACCTCCGGGGCGGCTTGTTGATTACGCGTTCACAACTGACGTCTAGCGCACATGACTCGAAGGTTGAATTTTGAAGGTTGAAAGAGTTGGGCACAGGGGTGTGGGTGGAGGCGGTTTTGTAAGTCTGTTGTTATCAGGTACTTTACCGAGTAGTCCACAACTGCACAGGCCTACTACTACTAACACTTCTCTATAAAGAAAAACACACCATAATCTCAGTAGTCAAAGAAAGGTAGTTCCGTGAAGTTCAAATCTGAACGCGACATTCTCGTCGAGGCATTGAGTGCGGCAAGTCGTGTGGTCGCTACGCGCATCATCGGCGCATCCTCAGGAATCCTTCTCAGTCTGGTCGCCAATCAGCTGACCGTGACGGGCACGGACCTCGACATCACCGTGCGAACGACCCTTGACGTCATCGGGCTGGAAGATGGTTCGACGGTGGTACCGGCCCGCCTGATCGTCGACGCGGTGCGGTCGTTGGAGGCGGGGGCGGTCACGATCGCCGGCCATGAGGAGAACGTCGAGGTCTCCCTCGGCCGTGCCAAGTTCTCACTTCGGACCTTCTCGGTCATGGACTACCCCAAACTGCCTCCCGTGACGGGTTCCCTCACGTCGATCGCCGCATTGGACCTCATCCAAGGTCTCAACCAGGTGGTACGAGCGGCCGCCAACGATGACGCCCGCCCCCTTTTGACGGGTGTGCTCTTCACCACGGACGAGGGGTCGCTTCGCCTGATTGCGACCGACTCGTACCGGCTGGCCGTGCGTGACGTCCCCGGTGTGGCCGGTCTCGGTGGCAACCACGATCTGCTGGTGCCGGCACGGGCGCTCCAGGAACTGCAGCGGGCAGCGGCCTCGCTGGCCACCGATGCCGAGATCGGCGTCACTCTCACCGACGCGGAGATCTGCTTCGTCGTGGGCACGACCAGCATCGCGTCGCGCCTTATCGACGGCAACTATCCGTCGGTGCTCCAGCTGATTCCGGCGAGCTACCCCAATCAACTACGCGTCGCCAAGGACACCCTGCTGACCTCGCTCAAACGCGCGAAATTGCTCGCCAAGGATTCGACCTCGTCGGTTCGACTGACGACGAAGGACAAGAGCATCGAGATCCGGACCCAGAGCCACGATGCGGGGGACGTCGAGGACAACGTCGACGCCGATTACAATGGCGAGGAGATCACCATCGCCTTCAACCCGAGCTTTCTGATCGACGGCATCGAAGCGGTACCCGGTGACGAGATAATCCTGGAGATGTCCGATTCGGTGCGACCGGCAATGGTCCATGGCGTTGACGACACCCGCTTTCGCTACCTGCTCATGCCCGTTCGCGTCCAGTAGCCCAGGTCGTTCGTCGTGGGCCTCCACGAACTCCAACTGGGGAACTTCCGGCTCTTCGATGAGCTCTCCTTCGTCCCGGACCCCGACGCGGTCACGGTGCTGCTCTCGCCCAACGGCACCGGTAAGACATCGGTGCTCGAGGCCGTCTACGCGCTCGCGACCGCCGCCTCCTTTCGAACGGCTAACGCGAGCGACATGATTCGAAGTGGCGTGCCCTCGTGCGAGGTGCACGGCGTGCTGTTCCAGCGCGAGCGTCGCGTGCAGGTCGACCTGACGCTCACGAGAGGCGTGCGCAACACCACGAAACGGATGCTCGTGAACGGTCAGCGTCCACAATCACGGGCCGACGTGGCGGCGATCCTGCCCCTCACGGTTTTCACCCCAGAGGGCGTCGACGTGGTGCGCCAGGGTCCGGAGAACCGGCGCGAATACCTCACCCATCTGCTGATCGACGTGGACTTGAACGCCGGAGATGTGATCGAGCGATTCGCCCGCGTGCTGAGCCAACGAAACGCCCTATTGCGCAGCCTGCAGGGGGAGCGACCGACCACGGTGCAGCAAGAGGAGCTGGACGTGTGGTCGGGAGACTTCTCACTCGTGAGCGCGGAGCTGGTGTCTATTCGCTGCAGGATTCTCGAACAGTTGGCGCCCCTCATCGAGCGCTACTACCAGGAACTGGCGCACGACAGCGCCGTGGTCGGCGTGCACTACGAGCGATCGTGGCGCGGTGAACTTCTCGCGGCCTTGCGACAGTCGCTCGATGACGATCGTTATCGCGGTCACACCACCATCGGTCCCCAGCGGGACGACATCGTCTTGACGCTCAACGGCCGCGACGCGCGGCGCCAGGCGTCCCAGGGGGAGCAGCGCTCGATAGCCCTCGCGTTGCGCCTCGCGGGCCACGAGTTGATTCAACAGGAGCGTGGTGTTGACCCGCTGTTGTTACTGGACGACGTGTTCAGCGAGCTCGATCCCTTGCGGGCAGACCGCCTGCTGGCCCTGCTGCCAGCCGGGCAGACATTGGTCACCACGGCGTCACCGCTGCCGTCGGGCATGCAGCCGGCCGCGGTCGTGGATCTCTCAAAAGAGTCGTCATGATCAGGAGAAACGATGGGCCAACGGGATTGGGCGAACTGCTCAACACGGTAGCCGGGCGACTGCGCAAGGTCGACCTTCGCGCCATTGACGAGATACGTGCGATGTGGCCCGACATCGTCGAACCGGTGATCGCGGAACACTGCCGACCGGAGTTCGTCAAGAGCGGGGTACTAGTGGTGAGCGTTCCTTCCGGTGCCTTCGCCCAGCGAGTCATCTCCCAAAGCCCGTCAATTTTGGAGGGCTTTTCCACGCTCGGTGAACGTGCCCCGACGTCGCTACGAACGGTGCTCGCGGAGGCCTAAAAAGAGGTCAAATGACCTCTCGATTGCGGCCGCGGAGTGAGCGAATGTTGCACCATTCGGGTAGGATGTATCTACCGAAAAGTTGCAGCCGATTGTGCGCCCGCACCGAAATTTTCTAAAGAGAGGAATCCTTCGTGGCCCAGATGTCCAAGGGATCACCGAGCTACGA
>Ga0187855_10003603_pt1 | contig 11329 bp, 7 predicted proteins | sample June2016WEW_8_10_2_FD_132969 | JGI IMG/M metagenome (GOLD analysis project Ga0187855, IMG submission 132969) | Peatland microbial communities from SPRUCE experiment site at the Marcell Experimental Forest, Minnesota, USA - June2016WEW_8_10 | ecosystem: Environmental > Terrestrial > Soil >...
GGGTGATGCGGGAGAAGGCCGGCCCCTGCCACGTCCTGGACGATCTCCAGTCCCCGGCCCGGCTGCTCAGCCGGTTCAGCCTGCGGGTGGCCGGCGCCGAGGAGGCCGGGGGACGGCCGGCCTGGCGGCTGGTAGCGCGGCCGCGGCCGCTGCTGGCCCCGGGCGGGCGCGCGGGGGCCGCGCGGTCCGCGGGCGAGGTGCGGGTCCTGGTGGACGCCGGCACCGGCCTGCTGCTCCGGTACGAGGAGCTGTTCGAGGGGCAGCCGGTGCGCCGCTCGGAGCTGTGCGATGTCCGGCTGGACCCGGACGAGGCCCGGGACGGCGAACGATTCCGGGCGCCACCAGGCATCGATGTGCCCGAACATCAGTCCACAGGCCCCACGGCGGCCATGCCCGGCCTGCCGGGGGACGCAGTGCGTGCGGTCGCAGGCGTGGCGGCCAGCGCGCTGGGTTTCACGGTCCGGCACTGGCCAGGATCGCCCGAGCCGCCTGGCGGTGCGGGAAACCGCGCCCACGACGGGCCGCCCAGCGGCAGCGCCGGGGTTAGCGCCGGGGCTAGCGCCGGCGGCGGCCGGACCGGGCCGGGCACCGGCGGGAGCGGCAGCGGCGGCGGCTGGACCGGGCCGGGCACCGGCGGGCCGCTGGCCCCCGAGCCGCTCGGGCCGGCCAGCGACGACGTGATCAACCTGCTGCACCGCACCGGCCTGGCCGCGCCGCGTGTTACCGCGGAGGTCCGCGAATGGGTCGATGGCCGCCTGCTCACGGCGGCCATCTCACGGGCTCGCGAAGCACTGCCCGCGGCGCTGGCCGGCATCCTCGGCCCGGACGCGGTGTGGGACGCGGTCAACGCGCGGGACAACGGCACCGACCGCACCGTGTGGCTGCGGCTGGCAGCACCGGACCGGTACCGGATCGACAAGGCAGACGGCGGCCGCCCATCGGCTCCCGACACCGTCGGCTGTGACGGCGTGCGGCACTGGCAGGTCAACGGGACGAGGGTGACCGCCCGGCCCGCCCGTCCGGTGCCGCACGAATTCGCCGGCCTGGCCGACCCCGCCTGGCTGCTGGCCGGCCACCGGCTGTGGGCGGGCGGGGAGACCGAGGTGGGCGGGCGCCGGGGGTTCCTCGTGGTCGCGCGCCGGAACTCCGGCGAGGTCTCGCCTGGCCTGGGGTACGTGTGGCAGGGCAGCCTCGCCGACCAGGTCGAGGCAGTGGTGGACGCGGAACTCGCTGTGCTGCTCCGGCTGACCGGCTTCATCGGGGACCAGCCGGCCATCGGCTACGAGATGCGTGGCCTCACCGCCGGGGTGGCGGACACCAGCGCGTTCGACGTGCCGCCCGGGGCACACAGCAGGGGCGCGCTGGATGGCCTGGGGCTCACCCCGGCCACGGCGGCCAAGACGGCGGCCGGGCTGGGCGTGGCCGGCGCGGCCGCCCTGGTTGGCTGGCTGCAGAAGCGCCCCGCAGCCCAGGCTCCCCGCCTTCCTGACCCCGGGTCCCGCATTCGTGATCCCGGTCCCGCCTTCCTTACCCCGGGTCCCGCATTCGTGATCCCGGTCCCGCGCTGGGCCGCCCCGTGAGTCCCACCGGCCTCTCTGCCCCCCGGGCCGCTGGTGATCAGACGATAAGTGCTGCGATAGCGACACCATTCGTCTGATCACGAGTCCGGCGTGAGGGCATCAGGAGGGTGTCGCTCGGGCTGGCCGTCGCGGCCCGGCGGCGCAGAACGGCTGCCCTCAGCGGCGCAGAACCGCTGCCCGGAGCCATGATGATCACACAGAAAAGAATCTTCATCACCCTGCGTAACGCGTGGGCCGCCCAGGCCGATACCTAGATAGACGCGGTTGACGTGGGTACCCCCGAGCTCACGTCACCGCGTCTTCAGCATGACGGGAAGCGGGGCACGGTGGCCCCGGCGCGCCGCGGCCCGGTAGCGTTCAGTGTCATGACAGCCACCCAGCCCGCCGCGGAGGCCCCTTTCGGCCGGATGCTGACCGCGATGATCACGCCGATGACCGCCGACGGCGCGGTCGACTACGACGGGGCGGCCCGTCTGGCCACGTATCTGGTCGACGAGATGCGCAACGACGGCCTGGTCATCAGCGGGACCACCGGCGAAGCGCCGACCACGACGGACGCCGAGAAGGAACGCCTGCTCCGCGCCGTGATCGAGGCCGTCGGCGACCGGGCCGCCGTCGTGGCCGGGGTCGGTACCAACGACACCGCCCACACGTGCGAGCTGGCCCGCCAGGCGGAGCGCGCCGGGGCGTCGGGACTGCTCCTGGTCACGCCGTACTACAACAAGCCGCCGCAGAGCGGGCTCGTGGCCCACTTCACCAGGGCCGCCGACGCCACCGGCCTGCCGGTCATCCTGTACGACATACCCGGCCGGACGGCGACCGCCATCGCGACGGAGACCCTGCTCCAGCTGGCCGAGCACCCGCGCATCGTGGCCGTCAAGGACGCCAAGGGTGATCTGGGGGCGGGTTCCCTGGTCATGCTGGCCACCGACCTGGTTTTCTACTGCGGGGACGACATGCTGAACCTGCCCTGGCTCTCGGTCGGGGCGGCCGGCGTCGTGAGCGTGGTCGGCCACGTGGCGGGAGACCGGCTGCATGAGATGATCGACGCGTACCGGGCGGGCCGGGTCGAGGAGGCCCGGCGGATCCACTACGATCTGCTCCCGCTCTACACCGGCATCATGACCCGCACCCAGGGCGTGATCACGACCAAGGCGGCGCTCGGCTTGCTGGGGCTGCCCGGCGGGCCGGTCCGCGGCCCGCTGATCGACGCGACGCCGGCACAGATCGAACAACTGCGATCCGACCTGGTCGCTGGAGGCGTGAAGATCAAGTGAGTCACCCCCATCCGGAGCTCGGCACACCGCCGGCCCTTCCGTCCGGCACGCTGCGCATCGTGGGCCTCGGTGGCCTGGGCGAAATCGGCCGGAACATGACCGTGTTCGAGTACCAGGGCCGCCTGCTGATCGTGGACTGCGGGGTGCTGTTCCCGGAGCCGGACCAGCCCGGCGTGGACCTGATCCTGCCCGACTTCACCTCGCTGGACGGCCGGCTCGACGACATCGAGGCGATGGTCCTCACCCACGCGCACGAGGACCACATCGGTGCGGTGCCCTACCTGCTGCGGCGGCGGGACAACATCCCCCTGATCGGCTCGCGGTTGACGCTGGCCCTGGTCCGCAGCAAGCTCACCGAGCACCGGATCACGCCGGCCGGGGTCGAGGTCGCCGAGGGCGGGCGCCAGTCGTTCGGCCCCTTCGACCTGGAGTTCTTCGCGGTCAACCACTCCATCCCGGATGCGCTCGCGGTGGCCATCACCACCCCGGCCGGGGTGGTGCTGCACACCGGCGACTTCAAGATGGACCAGCTGCCGCTGGACGGCCGCCTGACCGACCTGGGCGGATTCGCGCGGCGCGGCGCCGAGGGCGTCGACCTGCTCATGTCCGACTCCACCAACGCCGAGGTCCCCGGCATCGTCACCAGCGAGCGGGCCATCTCGCCGGTCCTCAACGAGATCTTCGCGAGCACGCAGCAGCGGATCATCGTGGCCTGCTTCGCCAGCCATGTGCACCGGGTCCAGCAGGTGCTCGACGCGGCCGCCGCGCACGGCCGCAGGGTGGCGTTCGTCGGCCGGTCCATGGTGCGGAACATGGGCGTGGCGCGCGATCTCGGCTATCTGCGGGTCCCCTCGGTCCGCGGCGGCCTGCTGGTGGACCCGCGCGACGCCGAGGGCATGCCGCCCGGCGAGGTCGTGCTGGTCTGCACCGGATCGCAGGGCGAGCCCATGTCGGCACTGTCCCGGATGGCCGCCCGGGACCACCCGATCCGGATCGCCGAGGGCGACACGGTCATCCTGGCCTCCTCGCTGATCCCGGGCAACGAGTCCGCCGTGTACCGGGTGATCAACGAGCTGACCCGGTGGGGCGCCCGGGTGGTGCACAAGGGCAACGCGCTGGTTCACGTGTCCGGTCACGCGCCCGCCGGTGAGCTGCTGTACGTGCTGAATCAGGTGAAACCGCGCAACTTCATGCCGGTGCATGGCGAGTGGCGGCACCTGCGGGCGCACGCCCAGCTGGCCGAGCTCACCGGGGTCCCGGCCGGCAACGTCGTGATCGCCGAGGACGGTGTGGTGGTCGATCTGGCCCAGGGCAAGGCCAAGGTCGTGGGCAAGGTACCGTGCGGATACGTCTACGTGGACGGCCTGTCCGTCGGCGAGGTGACCGAGACCTCGCTGAAAGACCGCCGGATCCTGGGCGAGGAAGGATTCCTCTCGGTGGTCATCGTGGTCGACTCGACCACCGGCAAGCTGGTGGCCGGCCCGGAGATCCACGCCCGCGGGTCAGGCATCGACGACTCCGCGCTCAGCGAGGTCCGGCCGAAGATCGAGGAAGCGCTGGCGCGCGCGGCCGCCGACGGGATCAACGACGCCCATCAGCTGGGCCAGCTGGTCCGCCGCACCGTCGGGCGCTGGGTCAACGACAGCTACCGGCGGCGCCCCATGATCATCCCGGTGGTCATCGAAGTCTGAGGGGGCCTACCGGGTGGCGCCGGCCTCGTGCTGGCGGACCAGTTGCCGGAGCAGCCGCTGGTAGTAGCCGAACGCGGGCACTACCGCACTCGGGTCCTTGGCCCCGTCGTCCCAGCGGCGCAGCCGCAGCGCGGCCTGGCACCACGGGCTGGCCTCGAACTCCGCGCTCTCGGCCGGGGTCATCGGGCCGCCCTGGATGCGCAGCGTGTGCACGGAGGCCGCGGACAGGCGGCCGAAGTACCCCGGTTCCACGGCGCACAGGTACCGCTTGGCCGCGACATGCAGCCGGACCGGCTCGGTCACCCCGGGCCCGAACCACTGCGCCAGCCAGTCCGCGCCCTGGTCGCCGTGCCGGCTGTCGGTGCCGATCCCGCGCTGCTGTCCGCTGACCGCCCCGGTGAAGTGACCCACGTCGTGCAGCAGGGCCGCGCCGACCAGCTCAGGTGCCGCGCCAGCCCGCTCGGCCAGGGCCGCGGCCTGGAGCAGGTGCTGGGCCTGGGTCACCGCCTCGCCCAGATACTCGCGGGCGCCCTCGGCGGTGAAGAGGTCCGCGATGACCCGTACCGGGTCGGCTGCTGCCATGTCCGGTCCTTCCGCTCCGTTCATGATCGTGCTGCGGAGATTCTCTCCAGAGTGGCCTGCGAGAACGCCTCTGCCAACCGGAGGTGGCGAGTGTTCGCGGACCCGCCAGACCAGCGATAACCGCCGTTCACCCGGGCCCGAAGATCATGGCGACACGCCGCACGCTTGCGGCTGCACCGCGCTGATCGTGGGTACTTTGGGCATCATGGCTACTCGTGTCTTTAAGGGCACCCCCCGCCCAGGCGCGGACGCACCGGGCGGGCAGCCGCGCCCGGCGGCCGGGCAGGGCCGCGCCGCGGGCGGCCAGACGCGCACCTCCGGTGGTGCCGGGCGGCCAGTCAGCGGGCGGGCGGCCAGCAGCAAGAACGCGATGCCCCCGCGGCCCCGCCAGGGTCAGGGCAGGAACGGCCCGTCCCGTACCGGGCAGAAGCGGCCGAACCGCTCAGGGCAGAACCGCTCCGGCCAGAAATGGTCGGGCCAGAAATGGTCGGGCCAGGGCAGGAAGCGGACGGCAGGCAGGGGCCGCACCCGCGGAGCGGGGGCGCGGACGTCTCACCGGACGGCTGACCCGATCCTGATCCTGGCCGGCTGGCTGGTCCGGCTGGTGGCCGGGCTGTGGATGGTCGCCGCCCACGCGGCCGGGTTCGTCGCGCGGCGGTTCGGGAAGAGCGCACGGGACCTCGACCCGCTGCACCAGCGGGACGGCGTGGGCCTGGCCTTCCTGGCGGCGGCCTTCATCGTCGCCGCCACCAGCTGGTTCCACATGCACAACTTCGCCGGGCGGCTGCTGGCCGGCCTGTTCCTCGGCGCCTTCGGCTCGGCCGCCTGGACCGTGCCCCTGCTGCTCGGCCTGCTCGCCTGGCGGTTCCTGCGCCATCCCGATCGCAACGCGCAGACGGGGCGGATGGTGATCGGCTGGAGTTGCCTGCTGCTGGGCGGGCTCGGGCTGGTGCACATCGCGGCGGGCACGCCGCAGCCGTCTGCCGGCGAAAGCGCCATGAGGTCCGGCGCCGGGCTGATTGGCTTCTTCGTCTCGGCCCCGCTGGTGGCCGCGCTGACGCCGTGGATCGCCGCGCCGCTGCTCGCGCTGGTCAGCGGGTTCGGGCTGCTCGTGATCACCGGAACGCCGGTGCACCGGGTGCCCGACCGGCTGGCCGAGCTACGGGGCTTCGCCCAGCGGGGTGACCTAGGCCCCGGGGACGCCGGAGACGATCCCGCCGCGGAGATCGAGGGCTCGGCGACTACCGCCCCGCCCGGGCGGGCCGGCCGCAAGCGGCCCCCGGCCATCGAGGCCGGCGAGCACCACCGGCCCTACGACACGCCCATCCTCGGCGACGGCCCCGGAGGGAAGGCGGCGGGTACCGGGCGCCCGCGGCGCGGAGCCGCGGTGCCTCAGCCCGCGGACGCGGCCGCGGCCGCGGCGGACACCGAGGACCCGGATGAGTCCCTGCTCGACGCGCTGGGCTTCGGGCCGGCCGGGGCAGCTGCCCAGGCGCCGCACGAGACGGTGGCGGCACCAGGGGGTGCGGCCCGCCCTGACGCGGGCCCCCGCGACGCCCCCACCGGGCCGGCCCGGGGCGAGCAGCTGACCCTGTCCGGGTCGGCTGAGTCCAGCTACATCCTGCCGCCGATGGCGCTGCTCAAGCCGGGCAGTGCGCCCAAGGAGCGAACCCGGGCCAACGACATGGTGGTCCGGGCGCTGTCGGAGGTGCTGGAGCAGTTCGAGGTGGACGCGCGGGTCACCGGGTTCAAGCGCGGGCCCACGGTGACCAGGTACGAGATCGAGCTGGGCCCCGCGGTGAAGGTGGAGCGGGTCACGGCGCTGACCAGGAACATCGCCTACGCGGTGAAGAGCGCTGACGTGCGGATCATCTCCCCGATCCCGGGCAAGTCTGCCATCGGGGTGGAGATCCCGAACGCGGACAAGGAAATCGTCAGCCTGGGGGATGTGCTGCGCTCCCCGGTGGCCGCTAATGATCACCATCCGATGGTGGTCGGCCTGGGCAAGGACGTCGAAGGCCGGACCGTGGTGGCGAACCTGGCCAAGATGCCGCACATGCTCATTGCCGGCGCGACCGGCGCCGGCAAATCTACCTGCATAAATGGACTCATAACCTCGATTTTGCTTCGCGCCACCACGGACGATGTCCGGATGATCCTGGTTGACCCCAAGCGAGTCGAGCTGGCCATTTACCAGGGAATACCGCACCTTTACACGCCGATCATCACCAATCCGAAGAAGGCGGCCGAGGCGCTGCAGTGGGTGGTCGGCGAAATGGACCGCCGTTATGACGATCTGGCGGCATTCGGCTTCCGGCACGTTGACGACTTCAACAAGGCGGTGCGGTCGGGCAAGCTGTCGCCGCCCGCGGGCAGCGAGCGGGTCCTGTCTCCCTACCCATACCTGCTCGTCATCGTGGATGAGCTCGCCGACCTGATGATGGTCGCCCCGCGTGACGTCGAGGACTCGGTGGTGCGCATCACCCAGCTGGCCCGGGCCGCCGGGATCCACCTCGTGCTGGCGACCCAGCGCCCGAGCGTGGACGTGGTGACCGGGCTCATCAAGGCGAACGTGCCGTCGCGGCTGGCCTTCGCCACCTCCAGCCTGACCGACAGCCGGGTGATCCTGGACCAGCCGGGCGCGGAGAAGCTGGTCGGGCAGGGGGACTGCCTGTTCCTGCCGATGGGCGCCAGCAAGCCGCTGCGCCTGCAGAACGCCTTCGTCACCGAGAAGGAAATCCGTGAGGTGGTCAGCCACTGCACCCGGCAGGCGCAGCCCACCTACCGTGAGGACGTCGCCGCGCCGGAGGGCAAGCAGCGGGAGATCGACGCCGACATCGGCGACGACCTGGAGCTGCTGATGCAGGCCGCGGAGCTGGTCATCCGGACCCAGTTCGGCTCCACCTCCATGCTGCAGCGCAAGCTGCGGGTGGGGTTCGCCAAGGCAGGCCGCCTGATGGACCTGCTGGAAAGCCGCAACATCGTCGGGCCGAGCGAGGGCTCCAAGGCCAGGGATGTCCTGGTGCGGCCAGATGACGTGGACAGCGTGATTGATTCGCTGCGGGGCGGGGCAGGACTGAGCTAGGCCACGGCATCTGCCGCGGCCCTGAGGGTGTCTACACTTGTTGGCGGCCCGCATATTCGGCGGGCTGCTCGCATCCGGTTACTGCTTCCGCACCCGGGGCGGTGCGCAGTGCGATATGGCAGTGGAGGCGTGGCGTGAGCATTGGTGACGCCCTGGCAGATGCGCGCCGCCAGGCGGGTCTCACCATTACGCAGGTTAGCCAGAGAACCTGCATTAGAGAGACGATCATCCGGGGGATCGAGCATGATGATTTTTCCGCCTGTGGCGGAGATTTCTACGCCCGGGGTCATATCCGCAGCGTCGCGCGGGCCGTGGGGGCCGACGACGAGGAGCTGATCCGCGAGTACGACGCCGTGCACGGCGCGCCGCAGGCGATCAGGGCCGCGGACGTGTTCGAGCCGGCCACCCCGATCAAGATCAGGGAGCGGCGGCGGCCCAACTGGAGCCTCGCCATGGTCCTGGTCCTGGCGGTGATCGCCGGATACGGGATCTACCGCGTGGTGAACTCGACCACGGCGCCGTCCCCGCGGGCCCAGGCCAGCTCGGGCCAGCTGGCACCGCGGCACCACACGCATCCCGCCGTGGCCTCGCCCACGCGCTCGGCCGCGCCGGCCTCGCCCGCCGTGAGCCAGAACGTGAGGATCAGCCTCACCGCGATCCAGGACTGCTGGGTCGAGTTCACCAAGCCGGACGGACGCTTCCTCTTGCAGGCCTACGTGGTCGGGGGGAGCTCGAAGACCTGGACTTTCTTCCGGACGGTGAACATGGACATCGGCAATCCCGGGGGGATCCTGCTCACCGTCAACGGCAAGAAGGTGGGCTCGCCCGGCACCGCGGGCCAGCCCGTCACGCTCAGCCTGGGGCCCGGGAAGCCGGTCACCAGCTAACTGCAGCACCGGAGCGCTTACCGTAGGCTTCCCGGTGTGTCGTCGAGTCAGCAAAGCTCCCAGTCCCCGCAGCGCACGGTCAGCCTCGTGACGCTGGGCTGTGCGCGCAACGAGGTGGATTCCGAGGAGCTCGCGGCCCGCCTGGAGGCCGCGGGGTGGACCCTGGCCGACAGCGATGAGGCGAGCGTCGTGCTGGTGAACACCTGCGGGTTCATCGAGGCGGCCAAGCAGGAGTCGGTCAGCGAGCTGCTCGACGCCGCCGGGAGCGGCGCGAAGGTGGTGGCCGCGGGCTGCCTGGCCGAGCGGTACGGCAGCGACCTGGCGGCCGAGCTGCCCGAGGCGCAGGTGCTCAGTTTCGACGATTACGGGCACATCGGGGCCCGGCTTGATGCCGTCCTGGCCGGGGAACGGCGCCCCGCTCATGAGCCGAGGGACCGGCGCAAGCTGCTGCCGATCGCGCCGGCGGCCCGGTCCGCGGGCCCGGGCAGCCAGCCTCCGGGGCACGGCGCGGCGGGGATCACGGACCTCCCGCCCGGGCTGGCCCCCGCGTCCGGCCCGCGCACGCTCCGGCGCCGGCTGTCCGGCGGCCCGGTGGCCCCGCTCAAGATCGCGTCTGGATGCGACCGGCGGTGCAGCTTCTGCGCGATCCCGGCGTTCCGCGGCGCGTTCCTGTCCCGTCCCCCGGAAGACCTGGTCGCCGAGGCGGGGTGGCTGGCTGGCCACGGGGTCCGGGAGCTGGTGCTGGTCAGCGAGAACTCCACGTCGTACGGCAAGGACCTGGGCAACCCCCGGCTGCTGGATGAGCTGCTGCCCCAGCTCGCCGCGGTGCCGGGCATCGACCGGATCAGGGTCAGCTACCTCCAGCCCGCGGAGGTGCGTCCCGCGCTCGTCGAGGTGATGACCTCCACCCCTGGCGTGGCCCCCTACTTCGACCTCTCCTTCCAGCACGCCAGCGGGAAGGTGCTCCGCGCGATGCGGCGCTTCGGCGACCGTGAGCGGTTCGGGGCCCTGCTCGCCCAGGTCAGGCAGGCCTGCCCACAGGCCGGCGTCCGGTCCAACTTCATCGTCGGCTTCCCGGGGGAGACCGCCGCCGACGTCGATGAGCTGCAGCGCTTCCTGTCCGAGGCGCGCCTGGACGCGATCGGCGTCTTCGGCTACTCCGACGAGGACGGCACCGAGGCGGCCACCCTGGCCGGCCAGCTGGATCCCGCCGAGATCGCCCGGCGGGTGGATGAGCTGGCGGGCCTGGCCGACGAGCTGATGGCCCAGCGGGCCGCGGACCGCGTGGGCGAGGTGGTGGAGGTGCTCCTGGAGGAGAATCTCGGAGACGGGACCTACCTCGGCCGGGCGGCTCATCAGGCGCCGGAGGTGGACGGGACGACGACCGTGCGGGGCGTGGCCGGGGCGGCCATCGGTGAGCTGATCTCCGCCCGGGTCGCCGAGGGTGACGGCGTGGACCTGGTGGCCGACTGGCTCGCCGTGCCCGCCGCGGCCGCCGGACGCGGGTGACCGCATTGAGCCAGCCCGCCGCGGAGACGGGCGGGGGAGCGCGGCCGGCCCCTGCCGCGCCGCAGGCTGGCGTCCCCCAGCCGGGAGTGCTGAACGTGGCCAACGCGCTCACCGTGCTCCGGCTGCTGCTCGTCCCGGTGTTCGTCGTGCTCCTGCTGGCCGGCGGGACCGGCTGGCGGGCGGGGGCGCTGGCCGTGTTCCTGATCGCGTCGGTAACCGACCTGCTGGACGGGCGGATCGCACGGCAGCGCGGCCTGATCACGGATTTCGGGAAGATCGCGGACCCTATCGCGGATAAGGCGCTGACCGGGGCGGCACTGGTCACGCTGTCCGCCCAGGGCGAGCTGGCCTGGTGGGTGACCGCGGTGATCCTCGCCCGTGAGCTCGGGGTGACCGCGCTGCGGTTCTGGGTCATCCGGCACGGGGTGATCGCGGCCAGCCGGGGCGGCAAGATCAAGACCCTGCTCCAGGTGCTCGCCATCGCCCTGTACATCGTGCCCGGGCCGCCCGGTATCGTGCGGGCGGCGGTGATGGGGCTGGCCGTCGTGGTGACCGTGGTCACGGGGGCCGATTACGCCGTCCGGGCCGTGCGCCTGCGCCGCCGCAGCATGTCCGCTGCGGCCCGGTGAACCCGTGGCGGCCCCGGCACGCTGCGGCCCGGTGAACCCGTGGCGGCCCCGGCACGCTGCGGCCCGGTGAACCCGTGGCGGCCCCGGCA
>Ga0187855_10003604_pt1 | contig 11329 bp, 9 predicted proteins | sample June2016WEW_8_10_2_FD_132969 | JGI IMG/M metagenome (GOLD analysis project Ga0187855, IMG submission 132969) | Peatland microbial communities from SPRUCE experiment site at the Marcell Experimental Forest, Minnesota, USA - June2016WEW_8_10 | ecosystem: Environmental > Terrestrial > Soil >...
CGCGCGTGCTGGTTTGCACTGATGGCGAGGGGAAGGTCGAGCACAACGGCACCACCTATCCGGTTGGAAAAGGTGACGTGTGGCTCCTGCCGGCGGTGGTGGGGCCTTGTCCATTTCAGCCGTGCGGTGCGGTGACCTTGCTGGAAATTGCGTTACCGGTGGCACAGTGAAAAAGCTGATCGTCTTCGATCTCGACGGCACGCTCGCCGAAAGCAAAGCGCCCCTCGATGCCGAGATGTCGGCGCGCCTGCACAACCTTCTCGGCGTGGTGAAAGTGGCCATCATTTCCGGCGGCGATTGGCCCCAGTTCGAGCAACAGGTGCTCTCCCATCTTCCTGATGACGAACGCCTGGTGAATCTGTCCCTCCTTCCCACATGTGGCACCAAGTTCTTTCAATACACGGGGGACTGGAAAAACACGGGGGACTGGAAAAAGCTCTACTCGGAGGATTTCACTGCGGACCAAAGAGAGAAGATTGTCAGCTCGTTGCAGAAGGCGCTCGGGATCGCGGGCTTCCAGGCCGTAAGGGTCTGGGGAGAGGTAGTTGAAGACCGTGGAAGCCAGATCACGTTTTCCGCACTGGGCCAGCAGGCTCCCTTGGACGAGAAAGAGAAGTGGGACCCCGATTTCACCAAGCGGAAGAGTATCAAAGCAATACTGGACACTCTGATTCCCGAGTTCTCGGTTCGCATGGGCGGCTCGACTTCGATTGATATCACCAAACCCGGCATTGACAAAGCTTATGGAATCGGCAAGCTCCGAGACATCCTGGGTATCTCCTTGCAAGAGATGATCTTCATTGGCGATGCGTTGTTTCCGGGAGGAAATGACTATCCGGCTGAGCAGGCTGGCGTGGTTTCGATCCCGGTTCGAGGCCCGAATGAGACGAAGCCGGTTACTGAGGCCATTATTGCTTGTTTGAATGGCGATCGGGGATTTGATGAGCGGATTTGAATTGCGGCGACTGGCTCTGGTGATGGAGCCAGAACCGGGCAACCCCCAGGAGGTCGAAGGCGTTCTGAATCCGGCCGCCGTTCGCGGCCCCGACGGCGAACTCTATCTGTTCCCGCGACTGGTCGCACGAGGGAACTACTCGCGCATCGGCATCGCACGAGTGAGATTTAGTCCAGCCGGCGATCCCATAGGCGTCGAGCGGCTTGGCATCGCACTGGAACCGGAGGCCGATTACGAGCGCCGACCCGATGGAGGCGGTGGCTGCGAGGACCCGCGCATCACGTTCGTGGAGCCGCTCCGGCGCTACATGATGACTTACACGGCATACTCGCCGCACGGCCCGCGGATCGCCCTGGCAATATCGGAGGATCTTTTTCACTGGCGGCGTTTAGGTCTGGCGACCTTTGGCCGGTACCACGGGGTCGAGATTGCGGACGTCGACGACAAAGACGGTGGGCTTTTCCCCGTCGCGATTCCCAATCCGTCCGGGCATCTGGAACTGGCCATTCTGCACCGCCCCCTCTTTCCCGGCACGCGTCCCGAGGAAACCGCGTGTCATCCAGCGACACGTGAGGTCGATCTCGACCGTGAAAGCATCTGGATCTCCTATTGTCGGATGGCACTGAACGGTCGTGAACCGGATCGCCTCGGCCCCTTTGCCTGTCATCACCGGCTGGCAACGCCTGTGTCGCCATGGGAACGGCTTAAAATCGGCGGCGGCACTCCGCCCATTCTCACCCGGCACGGGTGGCTGGTGATCTATCATGGCGTGAGCGAAACGGGCGAACCGCGATACGGAGGACATGGGTTGTGCTACTCCGCCGGTGTGATGCTGCTATCCCGGGAACACCCGTGCGTGATCCGCTATCGCTCCTCCGAGCCCGTGTTAACGCCTACGCTGCCGCAGGAACGCGACGGCGCCGTAACGGACGTGGTGTTTCCAACCGGAATCGACCGCCGCGACGATCTCGGTTCACCGGACCGCTTCGACGTCTATTATGGGATGGCCGACAGCCGGATCGGCGTGGCACGCCTGGATGTGCCGGAGTACCTGCCGTCCGGAGGAGCCTCCGACCACCTGGCCGTTGAAAAGGTTGGTGAGCTGCAACCCATGACACCGAAGGGATGAAAATGACAATTCATTCAAAGGATTTCCGAGTTCAGCCCGGAGAAAAGGTCGAACTCAGAAAGTGGCCGACCACCGTCAAGCCTTTCTATGAGTCCAAGAAGCACTATCGAGAACTCCTGGTAGAGCACGTTCAGAAGTTGAGCGCGCTGCAGGGGCTATTCTACGCGTCTAACCGCTATGCCTTGCTGGTGATTCTTCAGGCAATGGACGCGGCCGGCAAGGATGGCGCCATCCGGCACGTCATGTCCGGAGTGAATCCGCAAGGCTGCCAGGTCTCCAGCTTCAAACAGCCGAGCGCCGAGGAGTTGGAACACGATTTTCTCTGGCGCACCACCTTCCGCCTTCCCGAACGCGGGCAGATCGGCATCTTCAATCGTTCCTACTACGAGGAGGTACTGATCGTTCGCGTGCATCCGGAGATTCTTCGCAGCCAGGGACTTTCAGACGAAATGCGCGACGAGAAGTCCCTCTGGAAAGATCGATACCGGTCCATCGTGGACCTGGAGAGCCACCTTTATCGCAACGGCACGCGGACCATCAAAGTATTTCTCCACCTTTCGAAGGAGGAGCAGCGAAAGCGATTTCTGGCGCGCATCGATGAGCCGGAGAAGAACTGGAAATTCAGCCTGGCGGACGTTCATGAAAGAAAGTATTGGAAGGACTACATGACGGCCTATGAGGATTGTCTGAACGCGACAAGCACCCGTCACGCGCCTTGGTATATCGTTCCTGCGGACAACAAGGAAAATACACGCTTGATCGTTTCTCAAATAGTCCTGGATACCCTGCAGGAACTGAAGCTGGCGTATCCAAAGACCACGGCGAAGCGCCGTCGAGAATTGCGATCGATCCGCGAACAGCTCTGAAGGCGGAACTATGACCGACAAGCAAGCACAGGGGCAATACACAATCGGTATGGTTGGCCTGGGCGTTATGGGGCGCAACCTGGTGCTGAATATGGCCGACCACGGCTATGCGGTGGCAGGTTATGACAAAGACCAGGCCAAGGTCGAGGCCATGCGCCAGGAAACCAAGGTAGGTGATGTTCGCGGCGCAGAGAGTATTCAGGAATTTGCTCTTCTCCTCCGCCAACCCCGCGCGGTGATGCTTTTGGTGCCGGCTGGACCGCCAGTGGATTCCGTGATCGCCGACCTGTTGCCGTGCCTCGAGAAGGGTGATCTGATCATCGACGCCGGCAACTCCTACTTCAAAGACACGAATCTGCGTGCTCGGAACTTGGGGGCGAAGGGTCTCCAGTACCTCGGTGTGGGGATCTCGGGCGGGGAGGAAGGCGCACGCCACGGCCCGAGCATCATGCCCGGCGGGCCGAAGGACGCGTACGAGCGGGTTTGGTCGGTGCTCGAGGCGGTCGCCGCCAAAATCGACGGAGAGCCGTGCGTGACGTACCTGGGCCCTGGATCGGCAGGGCATTTCGTGAAGACGGTCCATAACGGCATCGAGTACGCGCTGATGCAAGTCCTGGCGGAAGCATACGACCTGATGAAGCGCGGCGCTGGTTTGAGCGACGATGAGCTGCGCGACCAGTTCGACGCCTGGAATCAAGGCGAACTCAACGGCTATCTGGTCGAGATCACCGCCCGCATCTTCAGCAAGGTCGATGAAGTTACCGGCAAACGGTTGATCGACGAAATCCTGGATGTGGGCCAACAAAATGGCACCGGTATGTGGACCTCGCAGAGCGCGATGGAATTGCAAGTGCCTATCCCCACAATCGATCTCGCAGTCGCGATGCGGGATTTGTCTGTGCTGGAAGAACAGCGTAGGACAGCCGGCGAGATCTTCCAGCGGCCCATCCCGCCATTTGCCGGCGACCGCAAGGTCTTCCTCGATCAACTGGGCCACGCGCTCCATGCCGCGATGATCATCGCCTACGCTCAGGGCATGGCTGTTCTGGCGGCGGCTTCGGACAAGTATGGGTATGCCCTGGAGCTCGAAGCCGTAGCGCGAATCTGGCGAGGCGGCTGCATCATCCGCGCCGCACTGCTGGAGGACATCCGGATGGCATACCGCAACCAGCCGGGATTGGCGAATCTTCTACTGGCGCCCGAATTGTCAAAAAAGGTAATCGCCAACCAGGGGGATTTGCGCCGCGTTGTCTGCGCGGCAATCGAAATGGGCTTGCCCGCCCCGTGTTTCATGACCGCCCTGGGCTACCTGGACGGCTACCGGAGTGCCTGGCTGCCGGCGAACCTGATCCAGGCCCAACGCGACTTCTTCGGAGCGCATAGCTACGAGCGTATCGACGTCAAGGGTACTTTCCACACGGACTGGACGAAGACTTGAGCGCGATGAAAACCAACGACCAGCTCGAACCAAACATATTCGTGATCTTCGGCGGAGCCGGCGACCTGACGTGGCGGAAACTCATGCCCGCCCTTTTTGACCTTTCTCAAAGCCATAGCATTCCAGCGCATTTCGCGATTATCGCGGTGGATCGCGTCGACATCGGCAGAGACGCGCTGCGCAAGCGTCTGCATGAGGGAGTCAGAAAGTTCGCTCGCAGCGCGAAGACCGCGGCCAAAGAATGGAAGGAGTTTTCGCAGCACATCTTTTATTTGCAGGGCGACTTCAAAGCGAACGCGACCTATACGGAACTCGGCCATCAGTGCGCAAGTCTGGAAAAGGAATGGGGCGCTAAAGGCCAGCGCATTTTCTACATGGCGACACCGCCGTCTTTGTTTGGTGAAATACCGCGGCTGATCAACTATGCGGGCCTCGCGGCCGACCGGGAACGGTCGCGAATCGTCATCGAGAAACCGATCGGGTACAACCTGGAGTCGGCGCAGGCCCTGAACCGTGCACTGGCCAACGATTTTCAGGAATCCCAGATCTTCCGCATCGACCATTACCTGGGCAAAGAGACGGTACAGAATATCCTGGCATTCCGTTTTGCCAATCCGCTGTTCGAACCGATCTGGGACCGGCGCTACGTGGACTATGTAACCATCACGGCCGCCGAAGAGGTGGGCGTGGAACATCGCGGCGGTTATTACGATGGTGCCGGCGCACTGCGCGACATGGTGCAGAATCACTTGTTGCAATTGCTCTGCCTGGTAGCCATGGAACCGATGGTCTCCTTCGATGCCGACGAGATTCGCAATAAAAAAGTGGACGTGCTGCACGCGGCGCGGCCCATTCCGCCTGACGAGGTGAATCGCTGCGCGGTTCGGGGCCAATATGGCAAAGGCTGGGTCGGCGGCAAGAAGGTATGCGCTTATCGGGAAGAAGACGGCGTATCGCCCCACTCATCGACGGAGACGTTTGCAGCGCTGCGGCTTTTCGTTGACAACTGGCGCTGGCAGGATGTGCCCTTCTATCTTCGCACCGGCAAACGCCTCCTCCGCCAGGCCTCGGAAATCGCCATCCAGTTCCGTGCGGTTCCGCATCAGGCGTTCCCCAACGAGGCGACCCGTGACTGGAAACCGTCGCGCCTGATCATCTCGATCCAGCCCGACGAGGGCATCGTGCTGAGCTTTCAGGCGAAACACCCTGGGCCGAAGATGGTACTGCAGCCGGTGGACATGCGGTTCAGCTACCGCGAAAGCTTTGACACACCATCGCCGGAGGCGTATGTGACGTTGCTGGCGGATGTGATTGGCAATGATGCCACATTGTTCATGCGAGACGACCAGGTGGAGGCGGCTTGGCGCCTCTTGATGCCTGTGCTCGATGTGTGGGGTGCGAGCCCTCCCAACGATTTTCCGAATTACGCTGCCGGCACTTGGGGGCCCGACTCCACACAGGGACTGCTGGTACAACAAGGACACTGTTGGCCGGCCCCCGTGGAATTGGCCAGCCGCTCCAACGGAGAAGGCTCATGACGCGGCAAGGAGCTCCATTCGCAGGTTTCTGGTCCCGGTGAGGGACCGCGACGGGGCCAGGTGACGACCGCCGTGTTCCTGCTGCCGACTGCTGATTGAATTATGGCCACCGCTCAGCACGTACCGACCTCGACCGGCCTCACGGGCGAGCAGGCCCGCCAGCGGCTTGAGAAGTTCGGCCCCAACGCCGTGCCCGACACAACTCTGCATCCATTACGCAGGGCGCTGACCAAGTTCTGGGCGCCGGTTCCGTGGATGCTGGAGGCTGCGATTGTACTCGAAGTGGTGCTCGGCAAATATGTGGAGGCCGCGATCATTGCGGTTCTGCTAGCCTTCAACGCCGCGCTGGGGTTCCTCCAGGAGGGGCACGCTCAGGCGACTCTTGCCGCGCTGAAGTCGCGGCTCGCGCTGAATGCCTCGGTTCGCCGCGACAATGCTTGGGCGACCGTGCCCGCCACCGGACTCGTGCCTGGAGACATCGTGAAGTTATCGCTCGGCGCCGTGGTTCCCGCCGACGTGCGTCTGACTGATGGATCCGTGCTGCTCGACCAGTCCATGCTCACGGGCGAGTCTGTTCCGATCGAAGCCGGGGCGGGCTTTGAAACCTATGCGGGAGCTCTGGTTCGGCGCGGCGAGGCAGTCGCGGAGGTCACGGCGACCGGAGCTCGCACAAAGTTTGGACGCACCGCGGAACTGGTCCGCACCGCCCACGCCGAGAGTTCTCAGCAAAAGGCTGTCCTGCGCGTGGTGCGCAATCTCGCCATTTTCAATGGCGCCGTTATCGTCTTCCTGGTCGGCTATGCCCATACCCTGAAGCTGCCGGTTGGCGAGATTATTGCTCTGGTGCTGACGGCTGTTCTGGCGTCGATCCCTGTCGCGCTACCAGCCACGTTTACGCTTGCGGCCGCACTGGGCGCGCGGGCATTGGCGAAGCTGGACGTCCTTCCGACGCGGCTCTCCGCCGTGGATGAAGCCGCCAGTATCGACGTGCTATGTGCCGACAAAACGGGCACGCTGACGCAAAACGCATTGACGGTGACCGCGGTCCATGCCATGCCCGGCTTCGACGAGCCGCACCTGCTGGGGCTGGCTGCCCTGGCGAGTTCGGACGGAGGGCAGGATCCGGTGGATGCCGCCATCCGGACCGCCGCCGCTCAGAAGACGGCATCCGATCTGCCGCGACTGGTCAAGTTCCTCCCCTTCGATCCCGGGACGAAGATGTCGGAGGCAACTGCCGCCGATGCAGGCGGAGCCCCGATACGCGCGGTCAAGGGGGCCTTTAGCGCCGTTGCCGGCCTGACGCAACGAGATCCAGATGCATCGACGACGGCGAGCGAGCTTGAGGCCAAGGGCCTCCGGGTGCTGGCCGTGGCGGTGGGGCCGCCGAAAGCAATGAAGCTCGCCGGGCTGATCGCTCTCAGCGACCCGCCTCGAGCCGATTCGGCGGCGCTGATTACGGAGTTGCATGCGCTGGGCGTCCGGACCGTAATGGTGACCGGCGATGCTCCGGCAACGGCTGCTATCGTGGCTCGCGCGGTGGGTCTCACCGGAGCCATCTGTCCAGCCGGACCGATCCCCGGCGGCGTCCGCCCGGAAGATTTCGCTGTCTTCGCAGGTGTTCTTCCGGAGGGAAAATACGACCTCGTTCAGGCGTTCCAGAAAAGCGGCCATACGGTTGGCATGTGCGGCGACGGCGCCAACGACGCGCCGGCGCTGCGCCAGGCGCAGATGGGCATCGCGGTATCCACGGCGACTGACGTCGCCAAGTCGGCAGCCGGCCTCGTGCTCACCAAGCCAGGGCTGGCCGGTATCGTCGCCTCGGTAAAAGAAGGCCGAGTGACGTTCCAGCGCATCCTAACTTATGCGCTCAACTCGGTTACCAAGAAAACTGTACAGGTGCTCTTCCTGGGGGCGGGTCTGGTGATGACCGGGCACGCGATTCTGACTCCCATGTTGATGGTGATCATCATGCTCGCCGGCGACCTCCTCGGCATGTCCCTGGCGACGGACAATGTGCGGCCGTCCCCGATGCCCAATGCATGGCGAATCGGCAAACTGACGATTGCGGGAACCTTCATGGGAACATGCGAGCTGGTTTTCTGCACTTCTGCCCTGGCCGCCGGCAAATTCAGGCTGGGTTTGGGAATTGAGGCGCTCCGGACTCTGGCCTTCGTCGCAATCGTATTCGGCAATCAGGCAACCACCTATACGAACCGGGAACGCCAGCGCATGGGCTCCGCCCGTCCGAGCCGATGGCTGCTCGGGTCGTCTGTATTGGATGTGCTGATTGCGTCAACACTGGCGATTTGCGGAATTGCGATGGCGCCTCTGCCTATCTTCGCGGTGGCGGGTATGCTCGTGGCGGCAGCGGCTTTCGCACTCGTCGTGGATTTCGCCAAAGTCCCGGTATTCAGGCGCCTCAAGATCGCATCGCAAGGGCCTGGTCTGGAACAACTGGTTCCATGAGAAATGCCCAAGGTCGCCGGTCCCGCTTTGCGAGGGCTCGATCTTCGCACCGCGCCTCTTCCCTCCAGTGAAGATGAGCGCAAGTTTCGCACTTCAGGTGCAGGCTTTGCATCCCCATTTCGTGAAGTTCCGAGAACTCACATTGGATCGAGCGGCCTAGGCCTTTCAATAGCCACGCTTATGTTCTGGACCGTGCCGTGCAAAGGTATGCAACGCAACGCACGAAAGGGAACCGTTATGAAGGCAGCATCGACCGAAATGAACCAGTTCAAAGAGATCCTGGCGAGAAAAGAGGTCGAGCTGGCTCGGGTGTTGCAAACGCGGGACGCCATCGTTATCGAGAAAAGCGCCGACCAAATGGACGAGATTCAGTACGCTTCGGAACGAGATCTGGCGATCCGCAACGTGGACCGCGAGTCCGCCCTGTTGCGTCAAGTGAAAGCGGCCTTGCGACGGATCCACGGCGACAGCTTCGGTATCTGCCTGGATTGCGAATCGGCGATCAGCCCGAAACGCCTCGCGGCCGTGCCGTGGGCACCGCTTTGTATCCAGTGTCAGGAAGCTGCTGATCGTTCAGAAAGAACGGATGTAAAAGAGACGCTGGCCAATGCCGCGTGAGTGAAGTTATGCGCCCGACCGGCCGCTAACCATCACCGTCAGACGAACCGCGCGATTGGCGCGGTCAGAGAGCGAAGGAAGGTGGTTCAGTTGTGAAAACGGATTCCAGCGTTCGGACCGTCGCTTTTCTGGGTGACTACTTGCCCCGCAAATGCGGCATCGCCACATTTACGGCCGACCTGCTGGGAGCTGTGGCCGCGCGCCATCCTCAAGGCCGATGTTTCGCAGTGCCGGTCAACGACGTCGATGGGTGCTATCACTATCCCGACGTTGTTCGCTTCGAGATTGAGGAGCAGAATCCGGGATCCTACCGGCGTGCCGCCGACTTCCTGAACTCCAGTGACGTGGACGTCGTTTCGGTCCAGCACGAGTTCGGAATCTTCGGCGGGCCGGCTGGCAGCCACCTATTGGCGCTTCTACGCGCGCTGAAGGCGCCGGTCGTCACTACGCTCCACACCGTTCTCCTCAGGCCGAACCCCGACCAGTATCGAGTGATGCAGAAACTGATCGCACACTCCGCGCGACTGGTGGTCATGACGGAGCGGGGGCGAACCATCTTGCAGGACGTGTACCAGGCGCCGCTAGCTAAGATCGACATTATCCCGCACGGCATTCCTGAGGTTCGATTCGTGGCTCCGGACTACTACAAGGACCGGCTCGGACTGGACAAAAGGAAGGTTCTGTTGACGTTCGGTCTGCTTTCGCCGAACAAGGGGATTGAACATGTGCTCAATGCTCTCCCAGATGTGGTGGCCGAGTTTCCCGACGTCGTCTACATCGTGCTAGGTGCCACCCACCCCCATGAGTTGCGTGCACGGGGCGAAGCCTATCGCCTCGGGCTCGAAGCCATCGCCAGGAAGAACAAAATCGAGGACCATGTCATCTTCTACAACCGCTTCGTGGAGCTGCAGGAACTGACCGCATTCATTGGAGCAGCGGATCTCTACGTTACTCCTTATCTGGACGAGGCCCAGAGCACCTCGGGAACCCTGGCTTACGCATTCGGGGCCGGCAAGGCAGTCATATCCACGCCGTATTGGCATGCTGCCGAATTGCTGAAGGACCAGCGCGGCGTGCTGGTCCCATTCGCAGACCCGATCTCGGTCGCGCGGGAGGTGAGTGGGTTGTTGCGTGATGCAGAGCGCCGGAACGTTATGAGCGACAACGCCTACAAGCTTGGCCGCACAATGGTGTGGAGCAACACGGCGGGACTGTACATCCGCTCCTTTGAAAATGCGCGCCGATGGTTGCCTGCCGTGCACCATGAAGTGGTTGCGGTCAATGGTTTTGCACCTATGCCGCATGCACGTCCCGAGCCCGCGATGGATCGCCGTTATCATTCAACCGACGGAAAGTCTTGCAGTAGCAGCAAAGTTATCAGTGTGCCGACTAGCCCCTCGTATCAGCGCCAGGGATGAAGGACGGAGTGGTCCAGGAGCCGTTGGCACTGGCACCCGGCGTGCTCTAACTACCACGAGGTAAATAATTCAATGCGTGGATCTGCGTTTGTAATGTTAGCTGCTGTTGCTGGAATGGGCTTAACGGCTTTTGCACCTAAGGCAGAAGCTCAAGTGGCCGTAGAAATCGGCGTAGCCCCCGAGTGTCCCTATGGTTACTATGACGTCGCTCCGTATGCCTGCGCTCCCGCTGGCTATTACGGTCCAGAATGGTTTACCGGTGCCGTCTTTATTGGCGCTGGCCCATGGTTTCATGGCCCCACCGACTTCCAGGGCCACGTGAACAACAATTTCCACCCCGAACACGGCTACAAGGGTCCGATGCCGAAATCTGGTGAAAAAGCGGAGCCTGCCAAGCGTGTCGATAGCGCCCACTTCAGCGGAAACGAAGTACGCGATGGACGGGGCCATGTTGGCAGCGGTAAGAAATAGGCGAGGCTCGGAGTCCCGTTAGCGGGACGGTTTGACTGCCGTGAACTAGCGCAGACCCTCGATCTCCCCCTAGACGTAGAGCCGCCGCCGACCCGGCGGCGGCTCATTGTGGCGCGCGCGCTCCTTCCTGCTGTGTCGAGACTCATCCCGACACCGTTTCGGCGCGTGGAGAACCAGGCCGAGAATGGGGCAGGGCTTATGTCAGGCCCTATGACGGCATGCAGGCGCGGCGCAGGTCTTCGCCCAAGGCGGCCTGCTGCTCGGCGGTGAGCTTGCCTCCCTGCGAAGTCACGTAGAAGACGTCAATGGCCTTGTGCGCCTCAGTGTCGATCAGAACCACCTCGATGTTGCCGCCAATACGCGAAATCGCCGACGCCACGTCATAGAGCAGGCCGGCCCGGTCCTGGGCCACGATCTCCACCAGCGTCGC
>Ga0187855_10003605_pt1 | contig 11328 bp, 12 predicted proteins | sample June2016WEW_8_10_2_FD_132969 | JGI IMG/M metagenome (GOLD analysis project Ga0187855, IMG submission 132969) | Peatland microbial communities from SPRUCE experiment site at the Marcell Experimental Forest, Minnesota, USA - June2016WEW_8_10 | ecosystem: Environmental > Terrestrial > Soil >...
AGGGGAGTCGGAATAGGGTTTATCCAGTACCAAAACCAACAACGTAAGGAGGACAAATCATGGACTGGGTATCCTTCGACGAAATCAAAAGAAAGGTCACGCTTGCGATGGTGATTGAGTGGTACGGATGGAAACTGCGGAAAGGGGGAGTCGAGATCCTCCGCGGCAAGTGTCCGCTGCCAAGTCACAGTTCACAGGAAAGCAAAGAGAGTTTTATCGCAACCCTCAACAAAGGCACGGGCGGTGCCTGGTCGTGTCATTCCAATTCGTGCGCTGCTGCTCGCGGTGGTCGCCGGGGTGGCAACGTGCTCGATCTTGTTGCCGCCGTCGAAACTTGTTCCGTGCGTGATGCCGCGATTAAACTGCAAACCTGGTTTCTCGTGCCGGCCGCGGGACAGTTCCGCGATCCGGCAGGCAAGGAACCTCGCGCGGAGAAATCCGCGGGCAAGGAAACGGCAGAGGAACTGACTTCAAGAAAAAATGATTCAGCAGGGGAGAGCGAAACAAATCTAGCGCTCTCGTTCACACTGCAACACATCGACCACGCCCACCCATATCTCAAAGAAAGGGGGATCACGGAAGAGACCACAAAGAAATTCGGGGTCGGCGTATTTCCGGGAAAGGGAGGCATGCATGGGAGATGCGTCTTCCCCATCCATAACGCGAAAGGGGAGCTCGTCGCGTATGCTGGCCGATCAATCGATGGGACGGAACCACGCTACAAATTTCCGGCAGGTTTTCATAAAAGCCAGGAACTCTTCAATCTGCACCGGGTGGCAGGAGATTTGTCTGTGGTTCTCGTTGAAGGCTTCTTCGACTGCATGAAGGTGAGCCAGGCCGGTTACCCCTGTGTGGCACTGATGGGTTCGACCATGTCGCCGATGCAAGAGCGGATGCTCGCCGAGGCATTCAGCGGGATCGTCGTGATGCTCGACGGCGATGAAACTGGCAGGACTGCAATGCAAATAATCTCGGATCGCCTCCAGCGGGCAGTCTTCAGAGTGGAGACTGTCGATCTCCCGGACGGCGTGCAACCAGATCAGCTTTCGGATGTCGAGCTCCGGGTGGCACTCGATGCCCTCGTGTACTGATGGGGGATGTTCAACGACTCTGGCGCGTCCGGAAAAGAAACCGGCGCGCCATTTTATTTTTTACTTATCTGGCGCTGATTTCACCGGCGCCGGAGATCAGTTTTCGTCTCGCCATCGGGAGAAAGGAGAAACTTCGTGATTGCTGCTTCGACCGCTGTGCGTGGTTTTGTGTAGCGCTCATTGCTGGTTTTCTCGATGCAGTTCCTCCATTCCGCATTCTGCGTCTTCCTGAATGGGGGATAGGTGGCGATTCTTACCGGCTCCATAGGCCAGCAACCCGTATCGTCGCATTTGAGGGTGCGGACGTACGCCTTGTAGTCGGCAAGATCCTGGATGACGGCTCCGGGAAATACCATCGTGAACTCGTCCCTCAGCCGCTCAGCATCCGTGCTCGATACGCGAAACGCGATGAGGTTTGCGGCATTCGTGAAGATCGCGGCGGCAGTCTCGCGGGAGATGGCCTCCAACTGCTGCAAACAGACCGCCAGGTAAAGCTTGAACTTCCGGTTTTCGGCAAGAATGGATTCGAAGTCTCCGATGAAATTGTGCGCTTCTTCGGCAAACAGAAAGTGGTCCACCCGCGCTGATTCCGGGATGTCGCTGCGCGATAAGGCCGCGAGTTTCTCCTGCATCACGATGACGGAACCAAGGAGCGTGGCGTTGTCGGCGCCGATCTCGCCCTTCGACAAGTCGCACAAGATTATTTTCCGGCTGTCCATCGCATCGCGGAAATCAAAGCTAGACCGCGTCTGCCCGATCACCGCGCGGAGGAGGGGATCGGTGAGGAATGCCCGGCACTTGTTCAGGACAGGTGATATAGCTTCTTCCCGAAACCGGTTGTCCCATTTGTCGTACGTGTTATTGAAGAAATCAAGAACGGCCGGATTGCGGACTTCCTTGAGCACCTCAGCTCGGTAGGCCTTGTTTGTGAGGAGCTTCGGCAGCGCGAGGATGGAAACCGGACGCGGCTGCTCGATGAGCGCATGGAGTCCGTTCCTGAGGATGTCCTCCATGCGCGGACCAAAGGAATCAGCCCAGAGCTTTTTGAAAATACTGATGGCGTTCGAGACGACCAGGCCGCGTTGTCCCTCGCGGCGGCAGTCGAGCAGGTTGAGCGCAAAGGCGCGGGTCCGGTCCTTAGGATTGAAATAGATAACGTCGTTCGTCCGGTGGCGCGGGATGTGGTTCTGCAAAATATCTTCCACCAGCTGGCCGTGGGGATCGACGACGGTGACGCCATGGCCGTTCAGGATGTCCTCGGCGAGCATGTTCCTCATGAGCGAACTCTTTCCCGCGCCGCTCGCTCCGAAGAGAGCAAGATGGCGGCGTCGGGCAGCCGGCACGATGTGCACCGGCGTACCGAAGCGGTACGGATCTTCGCTGCTGCCGATAAGGACGGGATCGAACGTCATGGGAGAGGGATTTTGAAATTATAAAGGACAGTGGTGAAAGGCGTCGAGAGTCGCCCCTAAATTCCCCGTGGCGAATGCGCCACGGGGAGAGGGGACCGCTCATCCAACAGACGCGCGACTGAAGAAAATCACGCGCCTGCTACGGCCAGGCGTTCTTCAGACAGCCAGGCCAATGCAAACCATCGAATCAAGCGCGCCGCCGGGCGGATAGCGGTGCGGTTCCTTGCCAAGATGCACCGCGCGAGCCAAGTCGGTTCGCGCTTGGAGAGCGGCTCTTCGCCGCCAGAGGCCGCAGGATGAGCGGTTGGTGTTATTCAAGCAGAGGAGCGGGGAGTACGCAAGGCGCAACTGATTTCAAAGGGAGCAGGGCACCGGCAGGCATTATTCCCTTTTTCCTATTGCAATAATGCCCCAAATACGTATACTTACTGGCATGGCTTTTGAACGATTCATGCCCGTACGATCATCCATACCTACGCATAAGGCGCACTTGCCGGAGAGCTTCCGACCTCTCTTCTGGTCGTACTGTTTTGAAGATCTTGATCCCGAGAAAAACGAGAAGGCGGTGATCGTGCAACTTATTAACTATGGAACCCTGGCGCACTGGCGTTGGCTCGCCCGTGCCTATGGCGCGGCAGAGATTCGGCGGGCTCTGGAGTCCATGCCGGCGACGGAGATCAACCCGCGAACCCGCGCGCTTGCGTCGGTTCTCTTTTCTATACACGACTGGAGCGATGCATACCGAGGCGCTTTCTAAAGAAGGATTGCAAGTTCTCCCGGCACTTACCGCGTTCGGAGGGTTTTATTTGGCCGGCGGAACGGCCTTAGCGCTCCAGATCGGCCACCGGGTCTCGGTTGATTTTGATCTTTTTTCACCGGACCCGATAGAGGGCACGCTCCTTGCCAAGGCGGAACGGGTCTTCGCCCCGGAGCCTCCTACCCCACTCGTCGATAACGCCGACCAACTCACGTTTCTTGTCCGGGGCGTGAAGGTAACCTTGCTTCACTATCCCTTTCCGCTTCTCGAACCGCTCGTTTCGCTCGACGGTCTTTCTGTGCTCTCGGTCCGGGAAATCGGGGCGACGAAAGCGTACACAATAGGGAGGCGCGGGACATACAAGGATTACGTTGATTTCTACTTCATCCTGGTAGAGGGTAAGGCCACGCTCGCGGAGATCATTGCCATGGCGGAACAAAAGTTCGGTGCGGCGTTTAACTCGCGGCTCTTCGCAGAGCAACTGCTATTCCTGGAAGACGTTCGCGACTATCAGATCGACTTTCTGAAAACGCGGGTGGCACCGGATGACCTCACCGCTTTTTTCAGAAACCAGATACAAGAGCTGCAGCTTACTTGAAGGAAATCGCTCCCCTTTCCGGCGAGCGCAAAAAGACACGTTTTTACTTCTTGAGCACAGTGCGGAGCCACTTCGCGATCTTGTCACGTTCGTCTTCAGAGGCCGGTTTCGGGCCAATTGGAAACTCAAGCCATTCGCAGGCCCCCGCCGCAACAATCACGATTTTGTGGCCTACCGAATGGGCCGGCGCCACAAGGCATTGGCCCTGGCACCCGTTTTGAACCGCCCAGTCCTTAACGAACGCTTCAAACGAGACGAGCCTGTCGTTTGATTGTCGGCGCATGAATTGCTCCTACTATAGCCAAGAGACGCCGTCGTCTGTTCTGATCGGAGGACACAGTTTTAGCATACTACCTTACCGACCAAGCGTATCTAACGGCCCCGCCCTTCGGCGGTCACGACGAGCGCCTATTTGAGCCTTAGCAATCAGCAGCAGTTCACACTGCGTTCGGTTCCTCGAATGCAGATCGTCGAATGATCACCGCTAGAGAGGGGAATTGCTCAATCGGCAGTGGCTGGCATCCGTCGTGCGCGGATGCGGGTTCAGAGGGTTCCCGCCGGAAGGGGCGAGAGCGCGGGGCGGGGTCAATCTTTCTTGGTTTTGGAACTCATACTTACTTCTTGGGATGCGGTGTTATGTCTTCGATGACGTACGTGTTATCAATAATCTTGAAATAAAACCGCCAACTCTTGGTCACGCGCGCCTGCCACTTGTCTTCAGTTTCGCTGTATTTCTTCGCGTGGAGCGAAGGGTGATGCAAGTTCTGCAAGAGAAAACCTGCTTGTTTGTAAAAGGCGTTGCGGATGCGGGCTGGGACGTGCTGGAGAGCGTGAAGCGCGGTCTTCGTGTAGTCGAGCCTCATCGCACGTGCGCAGCTTTTCGTTTTCCCATTCGCAATTTCTTGAGGTTCGTCTCAATCGATTTCGCCATCTCGTCGGCGGTATCGAACGGGCCGTACACGCGACCCTCCCTGATGTCGAGGTCGGCTTTGGCCAAGCGGGCATCGATCGCGCGCCGCTGCGCCGGGGTGTATTCGTCTGCGGTGGTCGGCACTTTAGGAATGATGGTGATTACGCCGCCGGACGCCCGGAACTCGATTTCTTCCCCACTCTTAAACCCGGCCTTCCGGCGAACGGCCGGAGGGACCACGAGCGGCACTTTGTTGTTGTTTTTGACGGCGACAGTCATGGTGATGGAGCTTTCACCTTTACAATAGCAGGATTACCGTACGCGTCAACCAAGTGTGTTGGGAGAGGCTTTCGGCACAAGCGCGGCTAGAGTGAGATCTTCGAACGGGATGAAGAGGTATGGCTGCCGCGAAGCTCGGGGGATCAAGGCATACAGGTCGTTCCTCAAGAAATACAGAAACCAAATCCCTTGCTGTGTGGGGCAATTGGCCCTAGTAGCTGTCCTCGCGCCGTAAGCTGCACGCGGCGAGGGTGACGAGCCGCTCCTTGATGTCATATCGGAAACGGAAGCGTTGGATGCGGAGGCGGTACTGGCCGTCGCCAAAAACCACACCTTCGAGCTTTTTTATATTGTGCTCGCGGCTTCGGTTGTACGGATCGTTCGCGAGGATGACAAGAGTGTTGCGGTAGTGGTCGATAAGGTCGCGGTGATGTTTGGCGAGCTTCCTGAATTCGCGGTCAAAGGCAGCAGTGGTGTGGACCGAAAAAGGAGCCGGGGTCATGAAGCGCGGTGTTTTGTTTTCTTGGCGCTGTCAGCCTTGGTATGTTCGGCGAGGAGCATTGAGGCGGGGCGGGTCCGTCCGGCGCGGACATCCTGAGCGCTCTGCTTAAGGATGCGCTGGACTTTGGGGTCCCGAAGTTCGAGGTAGTCCTCAAGCTCGTCGGCGCCCATGATGCCCACGATGGGGATGCCATCCTTTTCCAGAATGAAATACTCGCCATTCAGGCGGACACGTTTGACGACAGCACCGAGATTGATGCGGGCTTCGGTTATAGGTATGCGATTAACCATGGTTGGTTTGGATTTCATTAATGTTCATCGACCTTAATCAAAGTATAGGGGTTCTGGCGAGGTTGTCAAGCGGCGTCTGCCGCTGCCTTCGGCAGCAACGCTGCGAGGGTGAGATCTTCGAACGGAATGAAGAGGTATGCCTGCCGCGAGCCTCGGGGGATCAAGGAATACAGATCGTTCCTCAGTTCCTCAGCGCGGCGGCGCGTCTCCGTCACGGTAGCAACGAGGAATGCGTTCATGCCGGGATACTTTTTCGCGTGCTGCCCGTGGGTATAGTAGGCGAGATAGCCGGAGATTTTCTGGGCCATGCGCGCATGGCTCATCGTGGAACGGTCGGCTTCGAGAAAGAAATGGAACGTGTTTTTTCCTTCCGGCAACCCGGCTCGTTTCAAAATGAAGTAGGCGTCTGGACGGACTGGGATGGCGGCGCCTCCGAGTGGGGTCATCGCCGTATCCCAGAGCGCATGACCTTCGCGCCACCGCGCGAGCCGTATGGGAGCGGTGCGCTGCAAAGGCATCAATCGTGCGTGGATGTCCGCGACAAAGAGCGAATGCCGGATGCCGAAATCCGTAAGCTCGCGATGGCGGAGCCGCGCGTCGAGGAGATCCACGGGAGCGTAGCCTTGCTCGATCAGGACCTCGACGCCTTGGCTGCCGAGCGCATACACCTGCTTCTGCATGAAACGCGCGACCGTTGCCAGATAGCGCCGCTTCTTTAGTTTGAGCAGCCGGTTCCAGAGGGCGCGGATGGAGCGTCCGCTGAGCGACGAAAGATGATCGACCGTCGCGAGTCGAAGCTGAAAAACGTAATGCAGCAGTTCGATATCGCCGTCCTGGAGTTGGAATCCGTTTTTTGCGGGCATAGCGTATGAATGGATTGATCTGTCGCTGAGAAAAATAATCTTCGGCGGGGATCCCGAGAATTTTATCACCGGACCTTCCGGATGATAAGCCGGCGATTTCCCGGAAAACCGGTTGTGTTTCGTCCGATACGTGGAGTACAGTATCGGGGATTGGGGATATTAGGAAGGAGTGCCGAATGGCGAGAGAACCGGAGTTCATTTCCCGCTGGGGCCATCTATTCGAGAATTTTCAGACGCCCGTGCTGGGCTTTTACCGGTCGGTTGAAGTGGCGGTGCAGGCGCGAGCCATTCCGGAAGCGCAGTGGTCCCAAATTCAGCACAAAGAAAGCGGTCTCGCGAGCGCGAAGCGGGACTACCTGCGCATCCAAAGGGGCAAGCATGCCTTCGACATCTGCGCGGCGCCCTTCGGCACCGGCTTCTTTGTCTCGTGGTGGTTCACCGAGCCGCCGCTCAAATTTGGCATACTCTACACGCTTGGGTTTCTTGTCGGGCTCGTGATCGCCATGGATATTGTGTTCGCGGTCGGGGCTGCCATCGGAGCGATGATCCAGGGGATTTTCCTTGCCACGCTCTTCGGCGGGACATTCGCATTCATCGGTCTGCCGGCATTCCTCTGGCTTCTTGGCAATTGGATGCGGCACGGAAGGATGCGCGGAGAAAGCACCGTGTTGGCCATGCCGCTCGCGGGCTGGATCTACGAGCGAGTCTTTGCGCCGCCCACCTATTACGCTATCGACACCGCGCTCATGTTCCAAGAAGCGGTGCGATATGCGGTTCAGGAAGTCATCGATTGTTGGACTGTGGAGAAGGGCGTGCGCGCGCTCACTGAGGCTGAGCGAAAACCCATCATGACGAGATTCGGGCCAAAGGCCTGAGGGGTGAACTATGCCGTGCAATTCATCCGGAATAGAAGCGCTGACCCGGCAGTTCTACGAGTGGGAACGGCGGGGAAGGGGCTGGCAGGTCTTCGACCAGCCGGTCGCCCTTGAGCCGCCGTTCCGTCCGTTCTACGGCCATTTCATTTCGGGGACTCCGGTAGGGCTTGATGACGGGCGGAGGCCGACCTTTCTCAGCAATCTCGTTGATGGTTTTCTCAAGGCGCGTCCTGCGTCGCCCGATACGGTCAGCCCTACAGACGAGGTGGAGCCGTCGCCGATATATATAGAGGACCGCACGGCACTCGTCGAAGTGCAGGCTGTCCTGCCGCCGGAGACGAAGATTACGAAGGACGCCGCCGGACAATTCCTGATGAGCCTCGGCGATGTCTCCCGACCGGCCAGCTTCGAGATTGTAGGTACTTGCGATGCCATTTTAGTGCAGCTTGCCGCGGCTCCCGGCGACGAGCGCCAGATGCGCGAACAGCTTCAGGCATACTTTCCCGAAGCATTGCTTTCCGAACGGAAGGGCTACCTCGAAAGCATCTGGGACGAGACCGGGCGCAAGGCTTCCGCCGTCGTCGAATACGGGTTGTCGAAGGAGTTCATGCGACCGCTCCGCTGTTTCGAGCGCTTTGATCCCGACCCGCTCGCGGGTCTCATCGGTGCAATGGCGGACCTGCATGAGGATGACCTTGCGCTTTTTCAAGTGCTCTTTGCTCCCGTGCGACACGCATGGCCGGAGAGCATTCTGCGGGCGGTGACGGACAATGCCGGCGACCCGTTTTTCGTGGATGACCCGGCATTCGTGAAGCTCGCCGCAGAAAAAATATCTTCGCCGCTCTTCGCCGCGGTGATCCGTGTTGCCGCACAGAGTCCGAAAAGCGCGCGCGCCTGGCGCGTCGCGGAAGGCATGGGCAAGTCACTTCGCCAGTTCGCGGATGCCGCAAGCAATGAACTCATCCCGCTCGTGAATAATGACTATGAGGACGACCAGCACGCGGATGACGTTTTGGCGCGCCGGAGCTGCCGCAGCGGCATGCTTCTGAACCGGGATGAATTGGTTTCCCTAGTACACTTGCCATCGGCCTCAGCCCGCTCGGCCAAACTCAAGCGCGAAGAACGGAAGACCAAGGCGGCGCCCGCGCTCGCGTTCGGGCATCCGGCCAGGCTCGGCCTGAACCATCACGCCGGGAAGACCGTAGCCGTGTCGATGAGCGCCGAGCAACGCAGCCGCCACATGCATGTGATCGGCGCGTCGGGCAGCGGCAAGTCCACGTTGCTCCTCAATATGATCGTGCAGGATATTCTGAACGGCGAGGGGCTCTGTGTTCTCGATCCGCACGGCGATTTGATCGATCAGGTGATCAGCCGGATTCCCGAGCAACGCATCCATGATGTCGTGCTCCTCGATCCATCCGACGATGCCTACCCCGTCGGATTCAACATTCTCTCGGCTCACTCTGATCTCGAACGCAATCTCCTAGCCTCGGATCTCGTCTCGGTGTTCCGCCGCCTCTCGACGAGCTTCGGCGACCAGATGACAACCGTGCTCGGCAATGCGATCCTTGCGTTTCTCGAAAGCAGCGAAGGAGGGACGCTCTCGGATCTCAAGAGGTTCCTGGTCGAGCCGGGGTTCCGCGAGTGGTTCCTCGGGACCGTGCAGGACCCTGAAATCGTCTACTACTGGCACAAGGAATTTCCGCTTCTCACGGGCAAGCCGCAGGGTCCGATCCTTACGCGCCTCGACACCTTCCTCCGACCGAAAGTGATCCGGCACATGGTCTCCCAGAAAGAGGACCGGCTGGACTTCGCCGCGATCATGAACGGTCGGAAAATCCTTCTGGCGAAACTCGCGCAGGGTTTGATCGGCGAAGAAAACTCGTATCTCCTGGGAACGCTCGTCGTCTCCAAGTTGAACCAGATCGCGACAAGCCGGCAGAACATGGCGGCGGCGGAGCGCACGCCGTTCTACCTTTATATCGACGAATTCCACAACTTCGTCACGCCCTCCCTCGCCGCCATATTGTCCGGAGCGCGGAAATACAACCTGGGGCTCGTCCTCGCGCACCAGGAATTGCACCAGCTCGTGAACCGCGACAGCGACGTGGCGAGCGCGGTGATTTCGAATCCCTACACCCGCGTCTGCTTCCGCCTGGGTGATTACGACGCCAAGAAGCTCGAAGATGGGTTCTCATTCTTCAAGGCTAAGGATCTCCAAAATCTCTCCGTCGGCGAGGCCATCGTCCGCATGGAGCGGGCGGAGTATGACTTCAACCTGAAGACCGTTCCGCTGCCTCCGGTTGAAGCCGCCCTTGCCGCGGTGCGCCGGGAACAGATCGTCGCGTCCTCGCGGGAGCGATACGCCGTGAAACGGGAGGACGTGGAAGCGGCGCTCATGGCGCGCCGTACTTCTCCCGAAGCGGAACCCGAGCCGCCGGGCAAGAAGGCGAGAATCCGTTTGGAGGTGCCGCTGCCAGCCGGGAAACCGGCTCCCACGCCCCCCGAGGGAACGCCATCGCTCCCGCAAACTCCGGGGCGCGGCGGCGAACATCACAAGTATCTCCAGCAACTCATCAAGCGCTGGGCCGAAGGCCGAGGCTATGCGGTGACGATTGAGAAACCGATCCTGGACGGTTTGGGTTGGGTGGACGTGGCGTTGAGCAGGGGAGAGCACTCGATTGCCTGCGAGATCTCCGTAAGCACCGCGGCGGATCATGAGCTCGGCAACGTCCAAAAGTGCTTGGCCGCTGGCTTCAACGAGGTGCTCCTGATCTGTTCGGAAAAACCGTTGCTTACGGCCGTGAAACATGCGGCGATTGCGGTGCTCACGCCGCAGCAGTACAAGCTGGTAAAGTTCCTGACGCCCGAACAGGTGTTTGCCTATATCGAATCGGCGGATGCGACGGCTGGGGGCAGGCCGACGCCGGTCGATCCGAACGAGCTGATGACGGCGAAGGAGGTTGAGGAACTGCTTCGGATCGACGTCAAGACCGTCTACAGCTACGTGCAAAAGGGCCTCTTGCCCTACGTCAAGATGCAGTCGAACGTGCGGTTTATTCGGTCGGAAATCCTGAAGTGGATGGAGGAGCGACAGTTCAAGCCCGCTTCTCCACGCTCGCGAAAATGACCTTCCCAGGCAGCGACCTTGGAGGCGTACTGACCCTTTATTGTCTGTCGTCTTTATTGTCTGTTGCTCGTGCTATACTCACGGTCGTGGCGGACCTCGTGAACTTTGGGAACGGGAGAGGGCAGATTCTCAGGCTCGTTTATGGTCCGTTTTATTGTCCGTTTTGGCCTCTGAACAGGGGGTACGGAACAGACAGTATAGACTGGATAGACAGATTCTTAAAGGAGCAAGCCTTTTAGAATGCGCTAAGTAGCGGGAAATGCAAAATGCGGGAGTAATTCAGTGGTAGAATGCCAGCTTCCCAAAATGGCTTTCAATTGACAACAAAGGACATAGCGTTTTTGTTGGTCTCTTTCTGGCGATTGAGTTTACCCAGTTTTCATTCTGAACTTCCGCGCCCTGCTTAACAGTGTTCAAATGGTGTTCACGGCAACGGAGGTAGCGTGACCTCCAGCCAATCGGCGCGCTTTGAGGAAAGGAACGTTCCGAGCGTGCCCGGCCTGTTCGCCGAATGGCGCACGGCGGTGCGGACGAAGGCCTCCGACGTCTAGCTTGGGAATACGGTCGTCGTTTGACAATAAAGAACTTTTGCGGCCATGGCGACATTTCCTGAACATAGCC
>Ga0187855_10003606_pt1 | contig 11326 bp, 8 predicted proteins | sample June2016WEW_8_10_2_FD_132969 | JGI IMG/M metagenome (GOLD analysis project Ga0187855, IMG submission 132969) | Peatland microbial communities from SPRUCE experiment site at the Marcell Experimental Forest, Minnesota, USA - June2016WEW_8_10 | ecosystem: Environmental > Terrestrial > Soil >...
AAAGATCAAGGACGTGTGGCAGTGCTTCGATCCCGTTCATGAAAGGCTCTCTGATTTCGTGCGGCCAATTACATTACAGGTGATTGCCGAGGCCCAGCGAATGCGGAACGAACTCGTACATGGAAGCAAAGTGTTTGCGCTCAGCCGCTGCAAACACGAAACGGCGAGAGTACTGAAAGCCCTCGCGGAACTACGAGCTACCTTCAAGAGTAGGTATGGCTATGACGGCTGGTCGAAAATCAGATCTCGCAAGAAAAGCGCGCTCCATACTGATCCCCGTGTCAGAATCACATAGTTGCTGGGACCGGGGTTAGCATCGTTCAGACAGTGTTCGTCGGGCAGTCCGATGTTGGTGATTGCCGCTCCCGCGCTTCGGTGTGGGAGGATTGCCAGGACCATCTTTCTTCTGTGCCCAACCCCAACTTCCGTTAGCTGCAATCCGGCAATTGTGATACGAGTTGCTCGTCCTAACGAGTAGATCAAAAACCATCCTAACCATCGGACGGCGTTTTGCTTCCGTCGAGATTCTTCGTGCATACGAGTTACCCGTGGACTCGTGCTTCTCAATCATCCAGTCGAGGTCATCAAGAAGGAGCCACCCTCCTGGCCTCAGTAGCTTTGTTATCAGATAGAACGTAAAGCCCGTTGAGGTCCAATAGTGGCCTCCATCGATGTAGGCAAAGTCCACAAACGGGATAATCCTGTTTCTGGGCGTTCTGCGCGATTCCAGTAGCTTGCCCAGCTCCCACTCGTAGCACCAATCGGAGCACACGACTGAAATGAACTTATGCAAATGCGAACGATTTATGAGGCTTTCGATATTTGGCGCGAGCCCGTGGATATCTTGGAAATCAAAAGTTGTCACGGTTCCGGTACCAAGTTCCTGAAGTGCGGCTGCCATAATAAGTGCTGACCCGCCTCGGTGAGCGCCCATCTCAAACACACAGCGTGGCTTTTCTCTCAGAACAAACTCGTAGAGCTTGCGAGCCTTGGCTTTTGACATTAGCGCGTAGGCCCCGACTTGATCGTAGATGCGAGTGAATTCCACACCTACACCTCAAACTCCGCTTTGTGTTCACACTTTCGATTCATTCGTGTCTCCCAGTGGGGGAGATCCCTATCCGTATCTCTCGAAGCGAGAATAAAGGGTACTTCTAGCTCGGCTTGTATGCTCGTAACGCCAATGGACTTGATAACAGTCGGATACCATCCTGCCAATTTGAGCTCTCCAAGTATGGAATTCCCGAATTGGAGCCTGTGGAAGAAAGCTCCCTTGTCATGAATGCGGTGTCGATTTGCCCTGAGGTCAAGGTCGTCAAAAAATATTAAGTGTCCGTTGGACAATGTCAGGCGATGCAATTCGTGCAGAAGACGGACTCGAGAAGACTTCGATTCAATTTCACTCAGCACATAAGACAGGATCGTCACATGAACGCGCGGTGGAGATCCCTTGATCCTGGAGGAATGTATCCACAAGTCCACACACGCTCCCTTTACACCAGGAACATCAGCATTCCAATATCGAAAGCGGTCCTTTTTCCAAGAATACGAGTGCTTCGACCCGCCGACCTCACCAACGCGCAATCTCTCGGAGCAACGCTCCTTTTGCAGTTGGTTTAACAATATGTAGGTAACTCTGTCCCGGGGATATCCGCCGCAACGAGGGCATAACTTCTTCCGAAAGACATTCGGCCGTGATTCTACCTGTTGCCAATCGCACCCTCGCCAAAAACAGATGGGACACCAAGGCTGCGTCACAGCGAATCCTCGATGGAAGTGTTGGAGTTGAGCCACGCGAACGAGAACGCCGCCAGAACATCCTTGTCGAGGTACTTGCGATAGAGAACTTCCATGTGAAGTCTGTAGCTGTTTAGCCGCTCCTCAGGTGTGGTGCCTCCACCAGAAATCGCAGAATTCAAGTGAATTACCTTTGCCCTCCGCGTATGCCAAGCGGAGGCCCCCAGTTGAAATAGCCGATACCCTAAGTCAGTATCATCCAACCCCCAGAACTGAAATGTAGGGTCGAAGCCGCCTGCACGGCATAAGACGCCGCGATCAACGGAAGCATTCCCTGTGAAAAATGATAGCCACCAATCAGATCTCGAACCCAGCGCGCTTGTGCGAAGCGACTGCCAATGTGCCGAGACATCTCCACCTTCCTCAATTCGATCACCGATTACAACTTGAAATCCTCTCCGCCCCCAAATCAAATGCTCCGCCAGACAGTATCGATCGACTAATTGGTCCGGATCCAAGAACAAAACGCGACTTCCTCGCGTCTCGCGAATCCCAATCTCACGTGCAAGGCCAGCTCCGAAAGTGAAAGTTCCTTTCTTATATCGATTTTTTCGCTTCGTCTTCAGGAGAAGAACGTGGGTATCGCTTCGGGCGCGCCTAAGGGCATCGAGGGCTACGCGAACGGAGTTGTCGCTACTTCGGTCGTCGACTAAGATGATTTCAAAAGGTTCAGGACATTGTTGGTCTATTAGAGAATTTACAAATAATGGCAGTTCACGCTCACGATTGTGAATCGGACTCACGACCGAGGCACAAACACTCCCACCTCTTCCGGTTTCGGAGACTGTCTCAAATTCCAGACTGCAATCATCCGGGTCGAGTCCAAGTTGCGTTAATCCAACTGTCCCGTTCCTCAGACGCCATCGGTTTAGTGAACCGATTCTCTTCAGTCTCTCCACTGACGGATAGACCTGAAGGGCAGAGACCGGAGTGTCGTCACGCCCAAAAAATGGAATGCGGACCCCATAGCTGTCAAGGGCAAGCCTCGAGACATTATCCCAAAATGCGGGGGATTTCCGACCGTTTCCGATCTCGAATTCAAAGTGCCGCTCCTCAGAGTTCGTCTCGCGCACCTCCAGTCCCTCAGAATGGCTTCCGGGTGAAGCATTCGATGCCTCATGTTGCGAGGTTTCTTGGTTTTTTCTCTGCGCAATCGTGAAACTTTCACTCTCAGGAAGGAGCTTAGACAATCGTATGGTGTCCGACGCACTTCTTGCGCCAAGCGGTCCGTGTTTGCTCCGAATAGCCGACAATCCGCTGGCGACTATCTGATTGCCAAAACCTCGTTCCCATAGTTTCTTGTCCAGCACTTCTATAGTTTCGGTGAACCTCCGAAACTGTTGTTCGCTCCGCGGCGATTCTCCGTGCCAATCACCGAAGACCATTGTGTATTGCGGCATCGCGTTGTAGCGGTCGCACAAATCGACAAACTTTAGGGCGTCACGCAGATTTGAATTCTGGAGCGTGAAACCGAATCGGACCTCAAAAGGGTATGCAGATTTAGCTCTGACCTCAGCAAGTTTGTCCAATCCTGTCAGTAGTGCACGGAAATTGCCTCCCCGAACCTTAGAAAAGACGGCCGCCGATGCCGCATCAATCGAAACCAGGATCCAGTTCCATCGTCTTTGCGCAATGAGGGCACATACTTCGTCGGTAAATCCCAAACCGTTAGTGATCGCGGCCAGCCCACATTTCGGATACACACTGGGGTTGACTCGTTCGATCCAACTCAGGCATTGTTTCGTAAGGAATGTCTCGCCGCCCATCACCAAAAGCTCCGCCGCCCTCTTGATCCACGGTTCAAGTAGTTGAAACAAATTGGCTGGCAATCGCGCCGGTGGCTCCCCAGCCTGATAGCACATATTGCATTTCAAATTGCACGCCGTCGTAGGCACAACTCGCAAGAATTCCGGTGAATCTACCAACACATCGTCTTGGCTTGCCCTCACCGACGCTTTTGCAAAACTATTAGACTCTGGTTTTTCAACATAACTTCCCTGAAGGATCGGACACCACGAGTTGCAAATCTCTTCGGTCCTGCCTCGTCTCATCTGATCGCGATAATACTTAAAACCAGAACCCGTCCAGATTTGGTCTGGAGACTGTTCGTTGATGTTGCCGCAGCTAACTTTGCCCCAGCAGCAAGGTCGCACGTCACCGAGATGATCTACTAGTTCGAAGCCAGTCCACGGACGGTGGCACAAGGGCCCTACATTCCCGTCGATCGCGCCAATTCCAACATTAGAAGTGCGCAAGTGACTCATACCTCCGGAGCGTACTGGAAAAGACCTTCGCCGCTTGTAGTTTAGCGACTTGGCTTGGCAAGACGAACTCAACCCCTGTGTCCAATAACCAATGAAGTAGGCGGTCAAGCCACGCAATACTCTCATCATTTAGGAAATGACCGGGGTGAAGTACCAACCCGGCGTGACCTGATCTAAAGATTGAACGAACGATAGAGTGTCGAATTCTAGAAGAACTATGCCGCCGAACTCTTTCCCAATTCCAGATATCTATCGAATTCATCGTGAATGGGATTCTTGCCCCCACAGGTCTATTCTGGATAACTGACAAATACTTCCCACCAAGCTGTGCCCAACATTCAGGCAGCCAAGCCGGCAGCCCATCGAACGGAGGTGAAAACCCTTTTCGGAAATGCTCGGGAAAGCGTTTTTCCAGAATCGCCTTACCTTTGGAGATCTCGTCCATTTCTCTTTCGACACCCACTGCTGACCACGAGAACTCACTCTTGGGTTCAGCCTGATGAGACCTTTGAACGTGGGAATAACCGTGCTGCCCAACCTCAATCGCGGTACGCCTGAGCGTTAGTCTCGCAAGGTCACGATGCGAGATATCGTTCAAATAAGGAACTATTTCTAACGACACTCCAATTGAGTGACGCGAGCACAGCTCCACAATCGCCCGTGTCGCACCATTTAGCGAGGTCACGTCATCGATTCGAATCGACACTCTCTTCGAACAACAGACGTTCTGGAGAACTTGAGATTCCACGTTCCTAGCCTCGGTCAATCGATGGGGTGCTTTCCTTTCGCAGGCTGTTCCGGGCCCCGCTGTTCGAGGAGCTTGCGGAAGTTGCATTTGCAGCGCCTCGACGATTCGCGACGCTTTGCCTCTTTCCCATCGTCGCCTGATGAGGTTGCACGTTCGGCCGATCCGCATTCGTTCGATATCATTGTTCCAAAAGTCTTTGAAACTACGACGAGCGATCCCAATCGATCTCAGTTTCTTCATTCTGAGAGCTATCGGTTCTCGATACGAAGTCCCCATGACTGGAAGTATGGGAGTTCCGCCTGCAATACATTCCCAAACAGAATTGAATCCCGGACGAATTACAGCTGCGTCAGCGATCGCGAAAAGTGCAGGCATAAACGGTTCATTTTTTACTATCTGGAAAATCCTTGGAATGAGTCCGTACTGCTTGAATAGCGGCCCCGCAACAAAGATAAGCCGAACAGAAGGGTCTTTACCCAAGATTGATTTGCCTAGTGAAAGTGCTCTTCTGCAGAATCCTGCCGCGTCTTCGGCGCCAAAATGTTCACCTCCTCCCCCCATAGAGAACAAACAAAGGCGAGTATCACGACTCCATTGATAACGTCTCTTAACATCCTGGATTTCTGATTTCGTCGGATGTCTGTAGATAGGCCCCAAAAAAGACCAGTTCTTCCAGCTTCGAATCACTCTCGTTTGCGTCTCGCTGTATGGCCAAGTCGGAGACAGCGGGTGATCTGCGACAAAAATTGTTCGGAATTTGTGAGAGCATTCTCGCTTGAATTTTCGCAGTTCCCGCCATAGAGTCGGCCTGAATATCAAGACGCGGGACACCTGCTCTGCAAGAGTCAGGGGCAATGGATGAGTGTCTTCAACGACGAAAGAGGGATGTGAGAGAAGGGCCAAATTGCTGATCGTCCTGCCGATCTCGGACTGCACCTCCACACTCTGTTCTCTAAGATGCGGTAGGGACCCACTAGGAAACGTATGCGGAACGGCTGTGTAACCAGATCCTTCAGCAACCAGAATTGGTTTCCCGCCCGCCCCGGCAATGGCTTCACAGATACCAATCAGTCGGGAGACATGGCCGAGGCCTATTCCGTTGTGTCCTAGAGCTACGACCGGCACGCTATCCTCTCAGCGACGGTTCAGATTCTTGCCGAAAGTAAATCCGATTCCCGCTTGTCTCCCCTCTCACTCTCATGAACTTCGCCTGCGCCGCGATGTTTTCTTCGGTCGCCTTTTCTTATTGCGCTTTTTTCGAAGTGGCGTGTGATCGGGTCTATTGGGCTTCCGCCGCCGAGTAGGATATGGTCTGGCAGGATAAGACCGATCCGGCCGCTTCTTGCCCCGCTTTTTCTTACGGACGGCCAGTTGGGCGGCCAAACCCATCGCCTCCGGATATGGTTCCGAGCCGGCCGCACGTTCTCTTTCTTTCAATCCCTGAAGAAACTTCTGAACACCCTTCTTATTTCGTTGACGCACAATTCACCATCCTAATTAAGCGATCACTCTTGCGATTTTTCAGATAATATTTCCGAGCACGACGACCGCATTGCTCCCTCCAAGGCCCCATCCATCTCAGCCTTGAAAAGGGTTTTTCCCTTGCACAAATCGTCTTTATTAAGATTCACAGCATTCCGGAGCTTTGCATATGACAAATCCACGCCGGCGAGATTCGCCTGGTCAAAGTCTGCCCCTTCCAATAACGCACCGCGAAGTGTTGTACCTTTCAGATTTGCACCCTGAAGGTGCGCCCCCTTCAGATTCGCCAGTTTTAGGATCGCGTGATCCAGGTTGGCGCCTTCTAGGTGCGCGTTCTCAAGATCAACCCACAATGTGTCGTATTCCTTCTTTTGTTCGGTAACTAATACTTGATAGCTCAGATCTACGCAGGTCCATGTACGTAGCAATTTGTGCCAGGACCCGATGACATTATGTTGATCTCCAGTTCCTTCCATACTGCCAAGACGAGCTCGCGGAATTAGATAGGCTACAAGGAATATGTTCAAGGACAGGACAATCGTTGCGAGCAACCAAATGGACACTGGTAAGAAGGCCCTCTTCGGTGCTACTGCGTACTTTCTCCAAAAATAGACAACTGCGAACAACCCAAGCAGCGGATATGCGCCGACAACATAGGACAAACCCGGCGAATGTTTTCTCACAGAAGAGAACGCGAACAACAGAAGGACAAAGGGAAGCAACCACCACAAACAAAAGCTCGTGATCCCTTTCTGCAAGAGCCCGACTGACCCCGGTTCTGGGTCCTCAGAGATGGCCAAAGCCCATGGATACAGCCGACGAGGTTGTATGGGACCATATTCCCTCAACTGCTGAATTAGACCTTTCAGTCTTTGCAGGTAGAGTTGCAAATACGCGTACACAAGAACGCTCACGCTCGGTGCGAGGATGAAAAACCCTTCGAGAGAAACGGGACTATTGAGCAACGGAAGTTGCACCGTTGAGTTGAGAACAATCTGACGGTCTGCCGTGCTAAGAATGGTGACAGCGCAATACGAGAGCAGAGAAATCAAGATGAGGAAAACCTGCTGCGCACCTTTAGATGCCTCTGCAATGTTACCTACGATCCACTCCGGAGCCGAGTCAGAATCCCCGTGTGTGCTCGATTGCCCTCCCTTGATAGCGTTCTTTTTGTGCATGTGATTAGCGGTCTGGGTAGCTAGAGTGCGGTTACTTGTATTGCGTGGCATTCCATGCAGTCAGAACCTAATCCACACAGCTAAGCTTCGTCAACTCAAGACTTTCGGACTTTAGATTCCGCCAAACCGTTCCGCAGGCCCGATGTCCAGAGACCGCTGGCGAAACCAAACTGCGAGACGGAAGCAGGGACTAAGCCAGGCCCTTCCCTAACTGTCTTGAAGTTCTAAGGCTCGAGACGAAATATGCTGGATAATCTCGTAAAGGTCCGCACGGTCCAAATCTCTCACGAGCCTCATTCGCTCTGCCACATCCCGATTCCTGCTTTTGGAAATTTTGGAATAGAGCGATCTGCTGGTGCTCCGCGCGGCTTGCTGCTTCAGGCGTGGTCCTTACGTAGCCTTCCTTCCAAAAACTTCTCTCAATCCGGCTTGCGCAGTTTCGGCGAGTCTTTCCGGATTGAGCTTTCGTCCCGCGGCCATGAGAGCGGCTTCCCGAATCGTGTCCTCGACCTTTCCGAAGAGCCTCTCGGGCACTCCTTCCAGTTCGGCTACCCGCCGCGCATGGAGTTTCGGCGCAACATCGTTTCGGAAGAGTTCTTGCAATTCGTCCAGATTTTCCGAGAACACCTCGATCGTATCGTGCATGTACAGCAGGTCCTTGGCCTTGTCCTTGTAGTCGCGTTGCTCGTGGATGAGGATTTTTTGCGCGAGGAAGCTTGCCGGGTTGGCTATCTGCACCGTCCGTTTCGGTGACAGCGCATATCCGTTTTCTTCTCCTAGCTCGACCTTCCAGGGCGAGATCAGCAAGATTTCTATGTAGCGAAGGAGCTGCGACGAAACGCCGCCCACTTCCTTCGTTGCCTTACGCCTTCCGTGCCGATCGTATTCGCTTCCTTCGAGTGGCGCGAGAAACTCCGCGTAAAATCCGCCCCCTTTCCCGTAGTGGTAATGGGTAGCCGGCGGACGGTCCTCTCCGATGAACTCCTCTTCGAAGCCGGCTTCCAGCAGGCGCCTCCGCACGGTGGATTCTTCTTTTTTCAATTTGGGCGGTACGGCGACATCGCCATCGAGTGTCGTCAGCGGAAGATAGTCGAGCTTTCTCGCACGGGGATCGAGGCGATACAAACGATGTGCCCATCCCCCGACGAGAACGACCTCGCCGAGCCAGGGCTCAATCGCAGCAATGAATTTTGAAAATGCTTCGAGTTCGGGATCCTGTTCGCTCATGGTTCGGATGACTCAAATGCGGAAGACAAGATTTTTCTCCAGATAAGATCCGCCTGTTCCTTACCTCGGGACGGATGCTGTCCGACATCGAGCCAGACCTGGAGAATATCACTCACCGGCACACCGTCTTTCCGGACAACTCCACGAAAAACGCTCTCGCGGTTCCCTGGAATGCGCACAAAGAGGTCCGCTTCTTTTTCCTCGGCGTCCCCCGAAAGGCCCAGTCCCTTCAGAACTTCCGCGTTCAAACGCTCCAGATAAAGATATGGTTTCACCCCGTGCACAAATCCGATGCCGAGCGCCTCGGCCGCTTCGAACAGCCCGAGGCACAAACGCGGTCGCGGCGACGAAAGCTGATCGACGAGATTCGGAGAAGGCATCGCATGGTCAGATTGGTAGGAACGAAGTGCGCTTCCGAGCGCCTTTTTGCCTCGGTGAAGCACCCAGCGCATCGGGATTTCCAGAACGCGTCGCTGGCTCGCAGCAACCCACCTGTTCATCAATTCTCTTAATCGAACTAGCCGCAATGCTCCTGGACCGGACTCGAGAAAGCTTTCTTTCGAGAACTCCTCGACGAAACGAAATGCACTCATCACGGAAACACCAGCTGCTTCCGCCAGTTGTGATGCTCCCTGATAGCGGCCTCTCGGGGCTGACAAATAGACATCGGGAATTCGAGGAGCGAGAAGAACCTTGAGCATCCATTGGTTCAAATCGGAAAAGAGCTGCGGCGCGCGTGCTTTCGGCGGACGGAGATCGCTTTGCGGACGCCTCGCCGAACTCAGCGACTCCAAGCCATGGCCTGCGAACAACCGAAGACCTTCAAGATCCACCACTCCAATTGCGACTTCCGGCGCTCGTTCCCGCACAAATTGCTTCGCTTCCTCGGCAACGGAATCCGAAATACGGTTTGCGCCCACGATCGCGACGGGGACCGGATGACCGGGGATGACTCGGGAATAATGGACCGCTTCCAGTGCGGCCTGCGAGAGCAACGGAATCACCCGGTCCTTGCGTCCTTCCGAAGCCCGTTTTAGTTCGACGACTAATCTCTTTCCGTGCCCCGACACGAGGAAGTCAGGCGCAACATTCTTCTCGCGGGGCTCTTCGAGGACCTTCCAGCCGTCTTCACGGAACAGGTTGGCCACGATCCGCCCGAATTGGGCCTCGTTGTCGACTGGCGGGTTTGGGTGATGGCCTGGCATAGAGATACCACGGCCATGGTAATTATCATGGCCACGTTATTTATCATGGCCATGATATACGTTTCTAGCCCAAGCGTCAACCGTTTATCGAACTATTGCCAGCGGCACTCCCGAAGCTCCAAGAGATTGTCTTTCCTCGTAGTCCGCCGTGGTGGCAATAATGTCGTGGCGGATTCCCACTCGAAGCAACGGTTTCGCCTGGTTGGCGTCGGGTTAAGTAATTTTCACGACCGGTATGACGCATCTTCTCAGCCCGCCTTGTTCGAGTAGTCGGATCGCACTACTTGAACTCCGAGGACGGCGCGGTGAGAGCTCTGCGTTAACGGGTGGTTTGAGTTACGCACTCTAACCACCCAGTGCTGGGGAAAAGTTTTGGGCGTTGCGGTATTGGAACCCGTTATTTGGAGTGTGTAGCTGCGCCACTGCGCCACGCTGACGTCGTTGTCAAACCAATTGGGCGCCGCGGCGGCGGTTTGGAAAACCGCTACTTCAGTTGGTTGGCCAATGCTTCTTGGAGTAGCGCGCCTGCCTCATGAGCAGGAGTGCCATGGCCCGAGAATTCTGTTGACGCAGAGACTCAATGCAGTTTGCTGGGAAGATTGAACCAGCGGCCGGCGCGACCATTGTTGTGTCATTGCCGTTGACGTCTTCCCGCTCTGTCATCAGAATGAGTGCCCTGGAGTCTTGTAGGCGTGACGACGAGAATGTCCTCCCTCTCGGGGCCTTCGGGGTACGAGTTGGTACCCCTCCGGGAAGGTGCGGACTTCACGCTTTACCGCGGCCGACAGCGCGGCAACCCATCGCCGGTCCTGGCGATCGCACCTTCCGCAGAACAGCCGTCACCTCAGACTCTCCTACGGCTCGAGCACGAATACTCGCTCGCAGCCGAACTCGATTCCGCATGGGCGGCCAAGCCTCTGGCCATTACTCGTCACGCAGGGCGGACGATCGTCGTACTCAAGGACCCTGGCGGTGAGCCTCTAGATCTGATTCTTGAGCGAGGCCAGGGGCAACGGCTCGACCTTACTCGCGTCCTGCGCATCGCCATTGGGTTGGCAAAAACACTCGGTCAAGTCCATCAGCACGGCCTCATACATAAGGATATCAAACCTGCGAATGTGCTCGTCGACGACAACGACAATGTCTGGCTCACCGGCTTCGGGATTGCGTCCCGGCTGCCCCACGAGCACCAGTTGCCCGTACCGCCCGAGGTTATAGCTGGCACACTCGCCTATATGGCACCTGAACAGACCGGCCGCATGAATCGCTCGACGGATGCCCGCAGCGATCTCTACTCCCTGGGCGTCACCTTGTATCTGATGCTTACCGGCACACTGCCATTTGACGCGGCCGACCCCCTGGAATGGGTCCACTGCCACATTGCACGCCGGCCGACACCGCCTCGGGATCGCGCTGCAGTGCCTG
>Ga0187855_10003609_pt1 | contig 11321 bp, 10 predicted proteins | sample June2016WEW_8_10_2_FD_132969 | JGI IMG/M metagenome (GOLD analysis project Ga0187855, IMG submission 132969) | Peatland microbial communities from SPRUCE experiment site at the Marcell Experimental Forest, Minnesota, USA - June2016WEW_8_10 | ecosystem: Environmental > Terrestrial > Soil >...
ACAAATTGTCAAATTGATGTCACTTTCTTCCCCAAAGTGTGCCATTAACCCGATATCAGGCTAGAGTTTAGGGGTATGATTCAGGGCAATTACGGTGCGGGGGTGGTTGTGACCAAGAGCGTATCTTCAGCGACGACGACGATGATGGACGCGGTTCCGGCCACTTCCGAGCGCATCCTGGTGATCGAGGATGATCGGGCGGTGCAAAAAGCGCTCAAGCGATTATTTGAAGCTGAGGGCTTCGCGGTCGATATTGCGGGAAATGGCGCAGCCGGTTTAGAAATGTTTCGGGCAGCGGCGCCGTCTGTGCTCGTCCTGGACCTAAGTTTGCCGGGAACGCCGGGCCAGGACGTGTGCCGCGAAATCAGCCAGGCCGCGCCCTCGCTTCCGATTATCATTCTTAGCGCCAAGACGGAAGTCATGGACAAAGTCCTGCTGCTGGAGTTGGGAGCGCATGACTACGTGACCAAGCCCTTCAGTCCGCGAGAGCTTCTGGCGCGCGTGCGGACGGCGATGCGGCGCTCAACGCGAACTCCGCTCACCGAAACTTTCAAGTTCGGCGATGTGAAAATTGACTTCACGAAAATGGAATTGTGGCGCGACGGCGCCCCGGTGCAGCTGACTTCGCAGGAATTCAAAGTGCTGAAGTTCATGATCCAGAACGCGGAGCGAGTGCTATCGCGGGAGGAATTGCTAAACCACGTTTGGGGGTATAGGAATTATCCCAGCACGCGGACCGTGGATAATCACATTCTCCGGTTGCGGCAGAAGCTGGAAAAAGATCCGGCCAATCCCTTACACTTTCGCACCGTGCACAGTTCGGGTTACAAGTTTGTGCCGTAATGGAGCGAGCTTCCACAGCCATCCCGCGGTCCAAGTGCGGTTCGTATCAGGGCATGCCTTTAGGCATGCCACAAGTGCCGTGCCATGAGAGCGCCCTCGGGCGGCTGCAGCTTGAAGTTGCGTTACGGTCTTCTAAGCCCCTGAAGGGGGTTTTTGCTCGGATGCGCGGCGGCATCGCTGAAGCGATGTCCTGATACGAATCAGAATTGCGTAGCGGGAGAAATCGAGGGAGACCATGGGCGGAATTCGGTTGCGGACCAAGTTCCTGCTCTCCATGGTCGTGGTATCGGCGGCGCTGACGTTTACCACGCTGCTGGTGGTGCGGCACACCGTGCAGCAAGAGGTACGCCTCGGAATCCAACGCGACCTCGAAAATTCCGTTTCCGCGTTCCGCAACTTTCAGAAGCAACGGGAAGTCACACTTGAGCGCTCGGCGGCCCTGCTCGCCGACCTTCCAAACGTGCGGGCGCTGATGACCACGCACGATCCGGCTACCATCCAGGACGCATCGCGCGATTTGTGGCAGCTCGCGGGCAGCGATTTGCTGCTGCTCGCCGATGCTTCCGGCAAAGTGATGGCGCTGCAGGCCACGCCTGCGGAAATCACCGTCCATGAGGGGCAGGATTTTTTCCCGCAAGTGGTATCGCGCGCCGAGACGCGGCACTGGTGGTACGTGGAAGGGCATCTCTATGAGGTTTTCCTTCAGGATATTTACTTTGGGCCAGAAAGCGGCCATCAGGTTTTGGGATATCTGCTGCTCGGTTACGAGATTGACGACCGTGTTGCCCGCGACCTGAGCCGCGTGGCCGCGAGCGAGGTCGCGTTCCGCTACGGCGACGGGATTGTGCGCAGCACTCTGCAGCCTGCCCAGGAATCGGAGTTGCTGCGAGTACCGTCACGAACGGCGGCAGGTGGTCCGCCGCAAGGCGATCAGATCTGGTTGGGCGGCGAACGGTTTCTGGCGACTTCGGTAGACTTGCCCACTCCCGGTTCTCCTGCGATGAATTTGTGGGTGTTGAAGTCGTTCGATCAGGCAACCGCATTCCTGAGCAGCCTGAACGAGTTGCTGCTGGCGCTCGGCTTGACTGCGGTGTTGGCGGGGAGCCTGCTGGTTTTTCTGATCTCGCACACCTTTACGCGGCCACTTGAGAATCTGGTAGCGGGCGTGCGCGCCCTGGAACTGGGCGATTACGCCTACCCGTTGCAAGTGCATGGTGGAGACGAAGTCGCTGAGGTCACCGGAACCTTTGACCGGATGCGAAAGAACCTGCAGAAAACTCACCGCGAGTTGCTGGATGCAGAACGACTGGCGACGATTGGACGGATGGCGAGTTCGATTTCGCACGATCTGCGCCATTCGCTAGCCGCCGTGATGGCCAATGCGGAATTTCTTTGCGAGAGCAATCTGACGCCAAGCCAGCGCGAAGATCTTTACGCCGAGATTCGGATAGCGGTCAACCAGATGACGGACCTGATTGAGTCGCTGCTGGAATTCTCGCGCACCCGCGAGTCGCTGCGTCCCACGTATGGCGACGTGCGCTCAGCGGTGGATCGGGCCGTGCAAGGGGTGAAGGCGCATCCGGAATTCCAGCGCATACGAATCCGCATTTCCGCCGAAGGGCTAACGGAGGGATGGTTCGATTTCAAGAAGCTGGAGCGCGCCTTGCTCAACTTGCTGTTGAACGCGTGCGAGGTGGTGCCCGCCGAATCCGGAAAAATCGATATCGACCTGAAACGCAAGGGCGAGAGTTTGGAAATTCGCATAGAAGATAACGGCCCCGGAATCGCGGAGGCGGTGCGCGATCGGCTTTTCGAACCGTTTGTGAGCTACGGCAAGGAAAATGGCACTGGCATGGGATTAACGGTGGTGCAGAAAATTGTGCAGGATCACGGTGGCGACGTCGCGGTGGAGAGGACTTCAACTTCGGGAACCACATTTCGCCTGAACATTCCTCTGAATCCGTCAGCGGAGAATGCTCTGGCTGCCCGTCATGCCAGCTAGATCTGGTCTTATAGATGGTTTTTGGTAGGCGCAGCTTTAGCCGTTTGCTGAAAAATCAAAGCTCTCAACCAACGGCAAGGGCACGGCTTGTAGCCGTGCCGTCCCGAGCCAGTAAAAATGAGGGCTTTAGCCCCTGAGGGCTCTGGCAGGCTGTTAGGAACCAGACGAAGTACACGCCGAAATTCAAATGAAGTGTGGAGAGACGCAGGAGGCGGCATGACTAGGAGCAAGATGCGCGGTTTCGAATGGTTGCGACGGGGGATGTTGGTGAGCCTGGTAGTTTCGGCTGCACTCAGCGCAGCGCAGGAGCATATGCAGCCACCTGCCGCGGAATCGTCACAGGACGCGGTGAGCGCCTCGGTCCACGAGCTGCAAGAGCAGGTGCGCGAACTGCAGGCCGCGGTTGCCGGAATGCGCTCCGATTGGCAGCGCGCGCGCGCCGAGACGACCGAATTGCGCCGCGAGCTCCAGGAAATCCGCGCCACAACGGTGCCGCCGAATGCGGTGTTGAGGAACACGGTGGTGAAGGCGGAAACAGGCAACTCCGAGGGAGCTGCGGAAACCTTACAGAACGGGACGCAAGAGCAAACCGCACAAGAGCTAAGCGAAATTCAGAAAGACGATCAGAAAAAGAGTGATCATGCGGCCAGCCTGGAAGAGGAATACCAGTTGCTGAGCGGAAAGGTAGACGATCAGTATCAGACGAAAGTGGAAAGCGCCTCGAAGTATCGGGTGCGGCTCTCGGGCATTGTTCTGATGAATCTGGTGAGCAATCAGGGTGTTGTGGATAGCATTGATCTCCCCACTCTCGCGTATGGGAACGCGCCGGGCGGTTCCGGAGGAAGTTTTGGTGCGACGCTGCGGCAATCAGAGATCGGGTTCGAGGCCTTCGGGCCCACCGTCGCGGGTGCGAGGACGACGGCGGATCTGCAACTCGATCTGGCGGGAGGATTCCCGCCGGTTCCGAACGGAATCAATTCCGGACTCATGCGCCTGCGAACCGCCACCATGCGTATGGATTGGACAAACACTTCGGTGGTGGTGGGGCAAGATGCGATTTTCTTTTCGCCAGGTTCGCCGACCTCGTTCGCCATGCTGGCGATTCCGGCACTCTCCAATGGGGGGAATTTGTGGGGCTGGGTGCCGCAGATACGAGTGGAACATAGGGTTGAGCTCGGCGACGAGTCGAGCCTCCTGTTTCAGGCAGGGATTCTCGATCCGGTCACCGGAGAAGCACCGGGCACATTGCCGGGTGCAGAACCGGGCACAAGTTATTACCGGCAGCCTGGGCCAGGGGAAGCATCTCGCCAACCTGCCTATGGCGCACGGATGGCATGGACGCGGAATGTTTTCGGACAGCCTCTTCGGGTGGGCGCCGGAGGGTATTACGGCCGGCAGGATTATGGCTTTGGCCGCAATGTTGATGGTTGGGCCGCAATGACGGATATCGAACTGCCGCTCGGTCATCAGCTTTCCTTGAGCGGTAAGTTTTATCGCGGAAGAGCGGTTGGCGGACTGTATGGCGGATTCGGACAAAGCGTGTTGTTCAACGGCGACCCGACGTACGCCAGCACCGAAGTGCGAGCGTTGAACTCGATTGGCGGATGGACGCAACTGAAATACCGGCCCAGGAACAAGTGGGAGTTCAACGCCGCCTTCGGAATGGAAAATCCGTTTGCCAGCGACCTGCGATACTTCCCATACCCAGTTTCTTATGGGGATCCGTCACTGGCGAGAAATTTGGCAAGCTTTGTGAACATGATTTACCGTCCTCGGTCAGACCTGTTGTTTTCCGCCGAGTATCGGCACCTGACGACGTATTCGATTACCGACGGCGGCAGCAACGCAGGGCACCTCAATCTGATGATGGGAGTTCTTTTTTGAGGGCGATGGACTCCGCGCGACAAGATGCGTGGCAAGAACCGCGAGAGTGAGCGATGTGAAGTTAGCGACCTGATGTAGACAAGCTGAAGTGAGCGAGATTGAAGTGGACGAGCAACGATGAGGCATAATAGGATCTTCTTCTGGACCTCGATCGGGATGTTGTGGATCGGCGCCGCCGGATTGCGCGCGCAGACCACGACGCAGGTTACGACTGCGACCGTGCGCGGGCGCGTCGAGGTTATAGGCGACGCCAGTAAGAGGCGGCACGGCACGATCCCGGAGACGGTGGTGTGGCTCACGCCAGTAACCGCGACGGGCGAAGCGGTGGTGACAACAGATGCGCCGGCCAATCCAGCACAAACGCCGCGCCTGGTGCAGAAGAACAAGAGCTTCGAGCCGCACATCTTAGTCGTTCCGGCGGGGTCGATGGTCGAGTTTCCCAATCACGATCCTTTCTTCCACAACGTGTTTTCACTTTTCGAAGGCAAGCGGTTTGATCTCGGACTGTACGAAGCCGGTACCTCGCGAATGGTGCGCTTCGATCGGCCCGGGATCAGCTACATTTTCTGCAACATTCACCCCCAGATGAGCGCGGTGATCATTACTCTTACAACGCCGCTGTACGCCATTTCCAATGCAGGCGGGCAAATCTCGCTGACTGACATTCCTTATGGGCGCTACAACTTGCACGTCTGGAGCGAGGGCATGGGTCCGGAAAATACGCCGCCATCTACGCGCGAGATCACGATTGCCGAGAATTCCTCATCGCTGGGAGTGATTCGCGTTCCACCGGCGAAAGGCCAAGGCATGGCGCATAAGAACAAGTATGGACGCGAGTACGATGAGCCTACGCCCAACAACTCGGTTTATGAACAGCAACGCTAGGTGCGCAAAGGCCGCCTGCTCGCGGGCGGCCTTCGCGATTTATATTTCTCTACTGATTCACTTCGAGGATTTGTCTACTTCAAGTCGATCACACCAAACGTTCCTGCCAAATTGTTCGATGGACCGGCGGTGAAAAAGAGTTGGTTTGTCCGACCGTTGCTGGATGAGCCTCCGCCAAACTCGAGTCCCCACAGTTGGTCGATGACGATGTCCTTCCCGTTTGTGTCTCTGACCGTGCCTACATACTGGCCGGTTTCGAGGTTGAAGGCGTTGATGGTTCCGCTGTTCGTATTGTTCGAGACCAGCAGCGCGTTGCTGAGCTTGCCGAAATTCTTGGGCGCCACGGCGAAACCCCAGGGCTGATTCAAGGGTTTGCCCTGGGCCAGCGTTTTCACGAAGGTTCCATCTTCTTCGAAGATGTCGATGTATCCGCCGGGAGCTTCATCGGCCTGGGCAAATGCTACGTAGACTAATCCGTTGATATCCTGAATGCCGAACGGCGCGTATCCCGGGGGCAAGGACGTATCGGTAAACGAATTAACCAGGTTGAAGGTTCCGTCGTACACATCGACAATGTTGTTGGCTAAGTCGGCGGCGTACAGAAGATTTCCCGAAGGCCGGTTGGTGATGGCGAGACCGGTGAATTGCGATTTCGACGCCGAGTTATTCACCGCGAGGATCGCGTCGTTGAAATTGCTGCCCGGCGCCCATCCGCTGATGGTTCCATCTAATGTCGCGAACAGGAAAAACGTGCTGTTTCCTCCCAACTGAAAATCCGGAGACCCGTTGAAGACGATTCCCGTGGGTTGGCCCGTTCCTGAGCCGGATGCCGAGGGAATCTCGACCTCTAATCCTTGCTTTACACCTGTGCCGTTGTATAGTGTCGACCAGCCTGAGCCTTGATCGCTGATCCAAAAGGCTCCGCCGGGGCCGTACGCGAGTCCCCATGCGTTTACCAGCAGGGGGTCGATGTGCTTGGCCATTTTTACCTGATTCGAAACCAAATTTGTAAGTGAATACTGCGCCAGGGCTGTCGTCGAAACCAGCATTACCGCGAGGCCGAGGCAAATTGTGAAAGCAATCTTGCGACGCTGCATAGAACCCTCCTTGGATTGTGCGAACCGGAGTAAAAAGCAAGTAAGTCGCCAGAGCGCACGGCGCTTGACTTACTTTCTTCGTCTCCAGCTTGCAATCGAATGCTAGTTCCGCAGCGTCGGATGGGTTGTCACGGTGGTGTCATGTGTTTGCACAATTCTTGTCGGGGCGGAGTTTGCCCGGGACATGCACCATGGCCTCGGAGGAAGCTAGGGCGCGGGAGGACCTTGGCTTGTTGTGATGGCGATTCTCCTGGGACTTCTTCCGATTCTCACGAGTGAGGTTCGAGCACGCGAGTTGTGCGGCATAGAGCAGGACTCCAGCCTTTTTCGGGTCGAGGCGGCGGTTAAGCAAATGATCGCAGATCCTACTGAGTGCGCGCTGGATCGAACTGGCGTCTTCGAGGAGGGGCAGAAAGAACGACGGGGGCGGAAACTGGGCGGAGCGTCTGCCATTGTGATGGTAGCAAAACGACTGATTGCGAAGGGCGGGAGACCCGCATTGCGATCCATCCTTTTTTATTTGTTGGCAAGATGGGACTGTATAAGTGGACATTATGATTGCTCCTAGGAGCGCTGTCAGCTCTTTGGCTCTCGGTAAGTGTTTGCGCTCTTAATTTGGTACCCCTCTCTCATTTAGTCTTTTGAAGTCAAAGACTTAGAGGCAAAATCTTGGGATTAAGGGACTTATATGGATAATCTTCAGGAATAAGGAGTTACCGCTCCGAATCACCGTTCCGCCCGATAAGCGGGTCAACTTTTCAAAGAACGGCGAAATAGTAATTTCGCGAGCTGTCGGTCCGTCTCTGGAGACGGGCACAGTTCTGAATTATGCACTCTTGGGGAATCTTCGCACCCGGTTACGGTGCGTGTCTGTGATGGCGGTACAAGAAGAATGTGATGAAAAAAGCGGGTCGTGAAGCCGTGGAGACCCGGGTCCTTCCTGCCGTTCATGCAATTTTGTCTGGAGAAGTTGTGAGTATCTGAGCGCTGTTGAAAGCCGATGCTCCCACTGACGGAGTCGAATGTAGGGGTCCTTCGACTCCGCGGAACGACTCGCTTCGCGAATCGTTCTGCTACGCTCAGGATGACAATTTGGAATTGATTTACGACGTCTCCACCGACGCCGCCCCAATCTCGGGCGTTGCTTCCGCCCGTGTACGCAGGCGATACCAGAACACGATCGCTATCAGCGAGAACATAAAGATGATGGTCGAGATAGCGTTGATTTCTGGAGTAATGCCACGCCGCAACCGTCCCCAGATTTCTAGCGGCAACGTGTTGTCGCGGCCGATCAGGAAGAAGCTTACCGCGATTTCGTCCATGGACAGGGTGAAGATCAGTAAAGCAGCTCCGATGATTGAGAGTTTGAGATTAGGGACGGTGATGCGCCAGAAGGTTTGCCAGTAAGTCGCTCCTAAGTCTAGCGAAGCCTCTTCCTGTGCGCGGTTTAGTTTTTGCAAGCCGGCAAAGATTTCAGTAGTGGCTACGGAGATTAGTGCGGTGCCGTGTCCCAGGATTATGGTTAGCAGGCTTAGTTTTACGTCTCCTACTCGGAATAGCATTAGCAGCGAAAGGCCGGTGATAATTCCGGGGAGGATCAGCGGCAACAAGACCAAACGGCGGAACAGGGCTTTGCCGGGAAATTGGGCGCGGTCTAGCGCTAACGCAGCCGGGATTCCGAAGACTAGAGCTATGAACATCGCGGCTACGGCCACTAGCAGGCTGTTTAGGACTGAATCCCAGATAGGCGCGTCGTTGAATAAGATGCGATACCAGTTCAGGGTTAGATCACGCGGAGGGAAGCCTCCTACACCTTGTCCGTTAAAGGAATAGAGGATGAGGACGGCTATGGGGAGATAGAGAAAGGCGAATACGAGTAGGGCGTGAATCGTCAATCCGCGCGGAGCTTGAGGTGCAGCGTGTTTCATCGAGCCGCACCTAGGAAAGTCAGAGCAAAGCCAAACCACCATAGAGTAAATAGTTGTGGAATCCCACCCTGGCGCAAAGGGCGCGCAAGGATGGGGCATCCGGCTCTTGTGTAGCAGCGCGCGGTCACTGGAAACTCCACTTCTTCTCCAATCGCTCCGACAGGAAGATCAAGGCTAGCACCAGCGCTAACATGCAGAGCGAGATGGCGGCTCCTAACGGCCAGTTATACGCGGCTCCGAAGAGGCTTACTACTATGTTGGAGATCATGATGCCGCTCGGACCTCCTAGTAAGAGCGGGGCTAGAAAATCTCCAAGACTTAGGACGAAAGCGAAAGTTGCTCCGGCTAAAACTCCGGGGATGGAGAGGGGGAAGATTACTCGCCAGAAAGTTTGCTGGGGCGTAGCTCCTAGATCGTGTGAGGCTTCAACCAGATTGCGCGGGATGTGTTCTAACGATGCGTAGATCGGCAAGAATGTGAAGGGCGTATAGATGTGCGTTAAGGTAAGGACGACGGCGAACGGGCTGTAGAGCAGGAAATCCAGCGGATGACTGGTGAGGTGCACATATTGGAGGAGCGTGTTCAGGACGCCGTCAGTACCTAGAATTGTTTTCCAGGCGTAGGCGCGCACCAAGTAACTTACCCATAGGGGAATAATTACCAGTTGATAATACAGATCTTTCTTGCTGCCGGCGTGGAACGAGAGAAAGTAGGCTAATGGATAGCCGAGAAGCATGGAGAAGAACGTTACTCGCGCGGCAATCCACATGGAACGGAGCAAGGTTTGCCAGTAGACGGGCTTGGATAGGAGTTCTTGATAGTTGTTCAGATTCCAGGAATGAACTATGACGCCTGATTCGGAGACCGACCAGAAGCTGTAGCAAAACATCAGCAGGTAGGGGACTAACAGAAACACGGCAACCCATGCCAGGGGCGGGACGGTGATGGCGGTGCGGTAGGCTCGGGAGAACATCAGGTCTGGTCCTCGTTACTGGAGTTGGAACTGGAGTTGGAGTTAGAGCTGAGGCTGGTGGGGCGGACTGAGATGGCGTCGGCAGCGGAGAATTCGAACTCCAGCGGAGCGTCGGAATTGGGCAAATCGCGGCTGGCGGTGCGGATGGTCAGGATCAGTCCGGCATTAGATTCGACGCGCAGAAGGTCGGTGGCTCCGTGGAAAGCTTGATCGCGAAGGTTCGCGCGAAAACGAACCATGGTGCTTTTCTGCGGAGAATCAACAGCTGATTGCCCGGTGATCGCTGGACGAATGCACTCTGGACGCAACGAGAACAAGGCGTTGCCATCGGGCAGGGAAGTGGGCCAGTGGAGCGCGCCGCAACTGGCTGTTCCCTGGCGAATGGTGGCTTGCAATAGATTGGTGTGTCCGATGAATTGCGCGGTGTATGAGGTCGCGGGGCGATTGTAAATTTCGCGCGGGCTGGCGACCTGCTCCAGTTCTCCGGAGCGCAACAGGGCGATGCGGTCGGACATCACCATCGCTTCTTCCTGGTCGTGGGTAACGAAGATGAAGGTGATGCCTACTTCGCGCTGCAAGGCTTTGAGTTCAACTTGCATCTGGCGGCGCAGGTTGGCGTCGAGCGCGGAGAGCGGCTCGTCTAGCAGCAACAGGCGCGGGCGATTGACCAGGGCGCGGGCCAGCGCTATGCGTTGCTGCTGTCCGCCGCTGATCTTGGAGGGCTTCGACTTGGCGTAGGCCGACATTTTGACCTTGGCCAATGCTTCGGCCACGCGCGACTCGATTTCTGCGGCAGGACGTTTGGCGATGGTTAAGCCGTAGCCTACGTTTTGTTCCACGGTCATGTGCGGGAAAAGCGCGTAGTGCTGGAAGACAGTGTTGACGCGGCGGCGATAGGGAGGCTCGGTGTCGAGGCGCTCGCCTTGCATCCAGACTTCTCCTGAGGTGGGATGCTCGAAGCCGGCTAGAATTCTGAGCAGAGTCGTTTTGCCGGAACCGCTCTCGCCCAGGATGGTCAGAAATTCGCCTTCAGCGATATCCAGAGAGATGTCGCGGAGGACGATGTTTTTGCCGAAATGCTTGGCTATGGAGCGGATGGAGAGCAGGGATGCGGCGCCTGGCTTGGCGGTGGCTGCTACTACTTCGGTTTCTGACGTGGTTGCCATGGCTATCGGTTTGGCGCTGCTTTTCGCGGACAGGAGTGTCCGCGCCACACGTTACTGGGTGGCTTTTACTTCGTTCCAGATCTCGTTATATTTGGCTCGGCGCGGGACATTTTGCCAGAAATATAGACGCTTCTGGTAATTGTCTACGTCGTCGAGGTGCAGGTTCTTTACTTCTTCTGGCGTCATGAACTGCGCGGCGTGCGGATTGGCTGGGGTGTAGCCGGTCACGTCGGTGACTTTTTTCTGCGTCTGCGATTGGATCATGAATTCCAGAAACTTGTAGGCGAGGTCTTTGTTCTCGCTGCCGGCGGTGATCATTAAGTGATCGATCCAGCCGGTAGTGTTTTCCCTGGGAATAGTTTCGCCTACTGGAAAATTGCTTTTGCGCAACTGGTTAGTCATGAGCGGCCAGCCCATGGCGATTACGACTTCATGGTTCTGGAAGAGGTTGGTGAGTTCTCCGCCGGTGGACCACATCTTGCGAATGTTGGGCTTCAACTCCACAAGTTTTTTCTTGACGGCATCGAGTTCCTGGTCGCTCAA
>Ga0187855_10003613_pt1 | contig 11310 bp, 8 predicted proteins | sample June2016WEW_8_10_2_FD_132969 | JGI IMG/M metagenome (GOLD analysis project Ga0187855, IMG submission 132969) | Peatland microbial communities from SPRUCE experiment site at the Marcell Experimental Forest, Minnesota, USA - June2016WEW_8_10 | ecosystem: Environmental > Terrestrial > Soil >...
GCCTGCGTCTGCGTGAGCCGATGGCCCATGCATTCGGCGCCCTGGGCATGGAAGGCGAGGAAGCATGGCTCGCCGCCGCCCGCATCAAAGTACTGCTCATCGCGCGCGCCGATGCAGAAGAATCGAAGTCCATCCTTTCAACTCCTTCGGCAAGAACCGCTCCCGTCGCCACGACACAAGAGGCAATCGAATCGCAAAAGGCTGCCTCGGGCATCGTGGCAGCGCTATCGACGGGAAAACGGCCACAATCCTCCGGCGCGGAAAAGAAGTCTTCCTTCGTGCCCGCGCTCTGGCGTGATTCTGATGTGCGCTGGCTGACCGGGATCCACCATGCCGAAGGCCATGATTACCTCGTGCAAGAGCCCTTCGAGGAATTGCTCTGGTGGCTCCAGTTGCCCGCTCTCCTTAAGCTCGCAGGTGATTCCGCCCCAAAGAAAACAGATGCTTCGGCAATCAGCGATACAGTCCAGGAAGCCTTGGCCGAGGTGGCTGCCGCCGGATATCGGGCAGATCGGTTACTCGCGTTTGATCGGCGCAATCGGAACAAAGACGTTGTCGCAACAACCGGGAGGGAGCCCGGGGTCAGCAAACACGAGCCTCCTCGTTCTGCTGCCACATCGCCGCCGGAGCCGAGGATAGGGCCGCCGATCGAGCCTGCAGGTTCAAAGAAGGAATAGGCCAACCGGTTGCGTCCTGAGACCACTGAATCTAGCTCGCTATCCCGTGACCGTGAGGACCGGACATCGAGCCTCCACAATGACCCGAAAGGCTCCCGAAGTCCGGATCTCCAAACCAAGGTGAGAGGTCTTTCGGATGCCCAGGACGAGCAGATCGATGGACCGGTCCTTGACATGTTCAAGAATTCGATCGTGTGCATTCCCAACCTCAACAAATGTTCGAGGTTGCGAGAATTCTCGCGCACGCTTCGGCAAAGACTGATCGAGAGCGTCATAAAAATGGCTCTTGAGATCAGTCAGCCGGTCTGGATGTTCAATAGTTCTTTCAGGAATCACGTTGAGTACATCGAACTCGCTCTCGCAGGTGTCCGCAAGGGAAAGTGCAAAGCCGATTGCATGAACGGCCGCAGGCGTGAAATCGGTAGCACAAAGGATTCGCCTAAACGGCAGCTCTTCTAACGATAGGGAAAGGGACCGCGCCATCGGACCAACCGTAAGGCAAGGCCAGCGGGTGGAGCGCAGAATTGACTCGGCGACTGATCCAATGACACTCCTCTCCACGCGGCCTCCGCCGTGCGTTCCGAGAACAATCAGTGACGGAGCATGCCTCTCGGCGAATTCCGAGAGGGCATGGTGCGGGTCTCCTTCCAAAAGCGCTGGCTCAGGGTGGAGCGAATCGGAACCCAAGGAGGCGGCTCTTCGTGCAAGAAGCCGCATCAGGTCCTTCCTCTGCTGACTCTCCACCCTTCGGTCTGCTTCGAGTTCCATTGCTGCTTGCGTGAGAATGAAAGCGTGGGCAACAATCAGCCTTGCCCGGAAGTGCAGCGCCAGAAGCCTGGCATAGGTTCCGGCGTTCTCCGAGCACTGAGAAAAGTCAGTCGCATACACGACGGCTCTGACGTTAACCTCCGGTTCATTACTCGGTTCGTACACTCTTACCAGCCCCTTTCAGGTTTGCATCAGTGCATCGCCTGTTCCAGTGAACGCGACGGTTTGCCTGTTGGTCGCCGCGAAGTTGTAAAGCGCGCTTCAGTAATCTTTTCCCTCGATGAATCCGCGACTTGATGGTGCAGACATTCACCCCGAGCGCATTCGCCGCGTCCATGTGCGAGCGTTCCTCGAGGGCACATATTTGTATCGATTGCCTGCAAAGAGAGTTAAGCTCGTCAATCGCGGAAAGCAGGATGCTTTCCATCTCCCAACGCTCGTAAAGCTGCTCAGGATTTCTCCCCGGGTCTGGACATTCGTCAAGGAGGGACACTTCCTCACTATCGCGGACGAATTCAAGTGGCAAGTAAATTCGCCCACTTTTCCTTCGCATCCACTCGATCCCGGTATTCCGAACAATCGCACCAAGCCATGTGCTCATCTTCGATTCGCCGCGGAACTGCGGTAGGTTTTTGAATGCATTCAAAAGGGCCTCCTGCACAACATCCTCCGCCTCTTCACGATTGTTCGTGATGCGTTCTGCAAGCCACAATAGTTGTGCTCGACGTTGTACCGCCGCTTCTATCAACGTACTGAGCTTGTCGTCCATAACGGCAGATCCAGAGTCGCTTTCCTTCACCGTTTGGGTCAGCGACTCACCAGTCGAAGGAACTCTCTCCGGCGGGGTGGTCACCAGTCGAGCTATCGACGCGATTTTGCGAATTTCCCCCAGTGCAGGGATGCTCGTTTCTTGGTCACGGTGAAAGGAAAGTCCCGGGCCTGCGCATTCTTGTTCTGCAATTGAATTTGCATTAAAATTCAACATCTCCGGCCTCCCGTTCACGCCGCTTTCCTGTTAGCCGCTGAATTGTCGAAGATAGATTCTCAGAAGTCACATTGGGATCAACTCGCTCATCGTATAAAGCGTCATCAAGAAGCTCGTTTTTCCCGTGCACGAACAGAATCCGGGCACGAGGCCACCTCCGGCGAACAAAGCGACTCGAATCCTCGAGCTCGGACAAAGAGAACACGTTGTGAAGAACTACCAGGTCAATTGAGTACTGCTTCGGAATCATCCACAGTCCTCGGTAATCGCCTGCGATGGAGAGGTGGAAATTTGGAACTTCGAGAAGAGCATCGTGCACCATATCGCCAAGATCCATCGGGCCCATGGAAAGCACATGAATCGATCTCTGTGCTTGAAGATCTCTTCGGGCTGTGCATTCAATGGCACTTTCGTCAACGTTCCTGCCTAGTCCGTTCATGCAACCTCCGCGAAACCGAGATCGCCTTCCAGAAGATAGAGGCGCGCTAGACGGTCAATGGAGGGGCACTTCTCAATTAGGAAGATGCAAAGGTCGGACGAGTCGCAGGGCGCTGCGCTTTTGTTCACTGGAAGCCACTCGAATACGCTGGCCAATTCGTTTGGCTTGACGTGAAGGACAGACGGGTTGAGGTCTGTCGATCGGATCCGGTGAACGTTGGCTCTAAGATCGAACACAATCAGATCGGAACACTTTGTGAGAACCTTCATGAACTCGCCGACTGAGATCCATCTCATCAGCCTCGTCTGTCTCTCAATAGACGATAGGGGTGCGTTTAACAGCTGGTCGGACGTCTTGAAAACGAATGGTTTGCTTTCGCGGTGCTTCTGTGCACCTGTCCGTTTAATCCGCCCTACGTAGTAGGTCAGAACTGCCGGCGCCATGGCCGGCAGTAACCAAAAGGCATGCATGGTGTGTTCCTCCACAGTGAATAGGCTTCGAGGCGCAATTCATTTCGGAACAGCGACAATGGCGCCAACTTCGGCGCAGAAACCGCGGTGCCGACTTATGCCAGGCTGAAGCTTTGTGGAGGGGGCGAACGGGATGGAATAAGAAAATCGAAATATGCGATGCCGCGGTTGGCCGAGGGGAGAATACAAATGAGAGCGGAAAGATGGCTCGTTAGCTCCGGCAGGTCGACGGAAAGGGCCTGTGATCCAACGGCGAGATTTGACTTTGCTTTAAGAGCGACTGCCGCCGTCAAGGATCCGTTGCGCGGCTCGCTCCACAATTTCGCAACCGGAACTCGCTGAGATGCGGCCTCATGCCAATGATAGAGGGATAGCTTGTAACCGTACCCCCACAATGCCACCGTAATCGCAAGTGCAATAAGCCCGAGGGCATGAGGACCAAATTGCCGTCTCCGATTTAGCCACGCGCTGTGCGCCTGGGTTCTCAATCTTAGAGCAGCCGTCTGCACGACGCTGCTTGTAATCGGGATTGAGTTCAGGACTAACAATTGGCCGAACCGGTCCTTCTGCCTGAGGGGAAGAAAGATACCCCGGCGCAAGTACCCATGAGTATAGACCCAAATCGAGTCGGAACGTCATCAGGTTCGCGCCTTTTGAACCATTGAGCATATTCTGCCGGAGGACGCCCCAGTCCACCGAGTATGAACCTAACTAGACCAGTCTCACTTAGGAACTTGCGAAGTTAGCCGCGTATCGGTTCGAAAAGGGCGAGAACATTAGGCAACCCCCGACTCCTGAACACGTCCAAATTTGTAGAAAGATCGGACATCCTGTCCTTCCAAGGCTTTCCCACTCTGCATCGAGAAATCCCTATGAACGAAGCCCTTTGCTTCGACAGAGGACAAAATAACCGCAGAACGTCCGCGGCGTGCGCGCTGACCGCAATCCGATTCATTTCATTGATCTTCCTGACCCTTGCGTTTCTCCTCCTCGGAGCATGCGGCTTCTGGATCCGGTCGGGTGTTGTGCCTCCAGAAAGCCCGCCACCCGGCGGGCCGCCGCCAAGTTCGGGACAGGCGGGAACTGTCACCATCGCGCCGCAATACGTGGCATTGGCCCCGGGCCAGAAAGTTCAGTTCTCTGCGACCGCAAGCGGTGGCGGCCAGATCGAGTGGTTGGTAAACGGCGCAACTGGCGGCAGCAAAACATCCGGGGCCATCGACGGCAGCGGCAAATTCGTTGCTCCTGCTGCTGTGGCACAAAGTGAAAACATCAGTGTCACCGCTGCACTGGCCTCCTCGCCACAGCAGAACTACGCCACCGCGGTGGTGGCGATCATCCAACCAGCCCAGATCACCTGTCCCCCCTTCACAGGGAACACGCAGATCGCAAGCTATTCCATCTATTTGCCTGCATCGGGAAAAGCCTTCGTCGAGTTTGGCAAGTCCACAAGTTACGGCTTGAATACATGGCAAGTTGCCACTACGTCGCCCAATGGCGGCCAGGTGCAAATTTACGTCGCCGGTATGCAGGGCAACAGCACATACCACATGCGTGGACAGGTCATTCTCGATAACGGAGCCATCTTCACCGACGCCGATCAGACATGCAACACTGGAACGCCCCCCACCACCGCCTCCATCAAAATCTCGACCCCCAGCGGCGGCACACCGCAGCCAGGAATCGAAATGTGGAACACATTAATCCCGCAGAATCTGACCCAGGCCTTCGCCACTGACCTCAACGGAAACGTCATCTGGACGTACACGTTTCACGGGACGAGTTCGGATTTGCTGCAGGGCATTCAGCTGTTGCCCAACGGCCATTTTCTGATGGTGCTGTCTTACTTGTCGTCGCTCACCGTCAATGCCAAGCCCGGGTTGCTCAACGAAGTGCGAGAAGTCGATCTTGCCGGCAATACTATTCGCAGCCTCACCATGGATGCGCTGAATCAATCGCTGGCCGCATCGAATCTGCGCGACGCCGAGGGCAATGCGTATCAACTGGTCAGCTTTCATCACAGCGTTCTTGCCCTGCCGAACGGCCACTGGATCCTGCTTGCGGCATACAGAAAAAACTACGCAAACTTGCCCGGTTACCCCGGAGCCACTTCTGTCATCGGCGACGCTCTGATTGATGTGGACCAGAACTCCAATCCCGTCTGGGCCTGGAACACATTCGACAATCTCGACATCAACCGCCATCCGATGAATTTCCCCGACTGGACGCACTCGAACGACATGTTGTATTCGAGCGACGACCACAACCTCCTGCTGTCCATTCGGCACCAGAACTGGATCATCAAAATCGAGTATCTCGATGGCCAGGGGTCGGGAAAAATCCTCTGGCGCCTCGGCGAAGGCGGCGATTTCAAACTGATCGGTGGCACCGACCCGCAGGACTGGTTCTACGCCCAGCACGGCATGAGCTACTTCACGCCCAACACGACGGGCGTATTCCGGATTGGCCTGATGGACAACGGCAATGACCGCATCTTTCCCTCCGGCCAGGTCACCTGCCGGCCGGGACCACAACCGGTCGCCAATTGCTATTCCACTGCGCCCGTCTTCGAACTAAATGAGAACAACATGACCGCGACCTTCGCGACCCACTACACGCCGCCGCCCTCTTACTTCAGCTATTTCGGAGGCAATGTGGACCAAATGCCCAACGGCGACATGGAAGCCGATTTCTGTGCAACCAACAGCGGAGCCATTGTGCAAGAACTAGATCCGACCGCCTCGCAGGTCGTGTGGCAGGGCCTCACCCGGGGCACAGACCAGTTTCACGCGACCCGCATGCCCAGCCTATATCCCGGCGTGCAGTGGTGAGTGCTTCGCATTCATGAAGGTCTAGAAAAACTGAGCAACATACGGATGCCAATGTGCTACTAATAAGTACAGGACATTTGAGCGCTGTCTGGGAACCTTCCGAGCAACGGGTGCTCATGTCATTCCTGGAAATTGGTGAATTGTGGAGCTTTGGAGGCAAAATCGAACCCTGAGTCGCATTCGGGGATTCCTTTTTATTTCCTTAGCGTGCTCTGTGTTTTTGTGGGGCCTGCAATATAAGCTCTCCCTTTACGATCCGCCGCAGTCGCCTTCTCATCACATCCCAAACGCAAAGCTTCTCTCAAGTAACGAGCAGCCCAATACATCTGAAAGGTCGGCTTCGACTCAAATCAGGCCGTCTCTTAAGGTACTCCGCACCTTATCTAATACCGTTTTCTTTATTCTGCTGATTGGCTGCGTATTTCGCGTGCGAGGCTCCGGGCATCTTGAGGTTCGCCGGAATCCGTCGCTGCAGTTGCAGAAAGCACTCTTAGAAGCGTTTTTCGTTCGCCCCCCTCCCTCGCTTACCTAGCAATTGCGCCACTATTAGGGTTGAGGCATGCGTTCCGTCAAAGGGCGCTTGTCGTAGGTCGCTGCTTCTATGAGGACATTTCCTTCAGAGAGATGTCCAGCGACTTGCAACTAAGCTATCCCCAATTCACCACCAGAGGTGCATTCAAGTTATGCGAAAGCAAAGTTCGTTGCCAATCATTACGGGGATCATGCTCCTCATTTCTGTCTGTGTTGTTGGCTGTCGTTCGGATGGGGGAAGCACGAGAGCGAAAGCCGATGAGATCTCATCAGCACAGGTTGCATCTGCGCAGCGAGGGAACATCGCTCATACATTGAGTCTCGCTGGACAGTTTCAACCCTACCAGGTGGTTGACGTTCATCCTAAAGTGACCGGATTCATGGCAAAGATCAACGTGGATATTGGGGACAGGGTGCATAAGGGCCAGACGCTTGCGGTGTTGGAAGTACCGGAGTTGACCGCTCAGTTGAGAGGCACCGGTTTCGAGATGCAACAGGCTAAGGACGAGCTTCTGCGGACGCTGCATGAGATCAAGAGAGCGGAAGCGACCCATTCAGCGCTGCACGCCGATTATCAACGGCTTCTTGAGGCATCAAAGGCGCAACCTGGACTGGTGGCGCAACAGGAACTGGATGACGCGCAGAGCAAAGATCTCTCATCAGAATCTCAGGTGGATGCCGCCAAGGCTGCCGCGGCTGGAGCGCAGTCACATATTCAAGCGGCAGGCGCCAACAATGAGCGCGTGCAGGCGCTCCAGGATTACACAAACGTGACCGCGCCGCTGGACGGTGTGGTGGTCTGGCGCTATGCCGATACCGGAGCACTGATCCAGAGCGGCACGAATTCCAATGAACAGGCCCTTCCCATTGTCAGGCTCTCGCAGAGCGGCCTTTTGCGTCTGCGCATGCCGATCCCCGAGGCCGATGTGCAATTCGTGCATGTGGGCGATCAGATGCAGGTGAGAGTCGACGCGATCGGACGCTCATTCACGGGGAAGATTGTGCGCTTCACGCGCGATGTGAACTTTGAAACCCGGACCATGGAAACGGAAGTCGATATTGAGAACTCGGATCTCTCGATTGCTCCAGGGATGTACGCAAACACTCAGATGCGGCTCGCACACTCCGATGGCGTGACCACCATTCCAGTCGAAGCGCTGGTGCTCAAAGGCGATCAAGAGTCGGTCTATGTGCTGGACGCGGACAATCGCGTTCACATCCGCACTGTGGTGGTCGGCCTTCGAGGATCGAAACTCGCTGAAATCAAGAGCGGCATTCAACCCGGCGGCAGAGTGGTTCTGGGCGGTCAGGAGAACTACAACGATGGCGAGCAGGTTTCTCCGATGGTCGTTCAAGAGCCAGCTTCAGAAGTCGTGCACGAATCGGGGGGCGTGATCGATATTAAAGCGGCGCAAGAGGAGAACAAAGGGGGCGCGAACTAATGCCGAAGTTTGCACTCAGGTATCCATTCTTCATTATCATGCTTTGTCTTGTCGTGGCGCTCGTTGGCACAGTGAATCTGGTTCGCATGCCGGTGGACCTTTTTCCGAAAATCGACATGCCGGTCGTCGTGGTAGCTACGTTCTATAACGGCATGCCTCCGCAACAGATCGAGGCCGACATCACCAACCCCTTCGAACGCTTTTTCACCCTCGGCGCTAACATCGATCACAGCGAATCGCGGTCGCTTACCGGCGTGAGCCTGATCAAGATTTATTTCAAGCCCGGTACCGATCCCAATGCCGCGCTTAGTAATATCGCGAATCTGGCTATGGCGGATTTGCGACGCCTGCCGCCGGGAACTTTGCCTCCAGTCGTGCTGGGCATGGACGCCTCGACGCAGCCTGTTTGTCTGGTGACGTTGAAGGGGCAGGGATTGAATGAAACCAGGCTCAAGGATCTGGCGCAGTTCCAGGTCCGGAATCAGATCTCGAATGTTCAGGGCGCCTCTGTGCCACAGCCCTATGGAGGAACTTACCGTCAGATTCAGATCTACGTGGACCCGCTCAAGATGGAGGCGCGCAACCTGAGTTTGAACGATGTCGTGCAGTCGGTGGACAGCTCCAACCTGATTCTGCCCGCAGGCGATGTACGCATCGGATCGAAGGACTTCAACATTTACGCCAATAGTCAGTTTCCCGATGCGAATGCAATGAACGAAATGCCGCTCAAGTCGGTGGGCAACTCATCGGTGCTGGTGGGCGACATCGGCAAGGCGATCGATTCCGGCGCACTGCAATACAACATCGTGCGCATCGATGGACAGCGCTCGGTCTACGTGCCGGTTTTCAAGCAGGGAGGCGACAGCAACACCATCACCATCGTCGATGGCATGAAAACAGCGATTAAGCATCTGGTCGACATACCGGTGTCGTTGAAGACGGCGGTGGTGTTCGACCAATCCGTCTTCGTGAAGCTGGCTATCGGCAACGTCACTCGGGAGGCCGCAATCGGCCTTGTGCTGACTGGCATGATGATCCTGATCTTTCTTGGGAGTCCGCGCGCCACAGTGGCAGTGCTGCTTTCTGTACCACTTTCCATGCTTGTATGCCTGTTGATCGCCAATTACATGGGGGGCTCGATCAACACAATGATCTTGGGCGGCCTTGCGCTCGTGTTTTCGAGGCTCATCGATAATGGCGTGATTGTGCTCGAGAATATTTTCCGTCATATGGAAATGGGGGAATCGCCTCAAGCCGCCGCGGAGAAGGGCGGAACCGAAGTATCGATGGCGGTTCTGGCGGCCACTTTCACTACCTCCATTGTTTTCTTTCCGGTCACGTCATTTAGCGGCGTAAGCAAGTACATCTTTACGCCATTGGCGCTTGGCGTGGTGCTATCGATTTTCGCGTCGTACTTTTTTGCCATGACTGTGGTGCCGATCTATTGCGCGAAATTCATTCGCTTGAAAGACGACGGTGAGCACGGTACAGCATCGAGAACGGGCTTCTTCGAGCGCTTCGACAGAAAGTTCAACGAAAAGTATCAGGCAATGTTGAATTGGTACGAGAGGCTGGCCACAAGGGCGATGCGCCGTCCCGGATTTACAGCCTTAGCGATTTCCGGCGGAGTGGTAGTCGTTCTCGCGGCAACGGTCCCATTTCTCGGCCGCGCGTACTTTCCCCGCACCGACCCAGGTCAATTTGTCATTAATGTCCGGATGCCCAGCGGCTCACGTCTGGAGGTGAGCGACGCGTATATCGCCAGGGTAGAGAACGTTATTCGCAGTGTGGTGCGCGCCAAGGACCTTGACATGATCGTATCCAACATCGGCGTCTACCCCGATTTATCCGCGATCTATACCACCAACGCTTCTATGGATACAGCATTCGTACAGACGAGCCTGAGAGAGGACCATAGCATCGGAAGCTATGAGTACATGCGCCGTGTCCGGGCCAAGCTTTCGCGGGAGATGCCTGAGCTCTCCACTTACTTTCAGGCGGGCGGTCTGGTGGATTCCGTCATCAACCAGGGTTTGCCTGCTCCCATTGACGTTCAAGTAAGTTCCAACGATATGGAAGGTGCATTTGCACTCGCCAACAGCCTTTCACAAAAGATCAAAACGATGCCCAATGTGAGCGGTGTTTATATTCCGCAGAGCCTGAATTATCCAGGAATTGCACTGAACATCGACCGCGAAAAGGCAAGCCTGATCGGTCTCTCCACGAAGGATGTGGTGGATAACGTGATTACCGCCATGACATCCAATGGCATGGTTGCCCCCAGTTACTGGATCGATCCAAAGAGCGGCAACAACTATATGGTTACAGTCCAGTACGCGAACCGCTATCTCGACAACATGTCGATGGAGGACTTCGAGAGCATTCCTCTCCGCGGCGTTCGTCCAGTTCGGTCCGGCCCGATGTCGAACGCAGACGAGGCATCGAGCCAATCGCGTGAACTATCGAGTGGCGACCACACTGCCGGTTACACGTCCTTGGGATCTGTCGCGGACATCAAGCTTATCAATACTCCCACAGAAGTGGATCACTATCAGATTCGGCGCGTGATCGACATCTATGTATCGACCCGAGGCGAGGCATTGCAAAAGGTGGGAGGAGAGATAAATAGGCTTGTAACTAACACGGTCACGGATAGAAACACAGTGCTGAAGGTGCGGGGCGCCGTTGTCGACATGAACCGCTCGTTCTTTGAATTTGGAACCGGGCTTATCGTTGCGGTGCTGTTGGTATATCTGATCCTGATGGCGCAGTTCACATCATTTATCGACCCATTCATCATTCTCATGGCAATTCCACCAGGATTGGCAGGGGTTGTGTTGATCCTTCTGATAACGGGAAGCACTTTGAACATCATGTCTTTGATGGGCGTGATCATGATGACCGGCATCGTGGTATCCAACAGCATTTTGATTGTCGAGTTTGCCGGCACCCTGCATAAACAGGGACTTCCGCTGCTGGAAGCCGTTGTTCAATCGTGCAAGATCAGGCTTCGCCCGATTTTGATGACATCTCTTGCGACATTACTGGGCATGATTCCGATGGCTCTAGGTTTGGAGGCCGGCAGCGGGCAATATGCGCCGCTGGCGCGTGCGGTCATAGGCGGGCTCGCAGTGTCCGTGGTCGCAACCGTCTTTCTGGTGCCTGCA
>Ga0187855_10003616_pt1 | contig 11305 bp, 14 predicted proteins | sample June2016WEW_8_10_2_FD_132969 | JGI IMG/M metagenome (GOLD analysis project Ga0187855, IMG submission 132969) | Peatland microbial communities from SPRUCE experiment site at the Marcell Experimental Forest, Minnesota, USA - June2016WEW_8_10 | ecosystem: Environmental > Terrestrial > Soil >...
CCTGGGTCAGGTCGCGGCTGAATTCGGCCAGCAAGCTCGACTCACGTTGCCGCTGCTGCGGAGGAGCTTTCTCCTGCGTAACGCGCGCCAGCTCGTCGCGGATCTGCGCGAGTTTCAGTCCGCGCTCCTGCAAAATCTCCGATGCAAAACATTTTTCTTCGCGCAACAAGCCGAGAAGAAGATGCTCGGTGCCGATGTGCTTGTGCCCCAGCCGCTCGGCTTCTTCGGCGGCGTAGGCCAGCACCCGCTTGCACTCGTTGGATAGCGGCAAATCGACGCTGGTCGACACTTTCTCGCGAATGGTGGTGTGCGCCTCAATTTGCTTCCTGATCGATTCGACCGAGGCATGTGAGCGCAGGAACCGGTTGGTTAACGCCTTGTCTTCGCGCAACAGCCCTAGCAGCAGGTGTTCGGTCTCGATATAAGGAGAGCCGAATTGGCTGGCTTCATACCGCGCGAAGAAGATGACGCGCCGTGCCTTCTCGGTGTAGCGTTCGAACATTTTGTTCTCCATCGTGCAGGGCTTTCGATTGGGGTAGCTGTCCAGTGGAGTTGCTGGCCTCAGCTCAACCCGCTCTCGCCCTCTGTTGCTTCGCCGCCGGAGGCATCAATGGGAAGTGCCCCGCTCCGAACAGCTCTTTTGGATGGTTCTGGGTCTGCTATGGCCCATTTGTCACCGGTCTCGGAACCGGCCGGTAAACGCCCATCCTGACCTCTGCAGCCTGAACGCGGAAGAAAACCACTTTCGACTGCTACTTTATAAGACTCAAACGCCACGGAAAACGATACATCCTGGCAACGGTTGACGGGTTAGTTTGGCTTTGCAGGGGTGGTGAAAGGTTGCAATTGCCCGCTTTCGAGCCGCAAGGTGCGTGAACATCGTACGGCCAGATCCAAGTTGTGGGTTACCAAAATCGAGGTCAATTGGTGACTCTGGTGCAGCCTCTCAATCAACTCGAACACGCGCGCCGCGGTGGTGCCATCCAGGTCGCCCGTAGGCTCGTCGGCAAGCAAGACCCGCGGTCGGCAAACCAGTGCGCGAGCCAGTGCGACGCGCTGCTGTTCGCCTCCGGAAAGCTCGCCGGGCCGATGGTCCCTGCGATCTTCCAATCCCACCTCTCTGAGCCAGTTTGCCGCCTCCACCATGGCGTCCGGTCTCCGGATTCCACGCGCTAAGAGCGGCATGGCCACGTTCTCCTGCGCCGTAAACTCCGGCAGCAAATAATGGAACTGCCACACGTAGCCGATTTCGCGATTGCGGAACACCGCAGCCCCTCGGGGAGTCAACGTCGCCACGTTGGTTGAGGCGCAGTATACCGCTCCCGCGGAAGGCGTATCAAGCGCGCCCAGAATGTGCAAAAGAGTGCTTTTTCCCGCGCCTGACTGGCCCACAATTGCGACCATCTCGCCCGCCTCTACTTGCAGGTCGAGGTCATCGAAAAGGTCGAGAGAACCGCGCGCCGTCTTGTACAACTTGCGCAGTCCATTCACTTGGATGACAGGGGACTCGGTTGGTGACGGCACGGCCGCCCACGACTCCGTCTCCCGCGCGGCGCGGGGTGCCTGGGCGGCAGCCGCTTGAGGGGAGGTCATCATCCGGTTAACGTCTATTTTACATGGATTGCCGCAGATTTTGGGCATCCCACCGATGGGGAAGGACCAGCCGAACCATCAGAAAATCGGTTTTGGCGTGTTGAGGTCATGGATGTTCTCGCGGACTCGTTCAACGGCCCGCTGCCGCATCCGCCTGATGAGAAACCACGGCAATGACATCCAGATCGCAAAGACAAGAACTTCCACCCAGCTATCGTCGATCAGATTCGAATGTGTCTTGAGCCACGGCACTGCGAATTCGAAGAAGCAAATCCCATACCCCACAATCGCCGCTGCGGCCAGGTATACCGAGATCACCTGTGGCAAATTGAGCGGCTGCTTCGCTGCTCGCTGATATCTCTTGCGGACAAACGGCAGCCATGGATTCCGGCGCGATGGGATCACACGCCAGCTGGAAATGGGAACGATGGGCACATATAGGAGGCAGAAAAACTTGGTCGTGACGAAGGAGCCGTCTGGTCGCAGATCGCGACAGCCGAGCATATTGAAACCGACCCCCTCTAAGGAAGTTGGCATGACGAGTCTCCGCTGACGCTCTCATGTTAATCCTCAACTGGAGGTGCAGAGCTTGAAGCCCTCGCGCGGGCGCCAATGTCCGCAAACTACAGCACGCGAGAGAACGGAGTCAAAATAAATTTCCGCTTGTGGGTTTGTGCGGTCGCCCCACCCTCGAGTGCGCTGCAACGCGACCAGCTTAGAATGGGGCCCGCCGACTCGCTCACTTGCCGACTTGCTAGCGTCGCCAACTCCGCTGCCCCCCTTGCTATCATCGAATCAGAGGCGCGCTCTTTTCGCTCTGCCGCACAAATCCTCATGACTCCTACTACTCAGGTCGCAGTTCCGGCCCAACTCGCGGAGCCCATCGACCACGCGCACAGCATCCACGCGCCAATTCCCGGCGCGACAGCGCGCCTCATCCACGACCTGCGCGAGCTGTTTAAGGTGAAGGTGGTCGGGCTGGTGCTCGTCACGGGTTGGGGTGGATTCTATTTAGGGTCGATGCAGTCGGGCATCTCCACGTTTCAGCGCGGGCTGCTCGACGCGCTGCTGGGAATTGGCCTGGTCTCGGCCGGCGCGGGGGCCCTGAACGAGGCTCTCGAACGCAAAACCGACGCAAAGATGAAGCGCACGGCGGATCGGCCGCTGGCCTCCGGACGCTTTCCCCTGGTTGTGGGCATTCTGGCCGGCCTTGGTTCGCTCGCGCTCGGCTCCATCTGGCTGGCCCTGCACACCAATCTGCTGACGGTTTCGCTGGCGTTGCTTACGGCGTTCACCTACGTCGCCGTCTATACCCCGCTCAAGCGGGTCACGTCGCTGGCGACGTTCGTGGGAGCATTTCCTGGGGCCATGGGCCCGATGCTGGGCTGGACTGCCGCGCGCGGCCGGATCGAGTGGCCCGCCGTGGCACTCTTCGCCATTCTGTTTGTGTGGCAGTTCCCGCACTTCATGTCGATTGCGTGGCTGTATCGCGACGACTACGCGAGGGCCGGAATCCGCATGCTGCCTGTGGTGCACCCCGATGGGTGGAGCACCGTGATGGAAGCTCTCTTCTACGCGGTGCTGATGATTCCCGTGAGCCTGGCCCCATGGAAACTGGGTCTCACCGGCCCGGCTTACGTCGCTCCGGCTGTCGCGCTCGGACTGATTTATCTCGCTTACACCATTCGCTTCGCGGGCATACTGCGCGCGAAAAGCGAAGACGAAAGCCGCATGCGCGCGCGCGATCTGTTAAAGGTGAGCGTGCTGTATCTGCCGCTACTCTTCACCACGCTGATGCTGTGCGCGAGAGCAAAGTGATTTTTCAGGGGCGAAGGCCCCTTCGATTTTCGGTTGATTCGTTCGGCACGACTGAAGTCGTGCCCTGCTACAGACCCACCTCGAACTAGGCTGGCTGATCGGAAATGTGATGACGGTTGCGGCTCCAACTTCAAGTCAACGATCCGGCACGGGGGCTGCCATTGCCGCGATCCTCATCATCAGCGCGGCGGCTTCGCTGTTTCTTTTCTGGCTGATTTACGTCCACCCTGCCGCGGCTACGAGCGCTCAGTACGCATTCCTCCCGGCGATGAACGCGGTGTTCAACGGCTTGGCGGCGACGGCCCTGCTCATCGGCTACACCTTTATTCGCGCGCACAAGATCAGGCAGCACCGCGCGTCGATGATTACGGCATTCGTCTTCTCCACGCTCTTTCTGCTTGGCTACATTGCGCACCACGCGCTGCACGGCGACGTGCGCTATCCGGCGCACGCTGCGTTCCGCACGTTTTACCTAAGTCTGCTTGCCAGCCACATTATTCTCGCCGTCATAGCATTGCCACTGGTGCTGGTCACGTTCTTTTTCTCGCTCACTGGGCGCATTCCGCAGCATCGCAAGGTCGCCCGCTGGACCTTTCCGCTCTGGCTTTACGTTTCTGTCACCGGCGTCATCACCTACGTGATGCTTCGCCTGGCGCTGGGAAGTTAGCCCCTGCGTCCACAACTGTGAATCTGTGAAGCTATGAAGAGGCAACTGCGAGCTTAATCTCCAGTTCCGGGCTATCACCCGACTTCGATAAATCGACTTGCAAGGTGGGCTCGCCGATCTCCGGAACCCCTACCTCCAAAACGTACTTCCCATCGGGCAAATCGGCGGAGAACCTGCCACCGGCGTCAGTCTGCATCGTAGCCACTGGCTGCTCACCCTGCGATCCCTGGACGAAAACATCGACGGTCGCTTTCGGGATGGGAGAGCCGGTTTCATCGCGGACGACCCCACGAAGTGAACGTTTGTTTCTCTCCATGGCCGCCTAGATTCGCCAAGGTTTCGCGCTTTTCGCAGCAGGTGAATTCCGAGCAGGAGTGCGCAGGCGCCGGGCACGCCTGGGAATTGGGCCAGCATCAAGCCAAAGCCCGCGCCATGCGGGCCCCAGTCGCCGCTCGGGATGACCGCGTCCAGAAAGAAGATTCCGGCTAGCAACAGCAATCCCGCGCCCAGGACAATGAAGATCTTTCCTGCAATTGCCATGGGCCAGAGTCTAGCACCGGTTCTGACAGCTGTAGTCTGTCGCATCGCCTACCCGACATGCTGACTTCAGAACCGCGGTTCAGCCCGCAGGTTCCAGTAGCATTGAGTCAACTCCAATGCCAGCGAGCCAAGCGAATCCACCGAGGCGGCTGAACCAACCCGACGACGGTACTCGCCAGCTTCTGCGATGGGGCGGCTCGATGGTCGGCGCTGGCCTGCTCGCCGTTCTTCTGCTGCTCACCGTGCTTGGCGGATACACGCGCCTCGGCGCGACGACCAGTTCCGGCTGGTTCGCGCTGATCGTGGCGCTGATGTGCCTGCCGTTTGGAATGATGCTGTTGGCGCTCGGCGTGGCGAAGTGGCTGAAGAACAAACGTCAGTGACCAGTGATCAACGAGACGAGGCCGGAATCCCTAAGACCCATTCAGCGCCGTCCAGGCAGCCAAAGAGTCCATATAGTCTCTCCAGTGAACGATTTTTCTGTTCTCAATGGTGATGACCGAGATAAACCTGTTGTCGTAGGGCGCGCCACTCTTGAGAATCGTGCCGTGCACTTCATATTCGAGGATCACGACGCAACCTTTCTGGGCGCGATGGACAACAAGCGCGTCAGCGGAGTGCACCTTGATGGTCTTCCCATATCCAGAGAGGCTGGCCATCAGATTTGCTCGCCCTCGAATCGTCACCGGCCAACCCGGAAAGTGATAGCGGGACTCGAAGATTGCGTCTTCAGCAAAGGTATCGAAATAATGTTTCCCATCCACCAGCCCCTCGAGCCCTCTGAGGACGACTTTGAAGAATGGGTCGAGGGCTTCGAAGATTTCGTATTCCGATCCCTTTTTCATCGAAACGATCCTAGTGCATGAGTTAGGGGTTTGGGGTTGCGCGATCCCATCCTAAATGCCGCACTCACGGACTGATCCAGTTCGTCGACCTGACGATCCAACTCGGCCAGCAACTCCAACAAATCCTGGCGCCGATCGGTTTTCTGCTTGCGTACATAGCTGGCCCGGATCTGGGCGGCATCGCCGATCCATACCTCATGGCCAAGTCCCTCCAGCAGCTCAATGAACCACTGGCTGTTGCCGCAAGCCTCGATCCCAACCAGCGACGGCGCCGACAAATCACCGTAAAACCGCTCCGCCTCCCCGTCCCCGTTCATCAGCTTGCCTTCGTTGGTCTCGCCCGTGTCGCTATCGAAAACCGCGATCTGCTGCCACCGCGGATGAAAATCGCATCCTACAATCTTCATCGAAGGCTACTCCCGATCTTCGAGCTCGTGGTCCTCTGCCCACTCGCTATTCGATCTTCCCTGAAGCCTTCTTCCTTATTCCATCAAAAGCGAGGGACCGGGGGCACCCGGAGTCAGGTTTGCGTTGGGGTCGTCGCGGTTGCGGCGGCTGCGGCGGCGACGCTCTTATAGTGGCGAACGTCTGCGCCCTGCACCCAGAAAATCACGTCTTCGGCGATATTGGTGGCGTGGTCGCCGACGCGTTCGAGGCTGCGGCAGATCATCAGCGCGTTTAGAGCCTGCGGCGCGAATTGGGGCAGCTCTTCCATCACCTTGGTGAGAGCCTTGAAGGCAGCGCGATTCATCTGATCGACGGCATCGTCCATGGTGAGCACGCCGCGAGCCAGTTCTGCGTCGGCCTCGATAAACGACTGCAGACTCTTGCGCACCATTTCGGCGGACATCGAAGCCATGCGCGGAATGTCGACGGGCAAATCGACAACCGCCATGCGATCCATGAGCCGCACCCGGTCGCTGATGCTCTTGGCAGCGTCACCTACGCGCTCCAGGTCTGCGTTGATCTTAATCACGCTGAGGATGAAACGGAGGTCGACGGCCATGGGCTGCTCCATGGCGAGCAAGTCGAGAGCGGCCTGATCGATGTCGCGCTCCATGCGGTTGATGGCGATTTCGCTGCGGCTAACCAAGTCGCAGATCGACAGGTCGCGCACGCGGTAGGCCTCAATGGCGCGCTGGATAGCCTGCTCGGCCAAGCCGGCCATGACCAGGAGGTTTTCCTTGAGATCCTCCAGACTCTGTTGGAAGCGAATGCGTGTCATCCAAACCTGCCCGTAATGTAATCCTCCGTACGCTTATCGGATGGATTCGTGAAGATCTTGTGGGTCGAATCGAATTCGACCATGCGGCCGTTGAGGAAGAATCCTGTTTTCTCGGCTACGCGCGCGGCCTGCTGCATATTATGGGTCACAATCACGATCGTGTACTGCGACTTTAGTTGGAAGATCAGATCTTCGATCTTGGAAGTGGAAACCGGATCGAGCGCGGAGGCCGGCTCATCCATCAGGAGCACTTCGGGGTCGACGGCGAGGGCGCGGGCAATGCAAAGGCGCTGCTGCTGGCCGCCGGAAAGGCTCGCGCCGGATTTCTTTTTCAGATCGTCTTTGACCTCTTCCCATAATGCCGAGTTCTTAAGAGACTTTTCAACAATCTCATCGAGGGCGCGCCGGTTGGAGTAGCCGTTCAGTTTGAGGCCCGCGGCAACGTTGTCGTAGATCGACATGGTGGGAAAGGGATTGGGGCGCTGGAAAACCATGCCGACGCGGCGGCGAATTTCGACCGGCGTGGTGTCCTGGTAGATGTCGATGTCGCCGATGCGGACGACGCCGGTAACCCGGGCAATGGGATTGGTTTCGTGCATGCGGTTGAGGCAGCGGACGAAGGTGCTCTTGCCGCAACCCGAGGGGCCAATCAGCGCCGTGGCATGGTTGGCGGGAATGTTCAGCGTGATGTCCTGCAGCGTGTGATTGGTTCCATACCACGCGTTCAGGTTATTGACTTCGATCCCGACGCCCACTTGCGCATTTCTCCTTCTGCTCTGAGCAGAATCCAAAGCTTTCGAGTAGCGATTTCGCCACGACACCGCCGACGATGGCCAAATCTCAGCACGGTCATCTCGATGCCGTTAGCTGGCCCCTTTCAAGACGCCCCGGCTGGTGACGAAGCGGACCAGTGCTACCGAGAAAACAATCAACACGATCAAGACTAAAGCTCCCGCCCAGGCCAGCCGGTGCCAGTCGTCGTAGGGAGACTGGGCGTAAATATAAATCTGCAAGGGAAGCGCGGCGATGGGCTGGTTGAGACTGGTACTCCAGAACTCGTTACCCAACGCAGTGAAAAGGAGGGGAGCGGTCTCGCCGGCAACGCGCGCAAAGGCCAACATGCATCCCGTGATGATTCCCGGCGAGGCGGTTTTGACAGTGATGGAGAGGACGGAGCGCCAATTGGGAACACCCAGGCCGAGCGCGGCCTCGCGCACCGCATGAGGCACCATGAGCAACATCTCCTCGCTGGTACGGCAGATGGTCGGGATCATCATGATGCCGAGGGCCACGCCGCCGGCGAGGGCCGAAAAATGCCCCTGTGGTATGACGATCAGCGCGTATGCAGCAATGCCCATGACGATAGATGGAACGCCGTTGAGCACGTCGGCCGTAAAGCGAATGGCGTTGGCAAGCTTGGTGCCGCGGCCGAACTCAGCCAGATAAACTCCGCCACCGATACCCACGGGAACACCCAGGAGGCTGGCAATGCCGAGAAGCGTGGCTGAACCGACAATGGCATTGGCCATGCCGCCCCCCTCCTCACCAACGGGTTTGGGAATCTTGGTGAAGAAATCAAGGTTGAGCGAGGTTGCGCCTTTGACCAGAAGGTAGACGAAGATGGCTACCAGCGGCAGGATGACGAGAATGGTGGAAAGTATAGCGAGAGATGTGGCAAGGCCGTCGCCAATGCCACGCAGACGCGCTCGCAGTTGGTATTGGTTTCGCACTCTCGTCGGCTGCTCCTTCGTGGTTGTGGTCGATGATTCGTCGTTCGCAATTCTTAGTGAGTGTGGGCAGGGGCGCCGCGCGTAACTGCCCACACCAGCAAGCGCGCCGCGCCGTTCACCAGAATGGTGACAATGAAGAGGGCGAGCCCAATCTCGACCAAGGCGCTGCGATGCAAATCGCTGGTGGCCTCGGCAAACTCATTAGCGATGACCGAGGCCATGGAACTGCCGTTGGAGAGGAGCGACTTGTGAATCTCGGGGCTGTTGCCGATGACCATGGTGACGGCCATGGTTTCACCGAGCGCCCGGCCCAAGCCCAGAATGACGGCGCCCACGATGCCGATACGGGCATTGCGCAAAACCCCCACGCGAATCATCTCCCAACGCGTTGCGCCGAGAGCCAGCACGGCCTCACGCTGCGAATGAGGCACGGCAGTCATGACTTCGCGGGTGAGCGACGAAATGATGGGCAAAATCATGATGGCAAGGATAATTGCTGCGGAAACAAAGCCCAGGCCGGTGGGGTTGTCGTCAGTGAACAGGCCGGTCCAGCCGAGGGTGGAGATCAATAGGGGGTTCAGATGCTCACGGAGCAGTGGGACGAGGATAAAGACTGCCCATAATCCATAGATAATGCTGGGGATGGCCGCCAAGAGCTCGGTGACGAAGGCCAAAGGCCCACGAAGAAGGCCTGGGCACATCTCGGTGAGAAAGATGGCCACGCCGATAGCCAAGGGGACGGCCAGCAAGAGCGCAAGAAATGACGAAACCAAAGTGCCATAAACAAAAGGCAATGCGCTGAAGTGGCCGTTGACCGGATCCCAATATGAAGGTAGACCGGTGGACGGATCAATAAACGCTTTCCAAAAGAACTGCAGCCCAAAGTTGCTCCAGGCGAGACTGGAACGCTGGATCAGCTCGACTGCAATCAAAGCAACAATGGCAAAGATACTTAACCCGCACAGAACCATCAGTGCATGAAACGCGCCGTCGGCAAATGCCGAATTGCCGCGCGCCAACAGGAACCGCCGGATCGCCGAAGGCTCGGTGGTAGGCTCGGGGGACAGCTTCGCCTGCCCCTCAAGGGTGGTTGGGGTTTGGGGTTGAATTTGAGCGATTCGAATCTCGGACACGGTGGGCCCCATCCGACAGGCTAACGAGGAAGTGTGAAGAAGAGGTTACAAGCGCGCAAAATCAGGCGCCTACGGGCGGAAATTGTGGGAATCTCTGGCGCGAGGGCAGCGATACGGCAGCATGGGGCAGCCCCGGGCACCTGGTCCCGTCAGAGGTTCCATCGGGAAGAAACCCCGGAGGCCGCTTTCGATAGGCCGGCGTGGGCGCATCCCTAACAGAAAATCGATCTACTTCGGGAAGAACCATGTAGCTTCCGGGCAGGAGACATGTTAGAAATCGATCATGGCCAAGGGAAGTAGTGTTCCGCCGACGGGGCATGTCAATCTCCGCGCGCTTGCCGAGCATCTTGGACTCTCCCAGACAACTGTTTCGCTGGTCTTGAACCAATCGCCATCAGCCAAGTCGATACCACAGGAGACTCGCACCCGTGTGGTTGAGGCGGCAAAACGGCTGAACTATCGGCCGAACTATTTTGCAAGGTCGCTAAGGCAGAGCCGGTCAATGAGCGTGGGAGTGCTGGCGCCGGACCTCAGCGAGGGATATTTCACGCGCGTTATGAGCGGGGTGGTCGAGGAACTTACGGCCGCTCATTATTTTTACTTCACTGCCTGTCACGATTGGAACAAGGATCTGATCGAGATGTACCCACGCATGCTGGTGGAGCGGGCGGTAGACGGGTTTCTGCTGCTCAACACAACGGCCGACCGGCTTTCGGTTCCGCTGCCAGTGGTTGCGATATCGGCGCATTACTCGGCCGATAACGTGACCAATATCGTCTTGAATCACCACCAGGCGGCAAGGCAGGCATTGATGCATTTGCAGGGTCTTGGTCACCGGCGCATTGCCATCGTGCGTGGCCCGCGGGCTATTCCCGATTCGGAGTATCGCTGGGAAAGCATACAGCAGGTGGCCAAAGAGATCGATCTGATACTCGATCCGGCGCTGGTGGTGCGCATTGATGCGGCAGCGTGGTCGATGAAGGACGGGCAACATCCCATGGCGCCGGAGATTGGCTACAAGCCGATGAAGTCGCTGCTGGAAACAACGCATGACTTGACGGCGGTTTTCTGTTTCAACGATATTGCTGCTATCGGCGCAATTCGCGCGCTGAAGGATGCAGGGTTGGATGTGCCGTCCGATGTTTCCGTTGTGGGATTCGACGACGTTCTCTCCGCGGCATACGCGACACCGTCATTGACCACGGTGCGCCAGCCGCTGGAGGAGATGGGGCGTTGTGCCGCCAAGATTCTTCTGGAGAGAATTGCCGACCGCGAGAAGAAATTTGCCTCCGAGATTGTAATGAGTCCGGAGCTGATGGTCAGGGAATCAACGGGGCCGGCGAAAGACAGGGACTGAAAAACAGCTTTCAGCTCTCAGCTGTCAGCCAAAACCTCTCACCGATCGTGGAAGCTGGTAGCTTTCAGGAGCAAGCCGATTCGAGCCAGCGGCTGATGTAGACCTGCGCGTGCCGCTCACCGCAATAATGCCGCGCACCCGGCGCGTCGGCGTATTCTTTGGACCATTTATAGACGGTCAAATGCGCGCTACTGCAGTTGATGACCAGCCAGCGGATCGGGGTCTGGCTCTCTTCGCCGCAAATCTCACATCGATAGATTGTGTCGATCATGATAAGACCTCAACATAGAGCCAAAGGCTAGTTGGTGGGAATCTGCTGGAGAATCCAGCGGGCGAATTCCTTGCCAGCCGCGTAGTTGTCGTATGTCGCAGGCAGGTTGCGGCCGTTGGTGTACTC
>Ga0187855_10003622_pt1 | contig 11298 bp, 13 predicted proteins | sample June2016WEW_8_10_2_FD_132969 | JGI IMG/M metagenome (GOLD analysis project Ga0187855, IMG submission 132969) | Peatland microbial communities from SPRUCE experiment site at the Marcell Experimental Forest, Minnesota, USA - June2016WEW_8_10 | ecosystem: Environmental > Terrestrial > Soil >...
GATCAGCAGCCCCTGCCAGATGAAGATCCGCCGCACCTGCTGGCGGCGCGCACCCATAGAAACCAGCACTGCGATGTCGCGGGTCTTCTCCATCACCATCATGGTGAGGGCGATGAGAATGTTGAGCGCGGCTACGATGACGATGAGGGCGATGACGATGAAGGTGACTACCTGCTCGAGCTTGAGGGCGCGGAAGAGCTCGCGGTTCTGCTCCATCCAGTTGGTGGTCATGTAGCCGCGGCCGGCAACTTTCTCGATGGCGCGGCCGACTTGAGGGGCGCGGTCGAGATTGTCGACCCGGAAACTGATGACGGAGAGCACGTCAGGCTCGCTGAAGAGGCGCTGGGCGTCGCTGAGGCGCATGAAGGCCTCGGCCGCGTCGTACTGGTAGAAGCCGGAGTGGTAGACGGCGGCAACGCGGAAGCGCTGGTACTTGGGGGCGAGGCCAAGAGGGGTTAGCTCGCCCTGCGGGCTGGTGACGAGAACGCTGTCGCCTACCTGGGCGCCGATCTGCTCGGCTAGCTCATTGCCGAGAACCAGGGGGGGATAGGGTGCGTTGGCCGCGCTCTGGCCGGTGGGCTGATAAGGATCGGGGGGCGTGGTATCAGGGTTGAGATCCCTGGCCGACCCCGAGGTGATGGTGTCAAGCAGACTGCTGACGGTGCGTTCCTGGGCGGGAAGGATGCCTTTGATGAGGGCGAATCCGGCGCGGGGGCCGCGGGAAACCAGGACCTGGCCGTAGATGCCAGGGGCGGCGGCGGTGACGTGGGGGACGGTGCGGAGACGGGCGATGAGAGGCTCCCAGTCGCGGATGCCGTCGGCTTCAACGCGCATCAAGTCGACGTGAGATGAGGCTCCCAGGAGGCGGACTTCAAGGTCCCGGCGCATGCCGTTGGTGATGGCGAGGGCAATGATCAGCGCGGCAACTCCCGCAGCGACACCGGCGATGGAGATGGCGGTGACCACACCGACGACGGCTTGGCGCCGCTTGGCTCTGAGGTACCGCAATGCCAGAAACATTTCGAATCGCATGGGGCTTGCTTCTCCTGATCTAACTTCCGCCGCGGAACTGGATGATGCGGCGGCGATCGCGTTTGGTGGGCCGGTGCACTGGGATGGGCGCGTACTCCTGCATGGCGTTGCGTTCCTCGGCTGCCTTGGCGCGCGCCTCTTTGCTGGCTTCGGTTTCGCGATAGAGGGTTTGCGCTACGGGGGCGGGGCCGCGCATCTGGCTGAGCTCGAGTACTTCAATGTGAAACTCGCCGCCTTCGCTCCTGATTGTCAGCATATCGCCGACGCGGACTTCGCGGGCAGGCTTGGCGGGGATATCGCCGGAGTGAATGCGGCCGAGCTCGCAGGCTTTTTGGGCCAAGGCGCGGGTCTTGAAGAAGCGCGCCGCCCAAAGCCATTTGTCGATGCGTACGGAGGCCATGATTCGATTGTAGTAAACGGGGAGGGAAATTCAGCAGAGGGTTGGTCAGGGAAGACTGGATCAAGAGCCGACTTCAACCTTCCACACGTAGAGGAAATCGGCGTCACTTGAGGTGGCGACCTGCATTCCTCTGAAGTTCGTGGCGCGGTTCAGGGCGGAGCGGATGTTTTCCTTGGTATCCGGCAAGGCGGAAAGAGGAATTTTGAGCGCTGAGCCCACTTCCAACTGATCGATGTCGCTCAGCAGTTGGGTCACAATCCGCTTGTGCTTTCCATCCCGGCCCTTGGGGACATCCAACTGACGGATGGATTCAAACTTCATGGGCGCCGTGTTCAGTTCCGGATTGGTAGCCATGTGATGCCCACCTCTCAGATAGGCTTCAGCAATCGAGACGTGCGCGCTTAACGTATGCCTAAATTGTCGTAAAGCTATCCTTTAACTGAAAGCATACGCACCGTAATCAGAATAAACAAGCCCTAAACGAGCTTTCTTCACTCCCTATGGAGGAAGTTACAATCTCCAAACTGCGCTACAAAGCTCATTACAAAGACTTATCGCGCAGCAGAAAGATATAACACGTAACAAAAATACTCTGCTACGTTGGCTGATAGAGAGTAATTACAGGCGGCGGGCCGGTTGTAAGGCTGAACCCGCAAAGTTCCACACAAGAGTTGAAAGACACCTGGAATCCTCTGAGGTTCAAACGAACCGGGAGAAATATATGCCAGTCATGTGTTTTGAGAAAATGGATTCAGATCATCCTATCTGCGGCGTGCATAATGTGATGCTTGTTCAGAATCGGATCGCGATCGATTCAAACGCACCAGGACTTGGAATCGTCAGCTGCTATATGTGCGCCATCAGCCGCACGGTGGTTCAGGAAAGGAAGAAGGCGTATGCACGCGACTCAATCAGATTCGCTGCCTGAAGCCCATCGGGGCCGGTCGACGAATTTCCCCATTGTGCCGTTGGGAGAGATACCTGCGTCGGGCTCATTGGTGGATAAAAGCAAGTTTCGTCCCGTGGTTCTGGTGGTGGACAAGGAGCCTGCGGTCGCCGACTCGCTGGTGGCTACGCTGCACCGAAGCGGGTATGCGGCAATTGCAGCCTACGATGGCAAAGATGCGCTTGAAACCGCTCTCCTGGTGCCGCCGGAAGTGGTGATTGCCGATGTTGAGTTGCCGGAATTGGACGGTGTTGCACTCGCGATTGCGCTGAAGAGTGTGATTCCGGATTGCAAGATTTTGTTGCTTTCAGAGAAGGAGGCTGCGCCGGATCTACCGGCATCGGCTAGCCGCGGCGCGCACGAGTTTGAGGTGCTAAAAAAACCCATCAAATCGAGCGACCTGTCTGCGCATGTATCGGCATGCCTGGAGCCGCGAAAAAACTGATTCGGCAGCTCGGAAGGCTGCGGGAAAATTCCTGATTTTTGATTGAAATACCCAACGAGAATACCTCAGGGGCTAAAGCGCGTACTGATACCGTTGCGGTGATGTCCGGGATAAATCTCGGACCTACCGCCCGGACGAGTTTTTCCGTTGCCTGTTGAGCCAGGTTGGTAAATTTTGAGAGGGAAATAGGGCGCTCGGTGAAACCGAGCGCCCTTTCGCTTGCTAGTTTGCCAGAACGGCGCGGTAGCGGACTTTATTTTTCTTTACTTTGTCGATGGCTTCGTTGGCTTTGGCCATGGGGAAGGCTTCTGTACGGGCCTGAATTCCATGGCGAGCGGCTATGTCGAGCATCTCCAGCAGCATTTTTGGGGGGCCGATGTTGCTGCCGGTTATGGTGCGCTGGCCGGAGATGAGCGGAAAGGCCTGAATGGAGACCGGGGAGGGGGGGACGCCGACGAAACACAGGGTTCCAGTGGGGCGCAGGGTCTGAATATAGGCGCCCCAGTCCTGGTCGGCGTTGGCGGTGTTGAGTAGAAAGTCAAGGGAACCGGCGACTTCCTTCATGGCTTTGGATTCGCGGCTGTTGACGAAGTTGTTGGCGCCAAGAGCGCGTGCTTCTTCTTCCTTATCGGCCGAGGTGGAAAAGGCGGTTACCTGAGCACCGAATGCGCGCGCGAACTGAATGGCCAAGTGGCCCAGCCCACCGATGCCGACGACGCCAACCCGGGAAGAAGGGTTAACGCCATGGATGCGCATGGGGTTGTAGACCGTGATGCCGCCACAAAGCAGGGGCGCGGCGTTCTCGCTGGGGAGGACATCAGGGATGGGAAACACAAAGCGGACATTGGCGCGGACGGTGTCAGCATAACCGCCGTTGCGGTGCACGCATGTGGCCTCGGTATTGGGACACAGATTCTCCATTCCGCGGGTGCACCACTCGCAGTGACCGCAGGAGTTCGATTGCCAGCCCAGGCCTACGCGCGTTCCGGTCTTGAGCGCCCGCACTCGGGAACCGACGGCCGTGACTGTGCCGACGATCTCGTGGCCGGGAATGAAGGGGTATTGGCTGATGCCCCAGTCGTTGGAGATGAGGTGGAGGTCACTGTGGCAGATGCCGCAGTGGGTGATGGCGATCTCCACATCAACGGAACCCAGCCTGCCCGGGTCGTAGCGAAAGGGCAACAATTCAGCTCCAGCGGCATGCGCTGCAAGTCCTTGTATTTGAGCCATGTTCGGTAATGGATCCTCTCTGAAAGTCGAAAAATGGGCCGATATGAATTGGGGCGCCGACCTGGGGATTTGGCAGGAATGGTGACCGCTGCCTTTAGTTTAAACTGCCGGGCGGTATTTGTGGGTGCAGAAGTCTGAAACCGCCAAGGGCTTTGTTGCGCGTGGTGATTTTCATTCACGCGGCGGGAGCGGAGCGCCGGCAAGGCCGAAACACACCACCGGCGGCGCCGACCGAATGCAGGCAACCTGAGTGCTCAGCCGGTGGGATGCGGCGACGTGCTATTTGAACTGGCTGACCATATCGAGGACGTAGTAGCCGATGACGAAGAGCGTGGCGACTGCGGCCAAAGCTGTGGCAACATGCACGACAGGCTCAATTTTGTGAATTTTAGCCATCAGCATGTCCTGCTCGGCCTTGATGTGATTGAATGAATCGTCCAGGATGATCTGGTCATCTTCGTCACGGGTCAGTCTTGAGTTATAGACCTTGAGGATGATCAGCAGCAGGACGAGCGCACCCCAAACGGACCACATTAAAGGAACGATTCTCATACTCCACCTCGAAAAAACTCTTGGGTCCCAGATACCGGCGGGTCCGTTGAAGGAAACGCGGTCTCGTGAGTAGAGGGGCCGTACGGTTGATCATCATAGCCCCAAATGGGGTGCCGTGTCGTGACAATTATCACAGGCATTTTCCCGCCGGGTACCAAGGTTCTTACCCTGTTGCATTTGGACAGAAATGGATTGCGCGAGGGGCGGAAGATTTGCGCCCTTGCGGGCTCCAATTGCATCAAATCAGGTAGAAAAGGGAGCGGGGCTTGTGTCCCTGCTCACAGAGCGGTACAGTTGGAAGATACAGTTACGTAGCACACAAATTCAGCGTTTGGGAGAGACAATGGCAACGACGACCACCTCACCGGCACCCGCCCAGGAAACCGAAAAGAAAGCCCCCCTCAACCTGACTCCTCAGGCCATTGCCAAGGTGCGCGAGATCATGGCCACCCAAGATCCGATCCCCGCGGGACTGCGCATCGGGGTGGTGGGCGGCGGCTGCTCAGGGTTCCAGTATTCAATGGCTTTTGAGAACCAGAGCGGGATGCTGGATAAGATCTTCAAATTCGATGATTTGCAGGTATTTGTGGACTCTACTTCGCTGATGTACCTGAACGGCTGCACAGTGGACTACGTGGAGACGTTGGAAGCGGCGGGTTTCAAGTTTGATAACCCCCAGGTGAAAAGCACCTGCGGCTGCGGTTCTTCGTTCAGCACTTAGGCGGATGTTTCAGGGGTTGCGATAGCTGAGGTGTCCCACCCTTGCCTTGAAGGGGGCGACAAGGGTATTCGCTCTTTACAACATCGGTCAGCCAGAGAACTAACACTCATAAAGGGCCCGCATCTTTCATGGATGCGGGCCTTTCTGCGTTTGGGGTGGATTGGAGGGGGATGGTGCGGCTGGACAGATCTACTGCGGAGGCGAGGAGGGATTGCTTCCGGAATCGCTGCTGCCGGATGTGCTCCCGCTGCCTGAGCTGCCGCTATCAGAGCTTCCCGAGCCTGAGTTGCTGTTTCCTGAGTTTCCGAGCCCGCCCGGGCTACTGCCGAATCCACCCGGGCTATTGCCGAATCCGCCTGGGCTGCTGCCGAATCCGCCTGGGCTGCTGCCAAATCCGCCTGGGCTACTGCCGAGTCCGTTACTGCCGGGCATGTTGCCGCTTTGCTGCAGGCCGTTTGAGCCTCCGCCAATTTGGAGCATCTGGTCCTGGGCCGGGTCGTAGACGAACTCCCACTCGTTGAAATGGTTTTTCTTTTTGTAGAGCAAGATGGTCTTTTTGGGGCTGCCGGGAGAGAAGCCGATGATGCCTCCACCGCCCAAGGTTTGCCCGGAGAGCCCTGAGCTGGAACCTCCCAAAGACGACGTGTTCAGGGAGCCGGCGGATGTGCCTGACGAGGAGCCTGAGGAAGAACTGCCGCTGGAAGAACCTGAATCCGTGCTAGCAGTGCTGCTGTTGCCGTTGTTGCTGCCGGAGGTATCGGTGGAGCTGCCGGACGCTCCGTTTGCGCCGTTTGGATTGGACGGGTCATTGGGACTGGCTGATGAGCCAGAGGAGCCTGATCCTCCCGATGCCGCGCCGGAGGCATCGGGCTGGCAGCCACCAATCGGAGAGCTCGAGCCCATGCCCATGGACGAATTGAGGCCGTTCGATCCGAAGCTGGATGAGCCCATGCTGGAAGAACCAAAGCTGGATGAGCCCATGCTAGAGGAGCCGAAACTGGATGAGCCCATGCTGGAGGAGCCGAAGCTGGAGGAACCAAAACTGGAGGAGCTGGAGTCGGACGAGCCGATCCCGCCGCCGAGTCCGTTGCTGCCACAGCCCATGCCCATGCCGCCCATCATGCTTGCCATGGGCTTGCCGAAGAAGCCAAAGGCCGTCGGCTGCTTGTTCTGGCCGTAGTGGATGGGCTTCCACTCGTCTTTTCCGGTAGAGGGGTCAATGTACTTCTTGCGCAGAAAGCGGATGTTGTTGGTGCCTTTGACCAGGGCGTCAACGGTAGGCGGATAGTTGCCGAATTTCTTGTGGTAAAGCTTGAGGGCGCGGACATACTGCTTGCCGCGGTGCATTGTTTCGACTTCGCGGTCGCGCTCGATCTGCTTAATGATATTGGGCACGGCAATGCTCATGGCTACGACGAGCAAAGCCAGCAGGAAAACGACCGCGATCAGAATGTATCCCTCTTCAGAGGGGCTGGGGCGGTGGCGGATTGGGCGCGGCTTCACTTTTAAGCTCCTAGCTATCTGCATTTCCTCGCAGTCATCAGTTTCGTCGATCATCCGAAGATTCGCTTTCGAGCACTCATCGTTTCTGTATCGAACTAGCCCTTGCGCCGTCCCTACGGGACTCAGTACTTGCGGACTCCCTGTTCCCCACGCTGAAGCGCGGGGCTAACGAACTCTGCGCCTCCGGCGCGTTTGTACCAACGGTTCTTATGCAGCCCTTGATAAAAGGTGAATGCAAAAGCAACAAGTTAAAAGTTAAAAGCTAAAAGCTAAAAGCTAAAAGCTGCACTTCAGTTCACCGACAGCGGCAAAGTCTGGGTATTATCGTAGCCCAGGTCTGTGATCTGGATGCTGGCCGGCATAATTGCGCCGACCTTGTAGCGATGATCCACAATTTCGCCGGACTTGGCCATGAAAATGTCCTCTCCGTGGATGATGAATGCTTTGAGCGACTTGTCCTTGGCCTGGGTGTAGCCGAAGTATTTCAGATCGATGGCCGGCGGCTTAGGCGGCACATAGGGCGCCGGTCCTGCGGGGACCGCGCCGGCTGCCGCCTGCTGTTCTGCACGTGGACCTTTTACCAGGTTTTCAATCACGGCAGGGGCGGAATCGGCAGAGAAGATATTTCTGCCGGTGCCCGAGTACTCCACGTCCTCGGTTTCGGCCAGCTTGTCGAAGCGCACCGTGGGGTCGAGATCATCATTGGACAGCTTTTCCGCATCGGGTCCCGCGGAACTCTGGCCAGTGGACTGAGCTCCGGCCGCCGGGTGGGCAGTGCCGGCTGCAGTTTGCACCGGGATGGGCCGGGGTGTGGAGGCGCCTCCGGAGGAGCCAAAGAGCTCATAGCAAGCTATGACGATGATGGCCGCAAAAAGTACGCAGGCAATGATGACCTGGCGCTTGTTTTCAGTTCCGAGACGCAGGGCCATAGCTAATTGCCCCCCCTTCCGTCTGGAGCCGGTGCCGGCGGAGCATCGTTTGATTCCGGCGTGGATGGCAATCCACTGGCGGCCGCATCTGCCGGCCTGAGCCAGGTGGATACGCGCAGCCGCAGGTTTACCAAACCGCCTTGCTGACCGGTCAGTTGCATACCCCGGATGACAAAAAAGGTCTGGTCGCGCTCCAGGCTGTTCACAAAGCGCATGATCTGGGGATATCCTCCGCTGATGTTGGCATCCATGGAGATTTCAGTAAGGTCCGCGCCGGGGGCTTTTTGTGCGTACTGGACCGCGGTGAGACGCACGCCTGATCTGACCTGCAACTCGCCGATGCGGCCGAGGATGAAGGAGTAGTTCGGGGGGATGCGCTTCTCATAAAAGGCGTGAATAAGCTCGCGGGAGTGCTCGACACGCTTGTCCAGACCGCGGAGGGGAGCGGTTTGCATCTCCTGCGCCTTCAACTCGACTTGCTTGCTGGCCAGTGCATCCGCGGAGTGGCCGTTAGTGGCTACCCAGTCCATGCCGAAGCGGACTGACAAAACTGCGACCAGCGCAAACATCAGGCCGAACACGACGAGGTGCCAGGTAAGCGGGGAGGTCAGGCGCTCAATCCATATTGCAGAAGGGCGTTTGATCATTGCGGACCTCCGGGCTGTGCGTTGGGATCGCCAGGGTTGCGGCCACGCCGGGTCAGCGGCCGTAACCCGCGTGGAGCAGGAGGCGCGCCTGGAGGGGAATTGGGCTGAAGGGGCGCGGCCTGCGGCGAAATGGCCTGTGGGGGTGCAGGATGTGGCGGGGCGTTATAGGGTGGCCTAGCCTGATTTCCAGAAGGCGTTGGCTTGGTTATGACCGGCGCTGGCTGGTTGGCGGCCTCTTCAACGGCATGAGCTCTCTTTCGAGCCACCTTGCGTTCTTCAGACGTGGCAGGGTTGTACTCGGCCAGCAGTTCGAAGTTGACACGGCTGGAGACGCTGACCGGCTGCAGTTTTTCGGCAGGTCCACCGGCGGCATCAGCGTTTTCACCAATGATGCGGGGGAAGAGGAAGCGTTTGGAGTGCTCGAGATTACTGACCAGTTCGACGGCGCGGTCGCGTGGTCCGATCACATGCAGATTTACAGTGATCTTTCCGGTCTTATCGTCCCGCTTGGGATCGAGCGTTGAGACCATCACGCCGCCAGGCAGCACGGTTTCAAGGTCCTCCATAGCCAAAGTCCAGGAGAAGGTTTTCTCTTCAAAGAGTTTGTTGAGGACCTGGGCCTGGAGGAGCACCTGGTTGTTGGCAGGCTGTTTCATCAGATCCTGGTAACCCTGCCGTTCCTGGGCAATCTGGGCGATTTGTCCGTCGAGAGAATGATCGCGGGCGCGGGCGGCTTCAGCCTTGCTGTGAAAGAAATGCAGACCCAATCCCATGAGGATGGCAAGGAAGGCGAGTACACCCATGCCGATGCGCAGACGCTTGTTGGCCGGTCCTACGTCAGCAAAAGGGCGAGTGGCGAGATTGAGAGTAATGCGCATGGGCCTAACTTACCCCCGCCAGAGCGCCAGCCACGCCGGCAACGCTGATATCGCCCAGCGTGGTGACCATTCCGGTTTCAGGCTGCGGCGCCAGATCACTCACCGTCATTTCAGGATCGTTGAGCCAGCTGCCAAAATCGACGGCTCCGCCGGAGCCGGCAAAGTACATTTTTTGCGGCCGGAATTGTAGTTTGTCTTCATAGTAGGCGGCGGCCACGGCGATGCCGCGCTGCACCTCAGTGAGGCGCAACGCAGGGTCCGCCGGCAGGTCGAGGGTGCGGTAAAGCAGGAGGTCCTGGCCATTGGTGATGGAGGTGGTGAGCGCCACGGGAGTAAGGTTGGCTATCAGTACCGCTTCCATGGACTCGAGCACGCTTAAAGCAGCGAGGCCGGAGGGCAGAACGGCGCCAGGTTCGTAGCCGGCGGAACGAACTGCGGCCTCATATTCCTGGAGAATGGGACCGGGAATGACGGCTGCCAGGACTTTGCACTCGGTCTTGGTTTGAACCAGCACCTGGTAGCTGAGGCCTGCGGGCTCAATCTCAAACGGAACCATCTTGCGCAGACGAAAGCGGAGCACGGAGAGGGCTTCATCGGTTTTGCTCGGCAGGGTATCGAAATCGAGCATGAAGACACGGACGACGGTATCGGGCAGGACCAGGGTGACGGAATGAGAGCGCGGCGACACCTGGCCGAGAGCCGAGCGAATGGCACTGGTAATGGCTTCCTGCATCCTGATGTTGGGTTCGCCAATGCCGGGCAGCAGGGCGCCGTCAGGGAGCGGCACGTAGGCATAGACCGGCTTCTGCCCCGTTGCGGGCAATGCGGCGGCCAGCACTCCCTGTGGAGATAGCTCCACGGCACCGGGCGGACGGCCGCCGGGTCTCGAACCTAGACTTACTTTGTTCAAAATCTGACTCACTAGCGAGTTGCCTCAATGAAGGTGACCTTGTTGATCTCCTTGAGCGTTGTCAGGCCACGGCGGACGCGATCAATCGCAGATTCACGCAGAAAGCTCATGCCCTCCTTCTGGGCCAGCTTGCGAATTTCGGAGGTGGGTTTTTTTTCAAGAATGATTTCACGAATGGGGTCAGTGAGGTCGAGCAACTCGTGGATGGCGGTACGGCCGCGGAAACCGGTGCCGCCGCACTCCATGCAGCCGGCGCCCTCGCGGAATTCGAAGCCGTGCCATTTGGCTGGGTCAAGACCGCTGACTCGCAGGTCGTCGTCGTCGTAGACCACGGTGTGCGCACAATAATCGCAGTTGGTTCGCACCAGGCGCTGGGCCAGAATGCAGTTGAGAGCGGAGACGAAGTTGTAAACTTCAACGCCCATGTTGACGAAACGTCCCAGCACGTCGAGCACATTGTTGGCGTGGACGGTGGTGAAGACGAGGTGGCCGGTGAGGGCTGAGTTGATGGCGATCTGCGCGGTTTCGTTATCGCGGATTTCGCCCACCAGGATTTTGTCCGGGTCGTGGCGCAGGATAGAACGCAGGCCGCGGGCAAAGGTGAGGCCTTTTTTCTCGTTGACCGGAATCTGGGTAATACCACGGATCTGGTACTCGACCGGGTCCTCGATGGTGATGATCTTGTCTTCGTCGCTCTTGATTTCGTTGAGCGCGGCGTAGAGGGTGGTGGTTTTGCCGGAGCCCGTGGGGCCGGTGACCAGAACCATGCCGTAAGGCTCGCGAATGTAGTGACGGAAGCGCTTGAGGTCTTCATCGGCGAATCCGACCACGTCGAGGGTGAGCTTTTTGAACTTCTCGCTCATCGACTCCTTGTCGAGCACGCGGAGGACGGCGTTTTCGCCGTGCACGGTGGGCATGATGGAGACGCGGAAGTCGATCAGGCGTCCCTTGTAGCGGACGCGGAAACGGCCGTCCTGGGGCACGCGGCGCTCGGCGATATCCAGCTCGCTCATGATCTTGATGCGGCCCAGGATGGTGGAATGGTGCTCACGGGCGATGGGGGCCATGGCCGGCTGGAGCACGCCATCAATGCGGTACTTGATGA
>Ga0187855_10003624_pt1 | contig 11293 bp, 5 predicted proteins | sample June2016WEW_8_10_2_FD_132969 | JGI IMG/M metagenome (GOLD analysis project Ga0187855, IMG submission 132969) | Peatland microbial communities from SPRUCE experiment site at the Marcell Experimental Forest, Minnesota, USA - June2016WEW_8_10 | ecosystem: Environmental > Terrestrial > Soil >...
ATCAGGTCCGCATCGATACCCCTGACGCGCCGGATATCGTGGTTTCCTTTCGCTGGACGGACGACAAGAATGATGCCGGCGTGCCCGGCTCGGATCCCACCGACGGCTTCTTTGGCGCCAGACAGGGAATTCATTCCACCCTCAGCCCGTTCGACATGCGCAACACACTCGTCGCCGCCGGCCCCGATTTCCGTCGCGGCTGGATCGACGAATTCCCTTCCGGTAACGTCGACCTTGCGCCGACCATCCTTCATGTGCTCGGAGTTGCTTCGCCCGAGCGGATGGATGGCCGCGTTCTGGCCGAAGCCATGGTACCGACCCCCACCAACATCGCTCCCATGGAGGTGCGCATGTTGGATGCCAGTTGCGACTCCAGCAACAGCGTCTGGCACCAATACCTGCGCGTCACTCAATTCGGCGACACCACCTACTTCGACGAAGGCAACGGCTACACCGTCCCCAAAAGGTAACGCCGCGTTGTGGGATCTGTGGGAGGGCGAGCCTCGCGGCGAGCCGAAGAAACCTTCAGCGCCAGCATTTTTGCTGTTTTTTGCTTGATTTCAGTTCCGCAACCGTTATTTTCCTCGCTAAAGAAAGGGGTGGGGACCCTAAATTTATGTATCTGAAGAGCCTGCAGCTCATCGGCTTCAAGTCGTTTGCTGAAAAGACAACGCTGGAGTTTCTGCCGGGCGTGACCGCCATCGTCGGCCCGAATGGCTGCGGCAAATCCAACATTGCCGACTCCATTCGCTGGGTACTCGGCGAACAATCCGCCAAGGCCCTTCGCGGCACCGAGATGGCGGACGTCATTTTCAACGGCACCGACGGCCGCAAACCGATCGGCCTCGCCGAGGTCAGCATGACCTTCGCCGATGTCGATCCGAAAGCGCTCTCGCTGCCCGGCGTCAACCTCGATTTCTCCGAAATCACCATCCGCCGCCGCGTCCATCGCGATGGCAATGGGGAATACTTCATCAACAAAACCCCTTGCCGCCTCCGCGACATCCAGGGACTGTTCATGGACACCGGCATCGGCCGCTCCAGTTACTCCCTCATGGCCCAAGGCCAGATCGACCAGATACTCAGCGCCCACCCGGAGGACCGCCGCAACATCTTCGAAGAGGCCGCCGGCATCAACAAGTACAAGCACCAAAAAAAGGAGGCCCTCCGCAAACTCGAGTACACGGAAGCCAATCTCGTCCGCATCACTGACATCATCAAGGAAGTCAGACGCCAGATCATCTCGCTCCAACGCCAGGCCGGTAAAGCCCGCCGCTACAAGGAATTGTTCGACCAGCTCAAGGCCGTAGACACCCGGCTCGCCCGCCACAAGTACGATCTGCTGCAGTCGGATATTTCCGGTCGGGAATCCCAAATCGCCAATTTCGCCCAGGAATCCGCGGCGTTCTCGGCCGAAATCACCGGCGCGGAACAGCAAATCACCGATCTCCGCCGCTCCCTCAGCGAAATCGAGCGGGCCATCAACGAAGCCGTCGCCCGCGACCACGAACTCAAAAGCGAAGCCGAACGTCATCAGCAGCGGTTGACGACCAACGCCGAGCGCATCACCGAACTCGACCAACTCATCGACAACCATCACCGCGAGACCGCAGCGGCCGAAGAGAAGATCCGCGTCCAGGAAGAGTTGTTGCAATCTCTCAACAGCGAATTCGCGCAAATCGATTCTGTTCTCGCTGCCGAACAAATCAAGCTGCGGGCCCAGCAGGAGGCCGTCCGTCAGGTGGGAGCGGAGCTGACCAGCAAAAACGCCGCCGCGAACGAAACCAAATCGGCGCTGATCGACCTGGAAAGCGCGATCGCCCACAGCCGCAACGAACTTTCCGCGCTCGACCAGAAAAAGAAATACGACGTCGTCCGCGCCCAACAGCTCTCGACCGAGCGACTCCAATTGGAAGACCAGCGGCGCGCGCTCCAGGACCGGCTGCAGACCTACAACACCGGCCTGGCCGAGCTTCGGAGCACCGTCGAGTCGTTGCGGGCAGCCCTCGCCGCAAAACAGTCCGAGCTGCTGAACGCGACGTCGGCTGCCGCCGGCGCCGCCGAGCGGCATCAAGCGTCGGTCGCCGATGCGACCAGCAAACGCGCGCGCCTGGAAATGCTCCAACAATTGTTTGCTGCGCCGGATGGACGTTCCACGCTTGGACAAATCCTCGATGTCGAACCGCCTTACGCAGCCGCCGTGGAAGCCGCGCTCAATCACGCCATCCACACAATCCTGGCTGACGACGTTGACGCCGCGCGCCAATTGCTTGCCAGCGGCCTGAAGAATCCAGCCGTCGCGGCGCCGGAGCTTGTTGCTGGTGCGGTTGCCGACCGCGTGTCCTCACGCGGCGAATCCGAAGCCTCCACGCCAAATGCCGCCGCGTTCGAGGACGCCGGCATCTGCGCAAACCCTGTTGTGCGCGTCCGCGACGCACGCTTCGAACCGCTCGTCCGCTCACTCCTCGCGAATGTCGTGATCGCCAAAGACCTCGATGCCGCCCTGATGATCCGCGCGGCCCGGACGCAACTGGCCGTCGCCACGTTAGGCGGCGAGTTCGTGGACGCGCATGGCATCCTCAGCGCCGTCTCCACGAGCCATATCGCCGAAATCGGCGCCTTATCGCAGGAAGTCGCCCAGCTTCAAGACCGCCTGTCTGAGGAGGAAACCTCCAGGGCCAAGCTGGAACAACAGAAGGCCGATTGCGAAACCGAGCTTTCCGCTCTTCGAGCCGATTTTCACGCGAAGGAAGTGGCCCTGGCATCGAAGGAGGGCGAACTCAATGTGCTGGCCACCGAAGGCCGCGACCTGGAGAGCAAGGTCCACACCGTGGTGTTCGAGCTGCAATCGATCGAGCAACAGGACACCGAGGAGAAATACCGGCGCGAGACCATCGGCAACGGTCTGCGCGAATCGGAAGGCCGCCAGGCTGAATTGCAGCAGCAGATGAGTGCTGCCCAACACGCCGCCGATGAGTTGCTGGCCGACAAGGAGCTGATGAACCAGCAGCTCACCGAGTTGCGGATCAGCGTCGGCGGCATCGAGCACAAACGGCGCGCCATCGAGAGCCAGCGCGAACCGATTGCCGCCCGCGTCCGCGACCTGCGCGAACGCATTCAAACCTGTGCCGGCGAAATCACCAGTTACACTGCCAGGATCCAGCAATTCCGCGCCGAGATCGCCGAGTCCGAGGCGAAGATCACCGAACTCGCCGCCGCCCGCGCGCAGTCCCAGCAGCAGCACATCGACGGACTCCAGCACCAGCGCGCCGAAGTCGCCGCGGGCATCGACCAGGCCGAAGAAGAATTGCGCGGCGTTCGCAAGCAGGCCAGTGAAGCCCAGTCACAGAAGTCCGCCCTGGAAATCCAACTGGCCCAGAAACGGATGGAAGTCCAGAACCTCAAAGACCGCGTCTGGCAGAAGTACCAAGTCAACCTCGACGACGTGCGCGGCGATACGATCCAGATCACCATCGCCGACCAGGGCCCGGCCATCACCGAGCAGGTGCCGGTGCCCGTCGATTGGGAAGCCATCGAGCTCCAGGCTACCGAGATGCAATCCAAGCTCGACGCAATGGGCCCGGTCAACATCGAGGCGATCCAGGAATACGACGAATTGGAGGAGCGCTACAAGTTCCTCACCCAACAGCACGAAGACCTCCTCAAGGCCAAGGACCAGCTTCTGCAGGTCATCGCCAGGATCAATTCGACCACGAAACAACTCTTCAGCGAGACGTTTGAGAAGATTCGCGAGAACTTCCAGATGATGTATAGCGAACTGTTCGGCGGCGGCAAAGCCAACCTGATCCTGCTCGACGAAACCGACCCGCTGGAAAGCGGCATTGAAGTCGTCGCCAAGCCGCCCGGCAAACAACTCCAGAGCATCACCCTGCTCAGCGGTGGCGAACGGGCGCTCACGGCGACCGCATTGTTGTTCGCGATTTACATGGTCAAGCCGTCTCCGTTCTGCGTGCTCGACGAGTTGGATGCGCCGCTCGATGAATCGAACATCAACCGATTTGTCCGCATCCTGCAACGGTTTATCCAGCAATCGCAATTCGTCATCATCACCCACAACAAACGCACCATCGGCATGGCCGACGCGCTCTACGGGATCACGATGGAAGAACACGGGGTGTCGAAGGTCGTGAGCGTAAAATTCAGCCCGCGCGAAGAGAACAAGCGCAAGGCGGACGAGAAAGCCCGCGAGATACAGGAAGAACGCATCGACGGCGCCGCGTCCGCTCAACAATCGGCTTCATCCGACAGGGAGCCTTACGGTCTTCGTCCGCACGAGGAAGAGTTGCACAACGATCTGCTCGAGCAGAGGGAGCAAACCATCGCGCCGATTGCCGAGACGACCCCCATCATCGCCGAAAATGAGCCGACACTCGGACAGGCTGCGCCCACAGACATCAAGGCGGAAGTCCGGGCTGCCGTTGCTGCCGCCGCCGAGGCGAGTGAATCCGTCGACCAAACCGTCGAAGAAGCCACCCCGAAGCCGCCACCGGCGGAGGGCGAGGTTCACTCCGATTCCGAGATTGGGGCTCCCGCCGAGCCGAAACCGTAGTAATGCGGGCGTCCCAACCGAAGAGTTGCAGGGCAGTCCTGCCCCGATTCCTACATCGGGGCGCTTCGCCTGCCGCCGTTTGTTCCACGCACATCCCGCCTTATTCATCCTGAGCGCAGCGAAGAATCTCTGTTCTCTAACGAATTCTTGTATCCCCTTGTCGCCAAATCGCCATTGACCACCGCTTAGGAATAAAGTGTAATCCTTTTAGGATTTCGGTGGTTCAGGACTAGGATTTTGGGAGGACAAACGGATGACAGCGCGGCGTTGGTTCGTGTTGCTTGGCGCCATCCTCTCTTTGGGAGCCGACAAAGAGACCCAACCGCACGTGTTTCAGTTGCGCCTTGTATGCTACGAAGGCTATGGCACCAATACTCAGCCCGCCACCGCAACTGCAATGGAACTACACAATTGCGAAAGTCTCGAACTAACCAGAGTCGATGGCGCGTCACACATGCGACGTCCCAACGTTTGTTGGGTCAGCAGGGAGGCACAAATCGACGAACGTGACTTGTCGGAAGTTCGGGCCGAACTCTCAAAACCGCAAATGACTCAAGCTCAACTCGAAAGCCTGAAACAACAACATCCCGATCTGTACTCAAACGTGCAAAAACAAACGGTGAACCTCGACAAGGTACTTACCGGATCGGAGCCCCAACTGAGTTTTCTGTTCTCGCAACAAGGAACCGGAAAACTCGCCCGTCTAACGAACGACAACACACGCAAAATTCTTGCTATCGTAATTGACGGGAAGGTGCTCATAACCGCCAAGATCGACAGGCCCATTACGAACGGCGTGCTCCAGTTGAATGGGCCCTATTTGTCGATGGAAATGCGTGACCGGTTGGCCTCAGAGTTAAATCAGGCCATTCAGTCGCGAAAATAGCTTATGCCCGTCGAATTCGATTTGTTCGACTCTTCGTACAACGACGTGCTGGCTGCCTCGGACTACGTCGAATTCCGCAAGCGTCTGACCGCCTACAACTGCCAGAAATGCCCGCGCGGCAAGGCCCGCAATCACATCGTCATCGACCGCGGCAATCCCGACTCGAAAATCCTCGTCGTCAGCGAACGCCCCGGCGACAACGAGGACGTGATGGCCCGGGCATTTGTCGGACGCTCGGGCGAGTTGCTCGATAAAATCATGGCCAGCATCGGGCTCGACACCAATCGCGATCTGCTCATCGCCAACGTCGTGAAATGCAAAGCCGAGATCGATCGCGGGCCCAGCGCCCACGAGGTGGAAGCTTGTTTCCCGTATCTGCGCCGCCAAATCGAATTGATGAAACCGAAGGTGATCATCCTGCTCGGGGCGGTCGCGTTGAAATATCTCGTCAAGGATCGCGGTGACGAATTCTCCATGGAACAGGAAGCCGGCAAATTCTTCACCGCACCGGATTATCCCGGCATTCAATTCATGGTGCTCTACCATCCCGCCTTCCTCCTTCGCGACCCGAGCAAGAAGAGTGTCATGTGGGAGCACGTCAAGAAGCTGCGGGCATTTTTGCAAGAGCATGGGTGGACGGCAAAGGGGTAGACGCGCATCTTGTTGCTGCCAGCATAGCTGAGAGGCTGGAAATTGTAGGGCGCAATGCCTGTCGTGTAGGTATCACGCGGCAGGTCTTGGAATACCCGTGACGGCGCGATACCTCGAAACGACGCGAGGCATCGTGCCCTACAAAAAAGCGGGCACTTGGCACGATGTGGCCACGCAGAAGCGCGGCCCTCCGACCAGACGCCTGTATCAAATGCGCCTGGCAAAAGGGGAATCTTCGCAAAAGTTTCGACCCGGCGGGCCGCTTCCTCTACAATCAGCACACCATGTTAGAGACCGCCATTGAGGCGGCGAGTGAAGCCGCCAAATTGTTGCGAAGGAATTTCGGTTCGGCGTTGAACGTCAACCAAGCAACGCACCACGATATCAAGCTTGAGATCGACGTGCAGACCCAGCAGCTCATCGCCCGGATCATTCTGGCGGAGTATCCCGACCACAGCATCCTCGGCGAGGAATCCTCAGCGGGAAATCCGCAGTCGGACGTGCGCTGGGTCGTCGACCCGCTCGACGGCACCGTGAATTATTTCTATGGCATCCCGCACTATGCGGTGTCCATCGCCGCCCAGGAACGGCGAAACGCCGACCAGTGGGAAACGGTCGTCGGGGTGGTGTTGGACCCCGAGTTGGACGAGCTGTTCGTGACCGAGGAGGGCAACCCATCGATGTTGCACGGTCGTCCAATCCACGTCAGCAATCGCACTGACCTGGCCGAGGCGATCGTCACCATCGGGTTCTTCAAGAACCACGACGCAATCAGCCGTGGCCTGCAGGAATTCAACCGCATGATCTACAAGGTGCGCAAACTGCGGCTGATGGGCGCGGCGGCGCTGGACACGGTGTATGTGGCCTGTGGACGCTACGACGCCTACATCGAGCACAGCATCCGTCTTTGGGACATCGCCGCCGGCCAGCTCATCCTGGAAAACGCCGGCGGCCGCGTCGAGAGCAAGCCCGCCGCCGAGGTGCATTCATTCGACGTGCGAATGTGGAACGGCAAGATACCGCTGGATGAATTGTACAAACCAATGTAAACGCGAGGCGTTGACGCGATTCGCCGACATGCACGCTACTTCGCGGTGCCGGACTGCCCGTCCTTGGATGTGTACCGCAGATCCGTGGTTCCCATGAACGCTTGGCTGCCAACCGCCAGAACAACCGGCACATTGGTCACGGGCGCTCCCGGTTTCAGAATCGTCGAATTGGTCATCCCATAGGCCGCCCAGGCGTTCTGCCATGAGCCGTCCTTCATATCGACCGTTGCCGTCCACAACGCCGTATGCTTGTCAAAACTCAACTTGCACGTTCCATTCGGCCCCACGCCGTGCCCCTTGCCTTTGTCGTCCAGATTGAACTGTGCCTGAGCACCGCCCACATCCACTGCCACCACCTGATTGGCCAAATTGAAGATCGCGCTCAAATCAAACGCGACGCTGAGATTGCAACTGTCGGCGTCGGCCTTTCGGAAGTTCGCTTTCAACTGGACCTTGGAAATGATCAATGGGCAGGCCACCGCCACGTCCAAATTGCTGCTGGCGGTCGCTTGCCCATTGGACACGGTCACACTGGCGGAGAGAGGTCCACACTCGTTGGTATACACATGGGTTGCGGTATTGGTTGCCAGCCAACTGCTCATCGTGCCATCACCGAAGAGCCATTGGTAGTTCAGCAGTCCCCCGGCAGGGTCAATGGCATTCACCGCAAAAGTGTTCGTCTCGCCCGCCACGACAACAGCCACGTCACCCGCCTGTAATACAGCGTTGGTCACCACCGGCGTGGATAGGATGACTGGCGCGGCGTCAGCGGGTGACCGCCAGAACACGGCATGGACAATCTGGGTGGTGGTGTTCATGTTCGCACTGTCGTCAGTGGCAATGATCGTCAGGGCGTTGGTTCCAGTGGAAAGCGTCAGAGTTGCAGACCACTCGATCCCCGTCATCGTGGCAGCGATGCCATTGACGGTCACGCTATTGATCCCGCTCGGATCGCTGACCAGACCGGTGATTGCGGCGGCGGCGTTTGTGAACGTCTGATAATCCGCAGGACTCAGCACCATCAACGTCGGCGGCGCCGTGACGGACGGCATATTCGTGGTGCCCGTCCCGATCAATAAATTGGTGGAACTGCCGCCGTTGCTGGCAAAGACCACCACGCCGGTAAAGTCAAGGGCGCTCGACGGCGTGAAGCCGACAACGACCGGGGCCGAGCCAGCCGCTGCCACACTAAACGAATTGTCCCAAACCACGGCGAACGGATCGCCGCTGACCGTCGCTGTCCCGGTCAGCATCGCGCCACCCTGGTTGGTGACCACGAATTCCGCCAGCGCCGTCGTGCCCGTCGGCACCGTCGCGAAATCGTAGCTCGGCGGGCTGACGCCAAGTCGCGGCGGAGTCAGCACAGTGGTCACCACGGTGTTGGAATTGTTGCCGGCATTGCCGGCGCCGACGGTGACGGTGTTGGTGATCGCGCCCGCAGCGGTGGGAACCACGGTGATGTTCACAGTGGCCGTGGAGTTGGCAGTCAAGGAACCGAGAGCACAGTTCACGATGCCGCTTGCAAATGTGCTGGTTCCCTGGCTCAGGGCAGCGGAATCAAATGTCACTGTCGCCGGCAACATGTCGGTTACCGTGACCTTGGTGGCCTTGGACGGCCCGTTGTTGACGACGCTGATTGTATACGTCAACTCTTCGCCCGTTATTGTCGGATCTGGCGATACGGTCTGGCCCACAGTCAAATCGGCGACTCCGCTCGCAAGCGCGTTGATCAGGCTGGTGCCGTTTGGGCTGCCCCAGCCAGTACAGAGGTCGTAGCCCGCAACAGCGACGAACTGGTCCCGACTCCTGGACCATTCATTATTGCCCGTTGTGATATCGTGAAAATCGGCTGGATAGTTCGGGCCCTGGCCGATCTTGTAAATCGCCGGGTTGATAAAACCCACCGGCGACTCGCCATTGGCTGCGGCTTGTTCATTGGCCAGGGCGATAAAACCCGCCCACAACGGCGTGGAGCAACTGGTGCCGACGACCTGGATGATATCGTTAGGATCATTGTCCGCTATGATGGACACGTTGTTGGCGACCATCGCAACATCGGGAACGTTCCGCATCGTTGTCGAGCCTTGGTTGGCGGACATGTTGACGCCCTGTTGCCAGCTCGGAATTGAATACTCCGTGCTGATCCCACCGCCGCTGCCGAGAGGTAGAGGGCCCTCCCCGCGCACGACTCCTGAATTCCAAACGGTTTCCGATACCCAGGAGCCTTGCGGTCCCGTGGTCGTCAACGTTGTGCCGCCAACCTGGGTGATATAGGGGTCATCGGACGGGAAATCGCCGGAGGTGGATTGACCGGCAGGAAAAGCATCGTTGTCACCCGAGGCATCAAAGAATGCTTGTCCTTGCGCTGCCATCTGTTGGAAGTATTGATCAGCCGTCGGATCCGGCCCGTTCCAACCCCAGGAGCAACTGAGCTGCTTGGGAAGCCCTTCCCGCTGTGTCGGATTAGCCATTTCGTCCAAAATGTCGTCCGGGTTGCCATTATCTCCGCCGGCTTCATAGACAATCACTTCGGACAGCCCCGGTGCCATCGAAATCGCCAGTTCGATATCCAGTGCCACCTCGGTATTCCCGCTATTGGGGCCTGTTGTGGGTATCCCGTTGAATCCATCAAGCAGCACCTTGCTCAAAGTGACGCTCGACAGTCCGTTGCTGGCTTCGTAGGCAGCGATGTCATTCGCGTAGTAACCATCGAATTCGAACAAACCGAGCTTTTGTCCGGAGCCAGTCAGCGCCACCCCCGGCGCGTAGGCGGCCCGGAAATCCCTGCCCATGTAGCTTCCGCCAGGTCCAGAACCGGAGCGCGGTATCGTATTCTTCACGTGATCCACAGGAACCTTGTGCATTCTCGGGTGCGGAAGCGTGTAATTGTCCAGCCCGCTGATGTGCAGTATGGGAACGGTCGTGTCGACCGATGGTTCCATGTCCGGCGCATAGAATGTGCGGTTTTCAACCGGGTGCTGGTAGATGCGCATCGTCACCTGCAGCGCCTTCTCAATGTCCGAAACAGCGCCTTCCACGTCCAGAATCCCGCGGTTGGGATGCGCGCGGACAACCGTCAATCCGTTGGCCTTCGCGAAAGCCGTCAGCGCCAGGTAATCATCTTCCGTTGGACCAAACATCTCGGTGAATTGTTGGGGCGTCAGATAGTGATGGTAATGGGAGGTTGACGGGTCATAAATCTGCTGCAACAGGCCCGTGAGCGCCTCTCGGTTTCGCAAGGGCAATCCGATTGCCAGCCGTAACCGCGCCTGGCCCGGCAGGCGGCCAACGGGTTGCAGGTGCGCCACAGCCGCCGGCACGTGACCAGGCAACTCCTGTCGCCGTGTTCCCTGCGCCTGCACCCCGCACACGGCACACACAACCAAAAACAGACACCACCTGATTCTTTTCATCCTCACGTCTCTTCTCATTTCACCACGGTGTGGAAGCATACGCTCACCGGCCACGATTTCAATCGAAGTTAGTAATTTGTCCGGGCAAACGGGCGGGACGTTTGCCCGCCGCTGCCGGGCCGAAGGCATTCGAAAGGCGCGGCGGGCCTTACCAACGGCGTGGGAACGGCGCGGCGCGTTGAGGTCACCGCGCCCTACCCTCACATTCAATCCTTCAGCCGACATGCCGTGATTGACCGCGAAATTGATCGCGTCCTGTATCTGCTGCTGGGCGGTCAACAGCGAGCCGTTCTGCTGCATGAATAGCACGAGCGTCGAAAGGTATTCCGTGACGGTATGCGGCAGCAGGATACCGCCCTCGTTGACGTAGGTGCCGTCCCATACCGTCCGCTGCTGCTGGTAAAACGTCCGGGTCAGGTCGTACCAGGGCGAGACCACGGTATAGAGATGATTTTCCTCGTTGTTCTGGCCTACCAGCCGCGGCGGCAGGGCCGTGCCGGCAAAGAACGGTTTGCCGTTGCGGGTGACGGCAAGGGCATCGCCGAAGCTCATCAGTGGCGCGGCATCGATGGCCCGCCCACTGGCGGTGAAGGTCAAGCGATCCAGATCGGTGTGGCGCAACTCGTGTCGAACGTTGTGGAAGAAGTTTTGGGCGAAGGTCTGCGGTGTTTGCCCGTTGATCGGCAACTGCCAGAAGTCTGCGGCGTTCATGGTTCAGGGTTCA
>Ga0187855_10003628_pt1 | contig 11288 bp, 9 predicted proteins | sample June2016WEW_8_10_2_FD_132969 | JGI IMG/M metagenome (GOLD analysis project Ga0187855, IMG submission 132969) | Peatland microbial communities from SPRUCE experiment site at the Marcell Experimental Forest, Minnesota, USA - June2016WEW_8_10 | ecosystem: Environmental > Terrestrial > Soil >...
AAGATTCGACGTTGATTCTACCGGCCACCAGGATGTTGATGTAAACATCAAACATGCTGGGCTTGTGAATCAGAGCGGTCCAATTGGGCCGGCCAGTCCGCTGGTGGCGGCCGTGGATCTGAAGATTCCGGAAAGCGCCCGGAAGGAGTTCGACAAAGCTAACCAGTTCGTGACCAAAGGAAACTGGCAGAGAGCAATCGAACGGCTGAATAAGGCGATCGCGATCTATCCGCAATACGCCCAGGCTTACAACAACATGGGAGTGGCCTATGGTCACCTTGGTGATCGGGTTCGGAACATCGTGGCCTTGCAGAAAGCGATCAGCCTAAACGATCGTTTCGCCGCGGCCTACCTCAATTTGGCCCGGGTGGCGATTGTGGGTCGAGACTTTCCTCAGGCTGAAGTTCTGCTGAATAAGGCCACCGCCATCGACCCAACCGATGCCCAAATACTGGACGCACTGGCCAACATGGAACTGCTGAACCACCACTACGAGCAGGCTCTTGCGACCTGCCACAGAGCTCATTCCACGGCACGCGGCGTGCATGCCGTTGTTCATTACGTTGCAGCGCGCATCTTCGAGCAAGAAAACCGTTCCCTGGATGCTTTGGCTGAATTGCGAGTCTTCCTCTCGGAAGAGCAATCGGGTCCGCGCGCAGATGCGGCGCGGAAGGAAATGATCGCCCTGCAAGAAGGGTCCGGCGCAATCGAAGTATCGCGATAAATTTATTTGCACCGCTTCTCCGGATAGTTGCATCTCTTCTACAGAAGTAATCTTTGACAGTTGCTCAAGCGGCCTCTAGAATGGCAAGCATAATGTCAGACCAGTACCAGAAGAGTTTCGACTGCATGTGCTGTTGTACTTGTTGTTGTGCAGTCGTGTCTTCTGGCGCCGGGAGGTTGCTGACCTAGAAAGTTTTTAGTTTCAGCACTAATCGAACCCACCGCCAGTAGAAAGCTGGCGGTGGGTTTTTCTTTTTATGTCACAAATTGAAGCTACAAAAGAAACAAAGGCACAGCGAGTCGAGCGATTGAAACGGGAGAAAAACCCGTGGGAGGCGCTCGACGAGATTCGAGGCTTCGCGCGAACTGGCTTTGATTCGATTCCGCCCGAATGGCTTGGCACCTACTTCCGCTGGTGGGGCGTTTACACCCAGGGAGACGGCGCAGGTGTGGTCGGCGGAAAAGGCGGTGAAGGCAAAGCGTTGCCGTGCTTCATGCTTCGCATCCGCATCCCCAACGGGATTCTGAATTCGTCTCAGCTGCGAACCATTGCTGAACTGACCGAGCGTCATGCTCGGGGCATTGCTGACTTGACCGTGCGCCAAAATATCCAGCTGCACTGGGTGACCATCGAAGCGCTTCCCGAGATTCTCGAGGCCTTGTGGCAGTGTGGCCTGAACAGCATGGGAGCTTGCGGCGATGTTACACGAAACGTCACTGGCTGCCCGGTTGCGGGCGTGGATGCCGACGAACTCTGCGACGCGTCACCGCTCGCGCTGGCTGCGACCCAAATGCTCGCCGGCAATCCCGACTTCTATAACCTGCCGCGAAAGTTCAAGATTTCGATTACCGGTTGCCGCGTCTGGTGCGCCTATCCAGAGATTAATGACGTTGGGTTGACTGCGATCACGCGCACCCTCGACGGAAAATCCGAAACTGGATTCTCGTTGCGCGTAGCCGGCGGACTTTCGGCCGAACCCCATCTCGCGGCCCGTCTGAACGCATTCGTTGGCTGGAACCAGGTCGAGCCGGTCATCAAAGGCGTCGCTGAGCTTTTTCGAGAGTCGAGCGAATTACGTGAGCATCGCGAGCGGGCGCGGCTCAAGTTCTTGTTTCTGCGGCACGGCTGGACCGCTGATGACTTCCAGAAAGAACTCGAGCAACGAATCGGATTTCGTTTGGATCCTGCAGTCGATGAAGCTGCGCCTGCTGACGTGTACCGCGATCATATCGGGATTTACGCACAAAAACAGCCGGGCTATTGCTACGTGGGAGCGTCGGTTCTGCGCGGGCGAATCACGGCGGAACAAATGCGCAATGCTGCCGACCTCGCCGATCGTTTCGCCAGCGGCGAGTTGCGAACGACGAACATGCAAAACCTGCTGGTCGTGAATGTACCGCAGTTGCAGGCGGAATCTTTGGCGAAAGAACTGGATGCGATCGGATTGCGAGTGGGCGGCTCGCCCTTCTGGCGTGGCGCCGTCGCCTGCAGTGGCACTGAGTTCTGCAAACTCGCTATCACCGAGACCAAGAGTTTTTCGCGATGGCTGGTCGAGGAACTGGAAGAGCGGCTTCCTGGCTTTGAGCAGCATTTGAAGCTGCACGTCACGGGATGCCCCAACAGTTGCGGCCAGCACTGGATCGCCGACATCGGGATCGAAGGCAAGAAGTTAAAAGTCGGTGACCGCATGTTGGACGCGTACTACTTCTGCCTGGGCGGTGCGGTTGGCCTGCATCAGTCGATCGCGCGACCGGTCGGCTATCGCTGCTTGGCCAGCGAAGTGCCGGACGCGATTGAGCGTCTGCTGCGCCGTTATTCGCTCGATCGGTTCAGCGGTGAGAACCTGCGGCAGTTTTTCGCGCGCCATGGCGACAGCGAACTGAGGGCATTTCTGGCTGGCGAAACCGTAGAGGCGGTTCCTCGCGATCTGTCGCCGGGGCGCGTGCCTCACGGAATCGAAGGCTAGTCATGGCTGGAGGTGAGATGCGATGAAAAGTTTATTTCCGATGTTCGTGAAGTTGGACGGCCGCCAGGTGCTCGTCGTCGGTGCGCGACAAGTTGGCGAGCCCAAGATTCGTGGGCTGTTGCCGACCGGAGCCAAGATCCGCGTCGTCGCGCACAAAGCGAGCGAAGCCGTGCAGGAGTGGGCGCGGTTGGGCCAAATCGTTCTCGAAGAGCGCGATTTTGTTTTGTCGGATTTGGACAATGTTTTCCTGGTTGTCGTGGCCACGTCTTCGCGCGATCTAAATGAGTTCGTGTTCGGTGAGGCACAATCCCGTCGCATCTTGTGCAATGTGGTCGATGTCCCTGAACAGTGCGATTTTTATTATCCGGCGGTAGTGCAACGCGGCGATTTGCAGATTGCAATTTCGACTTCGGGGCAGAGTCCGTCGCTGGCGCAGAAAATCCGGCAACAACTGGAACGTCAGTTCGGTCCCGGATATGCCAATTGGGTCGCAGAGCTTGGGGAAACTCGGCGAAAAATTCTGGCCAGCAGTCTTGATCCAGAGCGCAAGCGAGAGCTGCTGCAATCACTGGCGAGCGTCGAGGCATTTGAGGCCGCGCTCGCAACCGAATCGAGCACCAATAAAAGAGGTGCTGCAGTATGACAGGCAAAGTCTATCTCGTGGGCGCTGGGCCCGGCGATCCGGAATTGCTCACGCTCAAAGCTGCCCGGGTGCTGAAACAGGCGGATGTTGTACTCCACGACGACTTGGTCAGCACGCAGATACTTCAGTTGGCCCCGGCCCGCGCGCAGGTCCGCAATGTTGGCAAGCGCTGCGGCAAGAAGATCGTCAGCCAAGAGGAGATCAACTTCCTTATGGTCACTCTGGCGGCATCGGGATTGCAGGTGGTTCGGCTCAAAGGTGGCGATCCGCTCATTTTTGGGCGTGTTGGCGAAGAGATCGCGGCGCTGCGTCAAGCGAACATCGATTTCGAAATTGTTCCCGGCATCACCGCCGCTCTAGGGGCTGCATCGACGGCGCAAATCCCCCTGACCCATCGCCAATCTTCCCACGCCCTGGTCTTTCTGACAGGACATTCGGCCAGCGGAGTCGATCTGACCAATTGGCGCGCCCTGGTTTCGTTAGGCGCGACCGTCGCGATCTACATGCCGGGACATCGCTATTCGGAAATTGCTCGGAAGCTCCGTGCCGCTGGCCTGTCGGCTGATACGTCGTGCGCGATTGTTTCGCGCGCTACGACGCCGGAAGAACAACTTTTTTCAACCAACTTGCAGGGCTTAAAGGGTGCTCCAATGTTGCCCGCGCCGACTCTACTCTTGATTGGAGAAGTTCTGCGTCATGCGGGCAATCGTTTGTCGTTCGAAGAGGTCGAGGCCTGTTGGCCTTCGAGCGAACCCTCTTTGGTGATGCACACAGATTCAGAATATTTAGGCAGTTCCGGCGCGGCACGCGGAGATGAGGAGCAGGGAGCATGAAAGATGGAGTGGAAAGAATTCATCAGTTAGTCGAGCAATGGAGTCCTGAAGATTTGTTACGCTGGGCATTCGTCACCTTCGGCGGCTACGTCGAAATTGCATCGGGCTTTGGCCCTGAGGGAGTGGTGCTCATTGACATCGCCGCCAGATTGCAGCCCGCTTTCCACATCTTCACGCTCGACACTGATTTTTTGTTTCCTGAGACCTATCGCCTGATGGAGCAAATTGAAAAGCGCTACGGGCTCAGCGTGGAAAGGGTCAAGTCAGCGCTGACACCCGATGATCAGGAACGTTCGCATGGACCCGCGCTTTGGGGCCGCGATCCGGATGCCTGCTGCAATCTCAGAAAGGTCGAACCGCTTCGCAAGAAGCTGTCGGAGTTGCGAGCATGGGTAACCAGCATTCGTCGCGAGCAGACCCCGGCCCGAGCTGGCGCGCTCAAGGTCGAGTGGGACGCGAAATTTCACCTGGTCAAGATCAACCCGCTTGCCGATTGGAGCACCGGAAAAGTGTGGCGCTACATCCATGACCACGACCTTCCCTACAACGCTCTGCATGATCGAGGCTATCCCAGCATTGGCTGCACGCACTGCACGAGAAGCGTACAACCCGGGGAAGACGCGCGAGCGGGCCGTTGGTCCGGTTTCAACAAGACGGAGTGCGGGTTGCATACTCCAGCACAAAGCGGCAGCTTGGTCTCCATCATCAGTTCTTCGCGGGATCAGCGTGTTTCATAGGCGTGACCAACACGCTCGGCGTTCGAGCGGTGCTTCCAAGCGATGCGAATCTCGCCGGCGCCCCGCGCCGTCTCAAGTCCTGTCACTCCGGTGCCGATAGATCCTGAAGCAGACCTATGAACACGAACCATTCTGCCGGAGCGACTATGAGGCCGTTAAGTGAGTCGGCTACTGCGAACAACCACCACGCAGAGTGGCTCCCGCTAATCGAACTAGCCGCGCGCGAAGTCTTCGAGATGATGCTGGGTTGCCAATTGACAGTGCCGGAGCTCGCGCTAGACGGCTTCTGCGACACGACTTCCATCGTAGGGCTGGCCGGAAAACTTTGTGGCACGATGACTGTCTCTTGTGGGGCCAAGTCGGCCACGCTCATGGCTTCCAAGATGCTTGCCATGGAAGCCGTTGACGGCAGCCGGGAAGTGTCTGACGCCCTCGGCGAGGTCTGCAATATGGTGGCTGGCAACTTCAAGAACAAGATTCCCGGGCTGGGCGACGGCTGCATGCTCTCTGTGCCGATCGTAATTACGGGGAAAAACTATAGTACGCACTCTCTGGGCAATTCTGCTGTCCTTGATCTCAAGCTGTTGTTTGAAGGCGCGCCCTTTTTCATTCGCCTCCAGATCCGGGGCTAAGCAAACTCCAATAGAAATCAGCGCAACACAACAGTCAGCTTCGCGCTGGCGCTGATCCGAACACGGTGGCCACCAGGGTTTGGATTTCTTCGACTGCTTCATCCAGTTCAAAGGTGAATCGCACCAGGTCCACTCCTTCCAGATCGCGGTGTTGTTGCAGAAGGATGGCCCACGCCGGATCGGATACGAGATCCACTTTGTGCCGCTCGTAGTATCCGTAACCCAGGCCGCGCATGCGGCAGAGAAGGTCGCTTAGGTGGACCAACGCCGCCAGCGGCTGCGCCTTCTGGCTTTGCTCGAAGACATGATGGTGCGCGATCACATCGATTACGTCGTCTGCCAGCTTCCATTTTTCCGCCAGCGCCCGGCCAGTCTCGCAATGGGTAAATCCCATGGTCGCAAGTTCCGCGTCGCCCAGCGGAATCTCCTCGCGGCAGGCGCACTCCATCGCCGCAGCAAATTCTTTAGGAAAAACCAGGCAGTTCACCATGAATCCGATGTCATGCAGCAGACCCGCCATGTACGCCTTCCCCTGGTCGGCGGCGACCAACTTTTCGCTGAATTTGCGGCATACCAAAGCGCACCCCAGCGAGTGCTTCCAGAACACAGCTGGATCCAGTACCCATTTCGTGGCCGGAAAAGCCTGCCCCATGCAGCAGGTCAGGAGAATGGTTTCGACTCGCCGCAGGCCCAGGCTGATCACCGCTGCCTTGATGGACTTGGGCGGCTGCGCCATGCCGAATAAGGGCGAGGCCGCCACCCGCAGGCATTGCGCAGCCACAGTGTTGTCGTAAGACACCAGACGGACTACCTCTTCCACGTTCGTGTCCTCCGCCGAGCCACTCAGCAGCTTGAGCAAGGGCACGAACACGGCCGGAATGGCGGGCATGGTTTCGATCTGCTGCACGCGCTCACGAATGCTTGCGGTGAAAGATGCGGTCATAGCTTTCCACTCTTGAGGGATGGCTTCCAGTACGCGATGGTCCCAGGAAAATGAACCAGGTGAAACTGCTCATTCAATTTCATCAGCGATTCCGAGGTTCCAAGAAAAAAGTAACCGCCAAAATTAAGGTTGCTGAAAAAATGATTAATCACTTTCGACTTCGAGACTCCGTCAAAATAAATCAGCACGTTGCAACAGAAAATCAGGTCCATACCCTTCATAAAGAGCATTTTGGAATCATCCTGCAGATTCAGCCGGCTGAAAGTGACCAGTTTTTTTACCTCCGGGCGTACCTGCAGTTTCTTATCATCGATAGTCACGAAGTATTTCCGCTTGTAGTACTCCGTGGTGTTACGCACCGCGTAGTCGCCGTAGATTCCGGCCTTGGCGGTTTCGACGGAACGGTCGTTGAGATCGGTCGCGAGAATCTCCACGGTCCAGCCTTGGAGCAGCCGATCTTTTTCCTCGAGCATGTTCATGGCCAGGGTGTAGGATTCCTCGCCGGTAGAGCAGCCCGCACTCCAGATACGCAATCTTTTTGTGGTCTGCTTGATTTTCTCTCCGACGATCTCCGGCAGGATGACTTTCCGCAGCGCATCGAGCTGCGGCTGGCTGCGGAACAGGCAAGTTTCACCGATGGTGATTTCGTTCAGCAGTTGCCGCAATTCTCCATCGCGGCTGGGCTGCGCCGTCAGCTGGTCCCAATAATCGCGCGGGGTCCGAGACCCCAGTTGTTTCATTCGCCGGCCGCAGCCGTCGGCCAAAAGGTAGAGCTTGTCTTCCGCTTTGTAAATCCCCGAAACCTTGTACACCAAATCGCGGATTTGCCGGTACACGGGGTCCACAGCGTCGCCTTTATTCGCTACCGGCGGCACAACTACGGGTTGAGTCACAATGGTCATTTTGCGGTTCGCTCCAGCGGCGTTGAGCTGTTCACACCGACGATGTATCGAGAAGCGCGGCTCTGCAGTACGCGGCGCGTGATCTCCAGCGCCAGCTGGTCGAGCGGATATTGAGCATCCGCCAACCCCGAAGCGTGGACCAAGCCGGGCATGCCCCACACTACCGAAGAATTTTCGTCCTGGATAATGACCTCTCCGCCGGCATCGCGAATGTCTTGCGCCCCGAGTACGCCATCCGCACCCATGCCGGTCATTACGACTCCCAGCACATTTGCACCGTGAGCCGCGGCAACGGAGCGAAACAGCACATCGACCGCGGGGCGGCAGGAGTTTTCCGCCGGCTCCTGATTCAAGTTCAGGCGCGAATGTAAACCTGCACGTATCACCTTCATATGGAAATTTCCCGGCGCAATCCAAGCGTGTCCGGGTTCGAGAATCGCCCCGGCACTGCCCTCTTCCACGGGAATAGCGGATTTGCTGGCAAGGCGTTCCGCCAGCAATCTGGTGAAAATAGGCGGCATGTGTTGCACCACAACGATGGGAACGGGAAAGTCGCTCGCAATCCGCGGCAACACTTCCGCCAATGCATTCGGACCGCCCGTTGACGTTCCGATGGCCACAATTTCGATTCGCGGGTTGGACTTTATCCGAACCTTCAGCACCGGACGAGATCCGGGCAGCGGCATGAGTTTCAGTGCCACCGTGCCACACAGGGCTTTGATCTTGGGGATGAGTTCGGCGCGAATGCGTTCGATTGCGACAACTGCACTGCCGGTGTTGCTGGGTTTCGTGGCATAGTCCGATGCTCCCAAGGCCAGCGCATCGAGGGTTGCCGCGGCGCCGTGCTCAGTGAGCGTGCTGAACATGATGACAGGCAGCTTGGGATACAGTTTGCGTACCGCCGCAAGAGTTTCCAAACCATCCATCACGGGCATTTCGATGTCGAGCGTAACCAGGTCGGGCTTGAACTGCGGAATTTTGGCCAGGGCAATGTGCCCGTCGCTGGCGGTTGCAACCACCTCCAGCGCGGGGTCTCCGGACAAGGTGTCGGAGAGCAGTTTGCGGATCACGATCGAATCATCGACGACGAGGATGCGAATGGGAGCCATATCAATTCGTGTATATCTGCTTCGCAAGCGATGCTGCCAGGCGAGTGGACCGCAATCGCAGACACTCGATCAAACCGCGCAACCAGCCAAACCAGACCATCTCTGCGCTGAGCTTAGACACCGGCATGGGCCACCCTGCTCAACGCTGGCTGGTCCGGCGCTGCGCCCGCTGCATCGCCACTGGCGCCGAGATTGAATTGTGCAACTAAGGCGCGAAGCTGCGTGGACATCTGCACCAGTTCCTGCGCCGCCTTCTGGGTATCGACAGATCCTCGCGACGTGCTTTGCGCCGCTTCCGCCACGCCCGCGATGTTGCTGGTGATCTCGCCGCTGCCCTGCGCTGCTTCCGACACATTGCGTGACATCTCATTCGTGGTCGCGTTCTGCTCCTCCACTGCCGTGGCGATCGTGCTCGAAATATCATTGATCTGGTTGATCACTCCACTAATCGATGCGATCGCATCCACTGCCGCTTTGGTGTCGCTCTGGATGGCTTCGATTTTGTTGCTGATATCTTCCGTGGCTTTTGCGGTTTCCTTGGCCAGTTCCTTTACTTCATTGGCCACCACGGCAAACCCTTTGCCGGCCTCTCCTGCACGCGCGGCTTCAATGGTCGCATTCAGGGCCAACAAGTTGGTCTGCTGCGCAATCGAAGTGATGACCTTGATCACTTTGCCAATCTCCGTGGAGGAATCCCCCAGTTTGGACACGGTCGCGGTGGCAGTTTCGGCGACTTTGACGGCGGAGGTTGCGACCGTGGCAGCCTCCGTGGCGTTTTTGGCGATATCCTTGATACTGACTCCCATCTCTTCCGCACCCGTCGCGACTGTCTGCAGATTCTGGCTGACCTTCTGCGTGGCGTTGGAAACCACCTCGGCCTGCGCCGAGGTTTCCTCAGAGTTGGCGCTGATTTGCTGGCTGGTGGCGCTGAGCTCCTCACTTGCACTAGACACGTGCTGGGAGCTCGAGGCAATCTGGGTTAACAGGTCATGGACTTTTTCGACAAACAGATTCAAACATTTGCCCAGTTGTCCAATCTCATCCTGACGTTCCTCATCCACTCGAGCGGTCAAATCGTTGGCTTCCGCCATCGCCTTGAATTTGCTGGACAACGAGTCCAGTGGGCGGGTGATACTGAACGCGACCCACGTCCCAACTACGAATAAGAGCAACAGCGAAAACCCACACATGGCAAACATGGCACGTGTGGCTCGCTTGGCTTTGCTGGTTGCATTAATGACGGCCTGCTTTCCGCTTTGCGCCAGTTGATCACTACTGTCTTCGATTTTCTGCTGAACGCCTTGGTAGAGCTGGTAGCACGCACCGGAATCAACTTTGGATGGATCGCGCACCATGTCTTTGGCGAGCGCACTCGCAGCGCTCAGATACTGTTGAACCAAGCGGCCCTCTTCGTCCAACGCCGATTGAATAGCGGGGTCGGTGGCGGACTCTCGGGCCGTAGCAATGCCTTGCGCCAACATTTTGGAGTGCAGGGCCAGGTTGTCCACGTTGTCCTGCTGCTCTTGCCCCTTCTTCGCGAAGATCGCGGAAATATCTGCCCAGGTCATGTCGTTAAAAATGCCAGCCTCGATGTGACTGCGAATCGCCATGCTGGTAGCTGTCACTTGAGTGGTGGCTTGCTCGACCGACGTGATACCCCAATATCCGGTTGCACTCACGGCAGCCACAAATACCAACCCGCTGATCGTCAGGCTCGCCAAGCGTTTCTTAATTGTCCATTGCATTGCCCGTCTCCTGAACCTCAGCGTCCATGCTGGCGTCGAACGATCCGGTTGGCCCACCCCTGGTCGCAGCGATTCTTAGGCACCGGCGTGGGCTGCTTTGTTTCGCGTCTGGTCCGTCGCCGCGTGTTCTTCACGGCGATTGCCGGCGTTGATCTTGAACTGCTCAACCAGGCGGCGAAGTTGTGCGGACGTCTCCACCAGCTGCTGCGACGCTTTCTGTGTATCCGTCGCTCCACGCGTCGTGCTTTGCGCCGCGTCTGCCACACCCGCAATGTTGCTGGTGATCTCGCCGCTGCCCTGCGCTGCTTCGCTGACGTTGCGTGACATTTCATTGGTGGTCGCGTTCTGCTCCTCCACGGCGGTGGCAATCGTGCTCGAAATATCGTTGATCTGGTTGATTACTCCGCTGATCGATGCAATCGCATCCACCGCCGCTTTGGTATCGCTCTGAATGGCTTCAATCTTGCGGCTGATGTCTTCCGTGGCTCTGGCCGTTTCCTTGGCCAGTTCCTTGACTTCGTTGGCCACGACAGCAAAACCTTTGCCGGCTTCGCCCGCTCGTGCCGCTTCAATGGTGGCGTTGAGCGCGAGCAGGTTGGTCTGCTGCGCAATCGAGGTGATGACCTTGATGACCTGACCAATCTCGTTGGAAGATTCGCCCAGCTTGGATACGGTAGCAGTCGTCGCCTCCGCAACCTTAACGGCGGAGGTCGCGACCTTGGCGGCTTCGGTGGCGTTCTTGGCGATCTCTTTGATGCTGGCGCCCATTTCTTCGGCACCGGTTGCGACCGTCTGCAAATTCTGGCTAACCGCCTGGGCGGCCTTGGAAACCACATCGGCTTGAGCCGATGTTTCCTCGGAGTTGGCGGTGATCTGCTGGCTGGTGCTATTCAGTTCCTCGCTGGCGCTGCCGACTTGCAGCGCCGAACCGGCGATGGACTGGATCACCTCATGCAAATTGTTTTTCATCTTATTGAGTGCTGCCCCGGCGTCGCCAATCTCGTCGTGAGCACGAACCTCGATGTCAGCCACAACAAGGTTGTTGTTGGCAATT
>Ga0187855_10003631_pt1 | contig 11276 bp, 10 predicted proteins | sample June2016WEW_8_10_2_FD_132969 | JGI IMG/M metagenome (GOLD analysis project Ga0187855, IMG submission 132969) | Peatland microbial communities from SPRUCE experiment site at the Marcell Experimental Forest, Minnesota, USA - June2016WEW_8_10 | ecosystem: Environmental > Terrestrial > Soil >...
GCCATGGCTTGCAGGTAGTATTGACCGGCGGGCAAGCTGGTGCTCAGCCGCAATTCGCCAACTACAGCGCGCCCGTCCTGGCCGGGTAACGGGGCCACCGATACCGGTTTGTCGAGGATCGGCGTACGGTCGCGATAAAGCTGGATCTGGGTATCGTATTTATCCGCGGCCACCGCACGCCCCGGCTTATCGGTCTCGATGTGAAAAGCGAATGCCAGCAGGCTGCCGGCTTTGAACTCCCGCAATGCGGACGACACGTCGTTGAAGCGCGTATCGCCGGGCGCGGAGACATCGTCGAGCAGCGGAGTGGTCAGCGCCAGATGCTGCTTTTTCAGATCCGGAATTTCGATGTATTGTCCGGCGGATCCGGCGGCGCGCGACGTACTATCCAGAACGCAGGCGCGGACCTGGTAGGAACCGGCCTCCTTGACGGGGACATCCAGGGTAAGCAGCAGCCCGTCTTTCCGCAGTTTCGCCAGCTTCTCGTCGCTGGCGTCGATGGTCATATGGCGGCTGATGGCGGCCAGCGGATCGAGTTCGCGGCCGGAAGCCAGGATCACCACGTCCAGCGCCGCATATTGGATTCCGTAAAGGTCCGTGCGGAAGGTGATATCGCGCGGATCCACATATAACAGGTTGTGGACGAGGGTCTGGCCCTTGGCCGTCCGCCGGTAGAGCGCCGTCATCCGTACGTGCAGTTCCGACTTATTGAAAAGGGATTGGACCGTGGCCATCATCTGGGCCTGGCGCGTGGCATATTTGGGGCGCGCCGCTTCATCTGTCTCGCCGAAGAAGCCGGATCGGGAATGCGCCCGCAGGCCGTGCACATTCACAGTCACCCGGATCGAATGGTAATCGGTTTTCGACCCCGGAATCCCGGTAGCGATATTCTCCGGCGCCTTGAATCCGATCAGATAGTATCCCTTCTGCTGCTCCTCGATGCTCTCGAGAGCATCGCTCAAACCGTTGCCGTTGATGGCGGCGAAACCGCCGGTATCTTCGGCAAGCTGCAGCAGCCCCTGCTGCGACAACTCCAGGGCGCCGAGTTTTTCCGGCTCGAGGTACACGAGGCCGCGCGCATCCACGGTGTAAACCACGGCGCCCGAGCGATTGGCCTGGTCGATCAAGTGGCGGAAACGGGCGACCAGCGCCTCGTCGCGCGGGGCCGCAAAGGAATTGCCGGGCGGCGGGCCTCCCGGCAAGGTGACCCCGGGTAGGTCGATGCCGTCGGAGAAAAACACGATGGCTTTCCGGCCTCCTACCGGCCGTAACTCTTCTAAGAGCTGGCCTAGCGTGTCGAACGCGCCGGCCGTGGCATTAAGGCGGTTAAACGCGGCCTCGTTGGCGTTCGCAGCGCGCTGGTCCCGCAAGACGTTCGGTGGGCCCGGCGGTGGGGCGTCCGTTCCCGTGGTGACCATGGCCATCATACGATTGACGTTGGGTCCCTGCCTCTCAAATGGGTCGATCAAACCCAATCCGGCCGGATTCCAGCGCAGGTTTTCCACGGCGGCTCGCAATACGCGCCGGTCAGAAGTGAATTGCTGGAACACGCTGTTGCTGCGTCCGGTTTCCCAGAGCGCAACCAGGTCGCCGGGCTGCATCTGCTTGTCGATAAACTTGCGCAGCGCCTGGCGCACGGCATAGATGCTTTCGAACGAGAGGCTGAGATCGTCCACTACCAGCACCGTGCTGCGGCGGACGTCTCCGGGCTTCACGACGTCGGCGGTATTGGCGGACGGCAGCGGTTTGTCAAGCGCCTGCGGAGAGAGGCTCGCGCGGTTTACGTCCGGGGAATCCAGGTGAATATAGGAGAAGTTCGTAACCGCCTGCGGCTTGCCGTCGACCAGGACCTGGAAGTCGTCCGGCTTCAGGTTTGTGACTTGATGTCCCTTGGCGTCGGTGACTACGGAGTCGATCTGCACCAGCGTCGTAGAGACGCTGAACACCGTGGCCGGCGGCGCGGGCGATTCTTGTGCCGGAAGCAGGCACAGGCCGAGAAACGGAACGATCGTCCAGCGAGGCAACGGGATTTCCTCCTTGGTTAGGATAGCAGAGCCGCTTCAATTGGTATTCGGCAATACACGTGAATAAGCCGCTTGATGGCCCGTGAAATGCTCCTTCACCGTGCGGAAGGACTTTTTACCCATGAGCACAGCATTGTGGATTATTTTGATCGCCGTGATCTTGATCGCGGCCCTCGCAGCGATTGCTTTTATGCAAAAGCGCCGAACGAATTCCCTTCGCAGCCGTTTCGGTCCCGAGTACGACCGGGCGGTTCGCGACTACGGCGGCCGGATGCGCGCGGAAAAAGCGTTGGAGCATCGCACGGAACGGACGGAAAACTACAAAATCCGGGCGCTCACTACGGTGGAGCAACAGCGGTTCAGCGATGAGTGGCGCATTACCCAGTCGCACTTTGTGGACGACCCCCGGCTGGCGATTCGCGAAGCGGATCACCTGGTCTGCGAAGCCATGCGCACGCGCGGCTATCCGATGGCGGATTTCGACCGCCGCGCGGAAGATCTCTCGGTGGATCACCCGCATGTCATCCGAAACTATCGCGCGGCCCGCGCCGTCGCGGTAGCAGAACAGGAAGGCCGCGCCAGTACCGAAGACTTGCGCCAGGCTATGGTCTATTATCGGAATCTTTTTGACGAATTGCTGGAAGCGCAGGCGGCTGGCATGCACACCGGCGCGTACAGGAGGGTGTAAATTATGCCGGACATCATGGAAACGGAACTGACTACCGCCCATCTGGCGAACGTGGCCGCGCACCAACCGCCGGAAATCCGGATCGGCGACGCACATTCCGTTCCTTTGTTACAAAAGGACCGCTCGGACGATCTGCGCACGCGATGGGAGGCGATCCAGACAGAATTTGTGGACGACCCGCGAGTGTCGGTCGAGCGCGCCGACGAACTGGTCGCCACGGCCATCAAGAATCTGACTGAATCGTTCGCGGAAGAGCGCGCCAAACTGGAACGGGAATGGTCGAAAGGAAACGACGTTTCGACCGAAGACCTGCGGCAGGCGTTGCGCCGTTACCGGGCGTTTTTTCAACGGCTGTTGTCGGTGTAAACGAATGGGCCACGCCGCTGGCCGGCGTGGCCCACCTATCCTACTTATGTGAATTGAACCGTGCTTCTACCGCGGGCCAATTTACTACATTCCACCACGCGCCCAGATAGTCCGCGCGCCGGTTCTGATACTTCAGGTAATAGGCGTGTTCCCAAACATCCACGCCCAGGATTGGATACTTACCTTCCATCACGGGACTATCCTGATTCGCGCTGGAAGCGATCTCCAGTTTGCCGCCGTTTGAAATCAGCCACGCCCAGCCGGAGCCGAAACGGCCCATGCCGGCGGTTTGCAGCTTGGTCTTGAATTCGTCGAAGCTGCCAAATGTGCTGGTGATGGCTTCGGCCACGTGGCCGACCGGCGCGCCGCCCGCGCCCGGACCCATGATGGTCCAGAACATCGAGTGGTTGATGTGGCCGCCGCCATTATTTCGCACCGCGGTCCGGATGTTTTCCGGCACGATCGCGCAATGGTTCGCCAGCAGTTCCTCGATGCTCATGCCAGCGAGGTCGGGCGCCGATTCCAGCGCCTTGTTGAGGTTGGTCACGTAAGCGCCGTGGTGCTTGTCGTGATGGATCTCCATGGTCGTCTTGTCGATGGAAACCTCCAGGGCATCGGGGGCGTAAGGTAGCGGGGGAAGCGTAAAAGGCATATCGATCTCCATTCATCTCGAAGTATTGTTTCAATTTGCGCCGGCGCGCTCGAAAGCGTCCGCCAGGCGGAACATCGTGGGCTCGTCGAAATGTTTGGCCAGGATCTGCATCCCTACCGGCAACCCGGCGGCCGTCTTGCCGCACGGTACGCTCATACAGGGGATGCCGGCCAACGAGCCGGTAATCGTGTAAATATCGGACAGGTACATGGCCAGCGGATCGTCGATCTTTTCGCCCAGCTTGAACGCCGGAAAGGGCGACACCGGCGCCACGATCGCATCCACTTCCGAAAACGCACGTGCGAAATCCCGCGCGATCAACGCACGCACCTTCTGGGCTTTCAAATAATAAGCGTCGTAATAACCGGCGCTCAGTACGTAAGTTCCCAGCATGATGCGCCGCTTGCATTCGGCTCCGAAGCCCTGGCCGCGCGTGTTCCGGTACATTTCGCTGAGCGTGCCGGAAGCCTCCGAACGGAAGGTGTACCGCACGCCATCGTAGCGCGCCAGATTCGAGCTGGCCTCCGCCGTGGCGATGATGTAATAGCATCCGATGGCATAATCGGTGGCCGGCAGGCTGATCTCGCGTACTTCGCAGCCGAGCTGGCGCAGCTTCGCGACGCCCGCCTCGATCAGATCCCCGGTTTCGCTCGTCAAATCTCTTAGATACTCGCGCGGCAGCCCAAGCTTCAAACCTTGGACGTTTCCGTCCATCGATTGTGTGTAGTCCGGCACGGGCGCCGCAGCCGACGTGGAATCCATCGGGTCGCGGCCGGCGATCGTTTGCAGCAGCACGGCGGCATCCCGCACGGTGCGCGCCAAAGGCCCGATGTGGTCGAGCGAACTGGCGAATGCCGTGAGCCCGTATCGCGAGACACGCCCGTAGGTCGGCGTGACGCCGGCCACGCCGCAAAACGAAGCGGGCTGGCGGATGGACCCGCCGGTGTCCGATCCCAGCGCCAGCACGGCGGTTCCCTGGGCTACCGCCGCCGCGGATCCACCGCTCGATCCGCCCGGCACGCGGTCGGGCGCCAGCGGATTGCGGACCGGACCGAACGCCGAATTCTCGTTGGACGATCCCATGGCAAATTCGTCGCAATTGGTCTTGCCCAGGATCACGCCGCCGGCTTCTTCCAACCGCGCGATGGCCGTGGCATCGTAGGGCGGCACGTATTCCGCAAGCAGCTTCGATCCGCAGGTGGTGCGCACGCCCTTGGTCAGGATGACGTCTTTCACCGCCACGGGAACGCCGGCCAGGGCGCCCGGATCCTCGCCACGCGCGATCTTCTCGTCCACACGGGCCGCGGCGCCCAGCGCACGCTCCGGCGAGAATCGCAGATAGGCATTGGTGGCCGTATTCTGCGCCGCCGCGAAGCGCAGGGATTCCTGGGCCAACTCGACGGCGCTGAATTGGCGCGCCAGCAAACCGTCCCGCACCTGGCTGATGGTGAGCGATCGAAGATCCATAGCTCAGCGCTCGATGACCTTGGGCACTTTGAAATAGCCGGCGCCCGACTGGGCCGCATTGGCCAGCGCCAGATCCGTGCCCAGCGGCGGCCGCTCGCGGTCGGCGCGCCAGGTGGCGGCATCGTCAGATGCGAAGAGCACCTGTGCCATCGGCTCGACGCCTGTCGTATCGATCTCGTTCAGACGTTCCACATGGCCCAGAATCTCGTCGAGGTCCGCCTGCAGCTTTTGCACCTCGGCATCGGTCAGGCTCAGGTTGGCCAGGTCCGCCACATAACGGACTTCCTTTTCCGTGATTTTCACGCCAGCGCCTTCTTGCGGGCCAGCTTGTACATATTGCGCATGATGGGATCGGCGATCTGGTCTGCATCGTCGGCCGCGCGCGACGGTTGGGCCATCTCCGCTCGCTGCGGATCGCGCCGCGGCGGCATGATACGGAACTCCAGATCGTCGACGATACCTTGTCCCAGGTGCCGCTCGAGATTCGCCAGGATTTGTTTGGACAGCGTAAACAACTGCTTCTTCCAGACCAGATCTTCCACTTCCACGATCAGCCGCGTGCGCACCATGCGCGCGGGCCGCGTACGCGCCGCGACCTTTTTTCCCACGGCCATGGGCCACGCCGCGCGGGCCAGTTCGTCGATGTCGATTAGGCCGGTAAGTTTGCCGAGGAATCTGCTGGCGCGTTCCATCTTTAGAGGGCGGTGAAGGGACCCGAATCATTGTAGCGCATGCGGGCGTCGAGGGGTCTCGATCGTGTGCGTAATAGGACAGATCCGATGCCGCTCTCGCGGCGAGTTGCGCGGGGTCCGCGGCGTATTATCATAATCCCGATATGGCTAAAGCTGCTCAACCGGTTCCCCAGGGCTTTAACACGCTCACCATCCACTTGACCGTGGCGGGCTGCGCGGATTACATCGAATTCCTGAAACGCGCCTTTAGCGCGGTCGAAATCAGCCGGTCGCCAGGACCCGGCGGCAAACTGATGCACGCCAATGTGAAGATCGGCGATACCATCATGATGCTCAACGACACGTTCCCGGAAATGGGGATGCCGCCCATCGCCGAAGGCCATCTGCCGCTGCGGCTGCACTTGTATGTCCCGGATGCCGATGCCGCCTGGGCGCAGGCAGTGGCGAACGGCTGCCAGGCGGTGTTCCCGCTGCAGGATCAGTTCTGGGGCGACCGCTACGGACAACTCCGCGATCCCTCCGGATTCGTTTGGTCCATTGCCACCCACATCGAAGATCTAACGCCCGAAGAGACCGCGGAACGCGCGGCTGCCGCATTCGGACGCGGTAACGCGTGACAACCCTCCGCATGTGCCTGCTGGCGGCTGTGCTGGCCCCCATGGCGGGCGCGCAGTCCCTGGGTCCCGAACTTTACGGCGGCCTCCGCTGGCGGATGATCGGGCCGTTTCGTGGCGGACGCACCGTGGCTGCCAGCGGCGTCCCCGGCCAGCCCTATGTCTTCTACATCGGCGCCAATAACGGGGGCGTTTGGAAAAGCACCGATGCTGGACGCGTTTGGAAACCGATCTTCGACGACCAGGACACGGGCTCCATCGGCGCGCTGGCCGTGGCGCCTTCCGATCCGCGTGTCATCTATGTCGGTAGCGGCGAAGGACTGCAGCGCCCCGATCTCTCCACCGGCGACGGGATCTACAAATCCACCGATGCCGGCCAAAGCTGGCAGCATCTCGGCCTAAATGCGGGCTTGGACAAAGCCCAGCAAATCTCCGCGCTGATCGTCGATCCGCACGACGCCAATCGCGTTTTCGCTGCCGTACTCGGCCATCCTTACGGTCCCAATGCCGGGCGCGGCGTCTTCCGCTCCACCGACGGCGGTGCGAGCTGGCAGAAAGTGCTCTATAAGGACGAGAATACCGGGGCCGTCGACCTGGCCTTCGACCCCTCCAACGCGCAGATCGTCTACGCCGTACTGTGGGCCGCGCGGCAGGCGCCGTGGGAAATCGGCGCCTCCTTCCAAACCTCGGGCAGCGGCCTGTTCAAATCCACCGATGGCGGCAGCACCTGGCAGCCGTTGACCGGCGGACTGCCCAATACCGCTGAAGGCTTGGGCCGGATCGGCATCGCCATTGCGCCGAGCGATCCGCGCCGCATGTACGCCCTGGTGGATGCCCGGCAAGGCGGCGTCTACCGATCCGACGACGCCGGCGACAACTGGCAGCGCATCAACCACGACCAGCGCGTCTGGGGGCGCGGCTCCGATTTCGCCGGTGTGCGCGTGGATCCTAAAGACAAGGACATTATTTACATCGCCAACACTTCGACTTATCGCTCGATCGATGGCGGCGCCAGTTTCACCGCCATCAAAGGCGCACCGGGCGGAGACGACTATCACTCCATCTGGATCGACCCATCCGACCCCGGCATCATCTTGTTGGCATCCGACCAGGGCGCCACCATCAGCGTGAACGGCGGCGAAACCTGGAGCTCCTGGTACAATCAGCCGACCGCGCAGTTCTATCACGTGATCACCGATAATCGCTTTCCCTATTGGGTCTACGGCGGACAGCAGGAGAGCGGCTCGGTGGGCACGGCCAGCCGCGGCGACAATGGCGAAATCACGTTCCGCGACTGGCATCCCGTAGGCGTGGAAGAGTACGGCTACGTGGCGCCCGATCCGCTGCATCCAAATCTGATCTACGGCGGCAAGGTGACGCGCTACGACCAGACTACCGGCGAAGTGCAGGAGGTGGGTCCGTCCCTCGGACGGCGCGGCAGCAAGTACCGCTTCGTGCGCACCATGCCGCTGCTGTTCTCGCCGGTCGATCCGCATATTCTGTATCTCGGCTCGCAGTATCTGCTGCGCACCGGCAATGGCGGCCAGACATGGGAAGAGATCAGCCCGGACCTGACCCGTGCGACTTACCAGATCCCGCCCAGTCTAGGCGTATTCACCTCCGCCGATCCGGAGAAAGGCAAGCACCGCGGGGTCATCTACACCATTGCGCCCTCTTATAAAGACGGCAACGTGATCTGGGTGGGCACCGACGACGGCCTGATCCACGTGACGCGCAACGGGGGCAAAAACTGGACCAACGTGACGCCGCCCGCGCTGACTCCCTGGAGCAAAGTGTCCGTGATGGACGCCTCGCACTTCGACCCGGCGTCCGCCTACGCCGCCATCAACCGCTTCCGGCTGGACGATCTGACGCCGCACATCTGGCGCACTCACGACTTCGGCAAGACCTGGAAGGAGATCGCGCACGGCCTGCCCGCAAATGCGCCCATCAACACGGTGCGCGAGGATCCGCGGCGCCCGGGCTTGCTGTTCGCCGGTTCCGAACGCGCGGTATGGGTGTCGTTCAACGATGGCGACGACTGGGAGCCGCTGCGCCTGAACATGCCGGCCACCTCCATCCGCGACCTGACCATCCATGACGACGACCTGGTGGCAGGCACCCACGGACGGTCGTTCTGGATTCTGGACGACATCACCCCGCTGCGCCAATTGAGCGCCGCGATCGCCGGCTCGGAGGCGCACCTGTTCAAGCCGCGGACCGCCATCCGCGTCCGCTGGAATACGAATACCGACACACCGCTCCCCCCGGAGGAGCCTGCCGGACAGAATCCGCCGGATGGGGCCATCCTCAATTACTACTTGAAGCAGGCGTCGGACGCCGTTGCGATCGACGTTCTGGATGCAGCCGGAAAGCTGGTGCGGCATTACTCCAGCACCGACCACGCCGCGCCCCCGGAGAACGATCTGCCCTATCCCACTTACTGGTTTCGTCCGCCCCAGATCCCACTGGCGGTGGAAGGCATGCATCGATTCGTTTGGGACCTGCGCTACTCGCCGCCGGAAGGGGTGGACCACGACTATCCGATGACCGCGGTCTATCGCAATACGCCGCGCGAGCCCCGCGGTCCGCTGGCCCTGCCGGGCCAATACACCGTGAAGCTTACCGTGGATGGCAAGTCTTTCACGGAGCCCCTGACGCTGAAAATGGACCCGCGCGTGAAGACCACGCCGGCCGGGCTGAAGCAGCAATTCGACCTGGCCATGAAGGTGATGGCGATGATGAAGGGCACCCAGTCGCCCGAGCAATCGCGCCTGAACGGAGAACTGGGCCGCTTGTTGGATGCCATCGAAGGTTCCGATTCCGCGCCCACGCCGGCGATGGTGGCGGCCGTGGCACAGGTGCAGCAAAGAGCCAAATAACATGAGTCGCAACGCATGCTTCGGTGACGACGGGACAATGTATACGCAAATTCTCAAGTGGAGGAACAGCTTGGCCGTACGGATCCCTCTAACGTTGGCGAAGGAAGCGCGCCTGAAGGAGGGCGACCGGCTGACGCTCAATCTAGCCGCCGATGGCCGCATTGTCCTGCGGCCGGCGCGCCGGAAGTACGACCTGCGGCAACTGGTATCGCGAATCACCGCGAAGAACCGGCACTCGGAAGTCGACTGGGGACCGCCAAGCGGCCGGGAGTCGTAGTGACATCCTAGCGGATGTAGTGTGGCAGGGGGTCGTGCCGGCAAATCCGCACCTGCCTAACCCCGCGAGCCCGACCCCCCATGCGGCCGCCCTGTTGTGGTAAATCTGGGTAGTGAACGTCTCGCAGGGCTCCTCGCAGCATGCCGGAATTGAGTAGTACCCCCATGATCCAGGCCGCCGGCCTCAGCAAATTCTATGGAGATTTCGCCGCCATCCGGGGCGTCAGTTTCTCCATTCCGCAAGGCCAGGTGGCCGCTTTTCTGGGTCCCAATGGCGCCGGCAAGTCCACTACCATGAAGATCCTCACCGGCTATCTTGCGCCCAGTTCCGGTAGCGCGCGCATCGCCGGTCTGGATGTCTCCACCGACCGTATCGCGGCGGTCGAACGGCTGGGCTATCTGCCCGAAAACGGGCCGCTCTACCCGGACATGACGCCGCTCGGCCTGCTGAAGTTCTTCGGACGCGCGCGGGGCCTGACCGGCGCGCATTTGCGGCAGCGCATCGACGCCGTGGTGGCCCGCTGTTCGCTTGAAGCCGTCATCGAGAAGCCCATTCAGAAGCTCTCCAAGGGCTATCGCCAGCGCGCCGGCATGGCGCAGGTGCTGCTGCACGAGCCGGACGTCCTGATCATGGACGAACCCACCAGCGGCCTCGATCCCAACCAGACGCGCGAGGTCCGGCAGACCATCCGCGAACTCGGACAGAACAAGACCATCCTGCTTTCGACACATATCCTGCAGGAGGTGGAAGCCATGGCCGGGCGCGTCATTTTCATCAATCGGGGACGGGTGGTTTTCGATGGCACCCCCGCCGGAATGCAGGCCGGATACGCATCGCTCGACGAGGCGTTCCGCGCCTTCACCGAAGACGCCATGCAAGGAGGCGCATGCACACCCGCAAGCGTGTAATCCGCGCCATCCTGCAGCGTGAGCTGGCGTCGTACTTCGCCACTCCTACCGGGTATGTCTTTATCACCCTGTTTGTCTTCCTGAGCGCGATGGCCGCATTCTGGCAGGAGCGCTTTTTCGCCACCAACCTGGCAAACCTCGATCAGCTCAACCGCTTTTTCCCCTATCTGCTGATTTTTTTGGTCCCCGCCATCAGCATGAGCCTGTGGGCGGAAGAGAAGAAGCAAGGCACCGAAGAGCTCTTGCTGACGCTGCCCGCTACCGACTTACAGATCGTGTTGGGAAAGTATCTGGCGGCCCTGGCGATTTACTCGGTGGCCTTGCTATTCTCGCTCAGCCACGTGGTGGTGCTGTGCTGGCTGGGCAGCCCGGATCCCGGCCTGATGTTCTCCACTTACCTGGGTTACTGGCTGATGGGCGCAGCCCTGCTGACCGTCGGTATGTTGGCCTCGGCACTTACCGACAACCTGACAGTGGCCTTCATCCTGGGGGCGGTTTTTTGTTCCGTGCCGGTCTTTCTGAATTACGCCGGATCCATAGTCACGGGGGCGCCGCAGCGTCTGCTCGAAAAACTGTCCGTGGTGGAACAATTCCGCGATCTCTCGACCGGCGTAATCACGCTGCCGCCGCTGGTTTATTTCGCTTCTTTCGCGGCGGCCACGCTGTATCTGAATGTCGTCATCCTGGGGCACCGCCGCTGGCGCAC
>Ga0187855_10003632_pt1 | contig 11275 bp, 11 predicted proteins | sample June2016WEW_8_10_2_FD_132969 | JGI IMG/M metagenome (GOLD analysis project Ga0187855, IMG submission 132969) | Peatland microbial communities from SPRUCE experiment site at the Marcell Experimental Forest, Minnesota, USA - June2016WEW_8_10 | ecosystem: Environmental > Terrestrial > Soil >...
ACTCCGCAGACGCTGGGCGCAGCCAACGCGATCCGCTCGACGCGCTGGTGCTGTCCCAGGAATCGGTGGCGCCCCTGACGATCGAGCACGCGCGGGCCATGGGCATGATGACAATGATCGATTCCAGGGCAGAGGACCACAAGATTATCGCCATCGCCGCCGGCGATCCGGAGTTCGACCATTATTGGGAAGTGAGTGAATTGCCGCCGCACAAGCTGGCGATGGTCCGGCGTTTTTTCTGGACTACAAGAAACTCGAGGGGAAGGCCGTGCGGCGCAAGACGTGAGGGACCGAATCCCATCGACCCATCGACGCCGTCTTTGACATACACACAATCCTCTCCTACACTAACTAGTTAGTTGAAATATTAAAAGGAGCGATGAGTGGAATACCGCCGCCTGGGAAACAGCTCCCTTGTTGTTTCCGCGATGGGGCTCGGCTGCATGGGCATGTCGCAATCCTACGGCCCGGCCGACGAGGGGGAATCCATTGCCACAATCCAGCGCGCGATCGACCAAGGCGTTACTCTTCTCGATACCGCCGATATGTATGGCGCCGGACAGAACGAAGAACTGGTAGGCCGGGCGATCGCGAAACGGCGCGACGAAATAATCCTGGCGACGAAATTCGCCCACGTCCGCCAGCCGGACGGCTCGTTGAGCGTCAACGGACGCCCCGCGTACGTGCGGCAGGCATGCGAAGCCAGCCTGCGGCGTCTGCGCATTCCTTCAATCGATCTGTACTACCAGCACCGCGTCGATCCGGATGTGCCGATTGAAGACACCATCGGCGCGATGTCCCGTCTGGTAGAGCAAGGCAAGGTGCGATATCTCGGAGTGTCGGAAGCCGGCGTGAAGACGATCCGTCGCGCCCATGCGGTGCATCCCATTGCGGCGCTTCAAACCGAATATTCGCTGTGGTCGCGCGACCCCGAAGAGGAAATTCTCGCCGCGTGCCGCCAGCTCGGAATCGGTTTCGTCGCCTACAGCCCGCTCGGCCGGGGATTCCTTGCCGGCCGGATCAAGAAGAATGAGTTTGGCGAGGGTGATTTCCGGCGTATCTCGCCGCGCTTCCAGGGCGACAATTTCGACAAGAATCTTCGACTCCTTGAACAGTTCGAGAAGCTGGCGGCGGAAAAGGGCTGCACTCCCGCGCAGCTTGCGCTGGCCTGGTTGCTCGCGCAAGGAAAAGATATCGTGCCCCTTCCCGGCACGAAGCGGCGGCTGTATCTCGACGAGGACCTCGCGGCGCTGAACGTGAACCTCACACCGGCAGACTCCGGGAAGATCGGTGCACTCGCTCCCCGAGGAGCTGCAGCGGGCCAGCGCTATCCCGAGGTCCACATGAAGCGCGTAGGAATCTGAGCAATCAACCCATGCCACGAGGACGCAAGAAAGCGGAGAACCCCGCCACGGCCAGCCGTATCCTGGCGGCCGCCGAGCAGCACTTCGCCGCCGAGGGAATGGCGGGAGCCCGCACAGAGGAAATCGCCGCGGCCGCCCACGCGAACAAAGCCATGCTCTACTATTACTTTGGGAACAAGCGCCGCCTTCACAGAGCGGTCCTCGAGAACCTGTTTCGCCAACTTCACGGCAAATCCGCTTCGTCGCTGGCAAGCGAAGGGCCACCGATTGAACGCCTGCGAGCCTTCGTGTCGGGATATTTCGATTTTCTGGCGACGCATCCCAATTATCCACGCCTGGTTCAGCGGGAAGCGATGGAATCGAGCCACAATTTCGGATGGATCGTGCGGCGCTACCTGAGGCCTTTTCACAATCGGCTCGTGAAGACCATTGAAGAAGGAATTGCCTCGGGGGAATTCCGCGCCGTCGATCCCGACCACACCGCCTTAAGCATACTAGGCATGACCACGTCCTACTTCGCGGCGGCGCCCATCATGAGCGAAGTGGTGGGACGCAATCTTCTTGCGCCCCAGTCTGTGAAGGAGCGCAAACACGCGCTCATGGATTTTCTCGATCACGGTTTGCATTCCCCGTATAGGAGAGAGAGGCCGCGATGACCGGGCGTAAATTCCTGATGATCATCGGGATGCTTTTTTTGATTGCTCTGGTGGTCTACATCGTTTCGACGCCCAAAGGCAACAGCATCCCTTTGATCGGAATCGTCGACGGCAACGAAGTCATCGTAAGCCCGCAGATCACCGGCCGCATGATCGAGCTGAAAGTCGATGAAGGCTCGGAAGTGAAGAAGGGCGATTTGATCGCGGAACTCGATCCCCGGGAACTTCAGGCCAACCTCGCGGCGGCGAGAGCCAACGTGACGAGTCTGGAAGCGCAGGTCAAAGAGGCCGATCACAATTATTCCTGGGTGAACGACCAGACTGGCGCATCCATCGACCAGGCACGTGCGCACGTAACGTCGAGCACCGCGCAACTCGAACAGGCTCGCGTGGCGCTCGCCCGCGACAAAGACGACCTGGTGCGCATGCAAAAGCTCTTCGACAAGGGAGAAGTGTCGGCGCAGGACCGCGATCATGCCGAGGCCACCGTCAAAATGTCGCAGGCCAACGTCGATGCACTCGAGGAGTCCGCCAAGGGGGAAGCCGCGGGTCTAGACGTCGCCCAGGCAAACCGCAAGCAGGTGGCCGTCCGCCAGAGCGAAATCTCCACCACTCTGGCCCAACTGCAGCAGGCCCGCGCCACCGAAGCCCAGGTGTCCACGCAGCTGGGGTACACGGACATTTACGCGCCAATCAACGGAATCGTATCGGTGCGCGTCGCCAAGCAGGGCGAGGTGGTCGCGCCAGGCTCGCCCATTGTCGTTCTGGTAGACATGGATAATCTCTGGGTTCGCGCCGACGTGGAGGAGAGCTACATCGATGCAATCCAATTTGGGCAAACGCTTCGCGTGCTGCTTCCTTCCGGAGAAGTCCGCGAGGGCCAGGTCTTCTTCAAGGGCGTGGAGGGCGACTTCGCGACGCAGCGCGACGTGAGCCGCACCAAGCGCGATATCAAGACTTTCGCGATCAAGGTGTCGCTCCCGAATGCAGACCGCCGCTTGTTCACAGGGATGACGGCAACCGTGCTGTTCCCCTCGACACACGACAAGCGAAGCTGGTTCGCGCGATTCTAGATCGGTTCAGGAATTCCCAGCATGGATGCGATTGAAGTCGACCATCTCGTAAAAAAGTTCGGCAATCTTACCGCGGTGAACGATATCAACTTCACCGTGGCGCGAGGAGAAATCTTCGGACTGCTGGGCCCCAATGGGGCGGGCAAGACCACGCTGATTCGCATGATGACCACGCTCACGCCGCCTACTTCCGGGACCGCGCGAATCGGCGGACATGACATCGTAAAGGATGCAGACGGCGTCCGCCACGTGCTGGGCGTGATTCCCCAGGCCTTTACGTCCGATCCCGAACTGACCGCGCGCGAAAATATGCTGATTCACGCAAAGCTTTATGGCGTCCCGTCGGATAAGCGCGCCGCTCTCATCAACGAGCTTCTCGAATCGGTGGACCTTCTCAAATTCGCAGATTCGCTGGTGCGTACTTTTTCAGGCGGCATGCGCCGGAGGTTGGAAATCGCGCGCGGGCTGGTGCATTCGCCCGAAATTTTATTCCTCGACGAGCCGACCACGGGGCTCGATCCGGTTTCACGAACGAACGTGTGGGAAATGATTCGCACATTGCGCTCCAAATCCGAGCTCACAATCCTGATCACCACACACTACATGGACGAAGCGGATAAACTCTGCGACCGCATCGCGATCGTCGATCATGGCAAGCTGGCTGCACTCGACACCCCCGAACGCCTGAAAGACAGCATCCCCGGCACCGACGTGGTCGAAGCGGAATTCGTCAACGCCCCGACGGACTGGCTCGATCAGTTGCGTACGATGGCCCAGGTGGCGTCGGTTACGCAGCGCGACGAGGTGGTGCACATCAGCTCGCATGACGGGCCTTCCACGGTGGCGGCGCTCATGGACCTTGCGCGCAGTCACAGGGTCACCGTGAAAAAAGTGACCGTGCAGGGGACCACGCTCGACGACGTATTCCTGCACTACACCGGCCGTGAATTGCGGGACGCCGCCGCGCAAGGAGCAGGATATGACATCAGCCATCTGTATAAATAGCCCCCGGGGGACGGCGCGATATTCATCCAGGATGGAGGGCCAACGGGAATGAAGTTCTATCGCATCTGGGCACTGATTGAACGCGACCTGCGAAAATTCTTCCGCAGCCCCGCGCTCATGATGGCTTCGATGGTATTCCCGCTGGTTCAGCTCATCGTTCTGGGCTATGCTTTCGGCGGAAAAATCAAGGGCGCCACCCTTGCCTTCGTGGACGAGGATCACTCGGTCGAGTCGCGCCGCGTCCGGGAGATGTTCGTGGGCATCGAAGCCGGACCGCAGACATTCCGCATGGTGGATTACGATTCCCTGCCTCGCGCCGTGGACGATCTTCGCGCCGGATTCGTGCGCGGCGTGGTCAACGTTCCCGTCGATTTTTCGCGCCGCTATTACCAGCACGATCGCCCGCGGATCGCCTTCACCGAAGACAACACCGACCAGGTGATGGCCAGCGCGCTGCTGGAGCGCATTCAACAGATGGTCACCGAATTGAACACGGCTGCCGTAGTGCCTCGCCTCGATTCCCAGGTACAGCTCAACGTGGTCGAGGTGTATCCCTACATCGAATACGCCAAATATCTTCTGGCGGGTTCGGCGGCGATGGCCATCTTTATCGTCGCCATGATCGGCGGCGGGATTACCTTCATCGACGACAAATCCCGAGGCCTGCACGAAGGCTATCTTCTGACGCCGATCCACAAGACGGAGCTGGTTCTGGGCCTCATCGGCGCGGGCGCTTTCAAAGGAGTACTCGCAGGGATGGCACTCACAATCATCGGCGGCCTGCTCGTGGGCATCCCGCGGCTGTGGGACCCGGTGCGGCTTTTCTATCTGACGCTCGTGGTGTTGGTCGCCTCGCTGGCCATGATCAGCCTCATGTTTCTCGCGATGGTGCGGGTGGACGATCCCCTGGTCCCTCGCGCGATTTTCGGCGTGCTGAACACGCTGCTCTTCTTCCCCTCCGGCGCGATTTCTCCGATCGAAGGCTTTCCGCACTGGCTTCGTTTTCTCTCGATCGTCGACCCGTTCACCTACACCGTGCACGCCTTGCGCAACCTCACCGTTAAGAATACCGGCATTGAAGGCATTTATCAGGACGTGATAATTTTATCGTGCTTCGCGGCCGTCATGATCGCAGGCAGCATCGCGCTGTTCAAGCGGCAGATATGACCCGCAAGGAGCTTTCGTGGTTCTCTTCGATCCAATAGAGGAACATCCACACGCAAAAAGCCGGCGACGAGTGATTCTGGCGATCGTCCTGGTTGTTTTTACCGTCCTCGGCCTGTGGTGGGTGCTGCGTTATCACCGAGAACGCGTCACGATTCTTCATTTCATGAACGCCATTATCGCCGGCAACATGCAGCAGGGTTATGACATCTGGAAGCCGTCGCCATCCTACTCTCTGAAGGATTTTATCGACGATTGGGGGCCGGATGGCTACTATGGCCCCATCCAGAGCTTCCGCGTTGCGAAGACCGAACACCTGCGAGGAGGCTCGGGTGTTGAAATCAAAATCCACCTCAGCCCCTACCGGCCTTTCCCTGACGACGATGATGTGGCCAAGCAAAGCAAGACCAAGGACGTGACACTCTGGGTGCAGTTCAACGACCAGTCCATTAGCTTCCCGCCCTATTGAGGGGAGAGGTCACTTCTTCCGACCGCCAACCCACATCATGGTCGTCCCGGGGCCCTCGAGGTCCTGCACTTCGAGGCCCAGCGAATCGCATTTTTCCACCGCTTCGGTGGGACGAATGGACCGCCCCTGCCACGTGTCCATATAGCGCAGGCGGAGGATTGGAATCCGCGTGAGGCCAGCCTTCAGGAGCCGGGGCTGGCTTGAAAATCCGGCTTCCAGAGCGAGCCTTCCCAGGCTTGCCGACCAGAGCCCTTTCATGTGCAGCCGGAAAATTCCTCCGTGGCGCAGGACGCGCGCGGATTCCGCAAAGTAGCCAAAGATCGAGGCTTTGTCCGGCACGTGCTGGAACACCGCGAAAGAGAAGACGAAGTCGATGCTTCCAGTGGGAATGCCTCTCAAGTCCGCGCCGGAAACGGCCTGGAAGGTGGCCCGCGGAAAGCCATAGAGTGTCGCCTTGCGGACCATCTCGGGGGAAACGTCGACGCCGATGTAGTTGTCGAAGTCGGCGGCCATCCATCGCGCAATTCGCCCAATTCCACACCCGATCTCAAGAGCGGCTTTATCGCGCGGATCAAACTCCATTTTCTTCAAGAATGGTTTCACGAACCGCTCATAGTCGCATCGGCCGGAGGCAAAGAATGCGCCTTCCTCGTTGGGAATGTCGGGCCAGTTGATGTAGGCGCGCGGATTCTCGCGGGCGCGCGTATCCCAGTCGCGCCGGATCGCCGCCAGCCAGTCATTGGTGGAAGCGGGGGACTCTCGATCGAGGTGTCTACCCGTCTTACTCATAGATACCTTTCGGCGGCCGCTCCGTGATTGGTTCCGAGGCGCCCAAGCAATCACTCGCTTGCCGACAACAGATCCTCACACGCGGCTCGCACTTCGTCCACTTCGATCGCGGCAATCGAGCGAGATCCGCCGACCTCCATGGTCTTGTCTCCGCGAACTGCGCGGAACCTAGCACCGGTTTCGACGACACGGTGCTCGGTGCCCCAAGGCCGCCACTGCGCGGGATTCGTCGAACCGTAAATGACAACGCTCGGCCTTCCCGCGGCGGCCGCCAAGTGCGAGGGACCCGAATCGTTGCCCACAAAAAGGACCGCACCCGCGACCAGCGCAATCAGTTCGCGCAGGCCAAGGCCCGCGGGAACAAGGGCGCAACCGCGCATCTCATTCCGCACCTCGGACGCAAGTTCCTCTTCCTGCCCCCCCAGATTCACCACACTCGCGATGCCCCGCGTGTCGCGCAGCCACCGGGCAATCGCGGCGAATTTCGCAGCGGGCCAGCGCATCGTCGTCAGGCGAGCGCCCGGCTGCAACACCGCATAGGAGGCGCCGGGCGGAATGCCGTTCTGCTCGAGCAAGCCGGCGACGCTTTCGGCGGCGTCTGCCTGAGGAAAAATCTGCGCGCGTGGAATCGGCCCACGCGGCAAGCCCGTCCAATAGAATTGCGATAGACGGTGCTCTACGGTGTGCACGATGGGCGTTCCATAAAAGTCACGCGCATCCGGCACCTGAACGTTATATACAAAGGAAAACTGAAAGCCCTTCCAGCCCACGCGCAACGCAGAGCCTGACGCCGCCGTCAAGAGCGCGCTGCGCGGCCCGCCATGCTGGTTGAATACAATGGGAAATCGCCGCCGGCGTGCGGCAGCCACGGTGGAGGCGAAACCAACCGAAAAAAGAACGTCCGCAACAGCGGGATTGCCATCGAGCGCCGCCGCGAAGCGGGGTTCGATCAGCATACAGATCCGGAGGTCGGGCCTCCAGACGTGCAAGGCGGCAATGGCCGGCGTTTCCAGAACGATGTCGCCTAACGATCGCAGCCGCGCAATGAGAACCTCGGCACCCCGCGGCAGATGCGGGAGCAGGGAGGATGGTTCACTGGGCTTCAATGCGCGCTTCGTCGACCAGCATGATCGGGATGTCGCCCCGAATGGGGTAAACACGGCGGCAGCCGCCGCACTTCAAGCCTTGTTCGTCACCGGTCAGCTTGACGGGAGTCTTGCACAAGGGACAAACCAGAATATCGAGCAATTCCTTCGAAACAGCCACCCTATCCTCCGTGCCTTCGCAGATTCCGATCGTTATTTTTGCATGTCCCGCCGCCGCTCGGGCAATCGCGTTGTGGATGACGATGCGGTCATACTACGAGCAATCTTCGACCCTTCGCAACCCCTGTTACGAGAAAGCGTTATTCGCCCGGAACGGAGCCGGTGGTCACCATCCGGTCACGCGGATCGCTTCGCTGCGCTCAGGCTGGTTTGACAGATGCTCGAGGCGCAGCGCGACTTGCGCTTTCCACTCCGCACCAGCCGCGAGTTCGATGGGCCATACCGCGATCACCTGAGAACCTTGGTAGATCCGCTCGAAACCCTCCTCTGATTCCGACACGGTCTCGATGGGAGCGATCCAGAAGGTGTGCGCGCCGGGAGCCTCGATCTGCGCGCTGATTTGCTGCCATCGATCGACAACGCTCAAGTCAACAGCAGGCACTGCGGCGCCCCATCGCAAGGGGAACTGCTTGCCCCCTGACTGAAAGTAGCGGTCCGGCGCAGAGGGCGCGAGAAGGTTGATGACGACCTCGACGCCTACGTTGATCGATACGGTGCCCGGGCCGCTCCGCCGGAGGACCATACCGCACTCGACGTCGAAACCTTTTTCGGTCGGGAGGAATGACACAATTTTCTCCGCTAGCCATTCCGGACTCTCGGCAGCAAGCGTCAACTGTTTATCGGAGATATTCTTCACCATGTATCGGCCGCCGGCCACAGCCGCATCTTCGCCCAATTGGATCGAGGCGCAATCCTGGTAGGTCTTGTTGGGGCCGAAAACGAGCAAGCGAAAACAGTGGCGGGGCCAGCGATCGTAATACAGCCAGCGCTCCAATCCCTCCTCTTTTACACGCCGCTGATCGTGGATGGACTGCACGCCGGCCGAATCATTCTGCGCCAAGTTTTTCAGGGCATCGTGATAGGCTTCCGGCCGCCGCATGAGGGAATTGATCAATGTCGCGCCGGACGGTCTGAAATCGAGCGCGCTGATCGTGCCGCCGTCGCCGGGCGCCACCAGTGCCGCGTACTTGTCGGAGATAAAATAAACCTCGTCGCGGCCATCGCCATCGAAGTCGAAGGCCGCCGCCTCGGCATAATCATGCTTCCGCTGCTCCAGGCGGTCGGCAATTGCTTCCGCCTGAACCAAGGGACGCCACACCGCCGTGCGCAGGTGCGGGGAATAGAGACCGCCAAAAACGCCGTGCCAATACGCATCGTTGCATTGCGCGCGCAACAGAAGGTTCGCGGCCTCCTCGCGCTCCTCCGCGAAGCCTTTCTCGCGCCGGCGGCTGTGCGCCAGCTTCTTCACTTTCTCCGAAACATGCAGCATTTTCTTGTGCATTAAGTTCGATTCGGAATATTTGCTGAAGAAGTTGCGCCACACGCCTCCACGCAGGAACGGCACAGCGTCCGGCCGCGATGCAAATTCTTCCACCAGCCTATGAAAGCGTCGGCGCGCGGCAGTCGGAAGGGCCCATTCCATCATTTCGGTATAGGACGCGGTGGGCAGGTCCGCGCGGCCAAGCGGCGCGTGAGAGGCAACAGCATTCCCGGGAGTGGAGACTTCCAGCCAATCGCTACATCGTTCGAGTGCCTGAAAAAATCTCTCGAGCCAGCCATGGCAATAGCAGAGATCGTAGGTTCCCGGCCATACACCGAACTTCTCAAGGTCGTCGCCCATCGCGGCAAATCCGCCTGGGTGCTCCCTTGACGCCGCGCGCAGGAAATCAATCGTTTCGCCAATCTCACGGAAAGGAATCAGGTACCGCAATGTTCTCAGGCCAGGCATCACTTTGACGGTGTGGCCAAGGTCTTCCGCCGTGTAGTACCCATGCATCTGACCGGGTTCGAAGCCGGCCCCGAGAAAATGATTGTCGTCGAGCAGCGTGTATTCGACCCCCGCCGGCGCCAGAGACGATGGAATGTGCGGCTCCCACACCCGCTCCGTGAGCCACGCGCCGCGCGGTCGCGCCGTGAAATGCCTCTCGATGTAATCCGCCAGGCGGGTGATTTGTTCCAGACGATCCTGCGGCGGAATGGAAATCAGAACCGGCTCGTAGAAGCCGCCTCCGACCATTTCCACCTGACCGCTTTTCACCATCGAGGCGAGCCGCCCGAAATATTCCGGGTGAGCCCGCTCGATCCATTCAAGCAGCGGCCCGGAATAGTGCAGACCGGCGCCGATGGCAGGATGCCGCTCCAGGACGTCCATGAAGGGCAAATACGAACTTGCGTATGACCGCTCGAATACGTCGTCGAAATTTCCTATGGGTTGATGCGCGTGGATCAGAAGAACCAGCTGGAATTTGGGCACCGGGGACCTCACCGCAGCGCTACAGAATAACCCGAGAGCCGATGAGTCACCAACACAACAGAACGCGTCCTTGCGTCAGACGCCAATATGCGTTCGAGTCTCCGTTGCTGTTGCAAACTGCGAAAGACGCTCCACCAGCCGTTGCATGGCGGCCGAGACAGAGACATCGTCGGCGCTCGATGGGGCATACACTACGATCAGAATTTCCTTTGCCGCCTCGGTGATCATGGTACGCGTTGAATCGCTGATCGGGCTGCCAAATGGTCCCTCCGCGTCGGCGAGCACCGGCCGACCCTCCAGATGCCACGTGCGCTTTCCGATGCCTTCGTATCGCTCCCCTGCGGAACCATGCCTAAACACAATCGGCGGCTTGATTTTGCCACGGTCGTAGCACCCATAAGGCCAGCCGGTTTCAATCGAACCGAGATTTCCCATATCGACCACGTTGGACACCCGGTAGAGGCCCTTGCCCTGGACCACTCTTCGCAGGAGGGCCTCCGACGACGGGCGATACTTGCCGGGGTCCATATCCCAGGCGCGAAACATCGCGCGAACCGCGCGAACCGGTTGCGCCTTCGCCAAACCTTCCACGGTGAACTCGCCGCGCTTTTGCTCACAAACGTCCTGCATCAATCGTGCGAGGGCTTCCTCCACAACACGGACCCGCACTCCGTCCGCTTCGATTGCTCCTAGCTTGATTCCCGGCAGTTCTACCCGAATTTCCATCGCTTTCGTCTTCTGGCCTTACTTTCCCGATCTGCTCAAAGTGCACATGAAAGGGGGGGGCGATTGTGACGCCATACGTCAGAGCAAACACGCGCAGTGGCGGCAAGCCAGAAAGCAATTGCACTCTCACCCTTCAATTTGCCGTGTTCAAAACCGCAAAGTTTGCAGCAAACAAACTCATAGGTACTCGGGACTCGCGCCATAGACGCGATCGTCCGGCGTTTCGTTCTTGAACTTGACGCAGTCCCCACCCGGGGCGATTTCCAGCCCGGGTGGATCTCCTTTGGCCGCCCCCGGGCGGGAGCGTCGTGATGGGGATGCCAAGCTCTTTGTCGTCCGCCGTCACGCGGATCTCGACCGCTTCGCCGACCTTCACATGGACCGCGGACGGGCTAAACTGGTCATTGGCGGCGGTCATTTCAATCTTTCTGCGTTCGATAGAGCAATGTG
>Ga0187855_10003645_pt1 | contig 11261 bp, 18 predicted proteins | sample June2016WEW_8_10_2_FD_132969 | JGI IMG/M metagenome (GOLD analysis project Ga0187855, IMG submission 132969) | Peatland microbial communities from SPRUCE experiment site at the Marcell Experimental Forest, Minnesota, USA - June2016WEW_8_10 | ecosystem: Environmental > Terrestrial > Soil >...
ATACACCTACGCAATACAACGCAAAAATGGAATGCGAATCTGCTCTGGAAGGATGGAAGGTCAGAAAACGAATCGAATCAGGCGCTTATCTCGGTCGCAAAGTCAGCGTTGCGGAATCGCTGGGCGCAGACAGCCAGCAGCCCTGCTAGGATAGCTGATGTAACATTGCATTGACCCTGGTCCGGCCGGTTCTCAATGACTGATAATGCGATCACACCGGTGATCACACCGGTGATCGTTCCGTCGGGGGAGACGCGACTTGAGCCTCGAACTGCTTAAGGTCCCAGTAGTCGCGCCATGCCGCAATTTTCCCGTCCTTCAATTCAAATATGCCCATGCAAGGCACACCGACGGGTCTCTGACGAACCACAAAATTGTCTACACGTTCCGTCATCACGACTCTGCCCTCCGCCACGATGTGACGGATCTCCCACGGCAGTGCTGTCATTTGCTCAGCCCCACGGCGCAGGGTCTCGCGAATCGCAGCCCGTCCTTTGACCGCCGACCAGGGAGCATCCCACCAAATCGCATCCTCCGTGAAGTAACCCGCGAACTCATCGGGCTCCGCTCGAACGCACGCTTCGATGAACTGACGAATCAAGGCCACGCTCTCCGTCGCTTGCAAAGGATTACCTCCTGATGATGCACGCAGTCAAGGTAGCAGATTCTCCCCCTCACCATCCGCTTTTTTCCCTTCCCCTTGCTCTGGAGACATGTACTGGAACGTCCCCACCAGCGTGCCTCGCGCCGTCAGCGGCTGGTCGGCCGGTGGGCCGGAAAGCGCATGGTCAGAGTAGAAGCCGACAGCCTATTCGCCGCAGTTGCTTTTGCCAGGCCGAAGTCCATCAGCTTCGCGCCGCTCTTCGTGAGCATGATATTGCCTGGCTTCAGGTCACGGTGGGTGACTCCGGTCTTGTGCGCCTTCTCCAGCCCCTCACAAATCTCGACACCGTACACTTCAGCACCTGATCCACGGCAAACCTTCCCGAATCGTTAAGGTAAGGGTTGCCGTCATTCGAGAGTAATCCAATCACGCATACTTCAGTCAGAAAGCATCACATTCCACATGCCAACTAATAGGTACTGACGGGGACACACGCCCTTATCAATGACACCAGCCTGAATCCTCACTTGCCGCTTCGCACCGACCTTTCACGCGCAGACACTTTCTTGTTGGCCCTCTTTTTGGGGGGCCTGATTCGGAGTGCACCTATTGGCTCCCCACGCGTAGAAACAGCCATCAACCACGCCTCGAACCCAAATTCAAGGCCGCTTGCCGGTTTGATCTCGCCTAACACTTGAGCGGCTTCTAACGCCACGGCTCCATGTAGGAACGCCCAAAGCGCGACGGACGCCTGCGCAGCTCGGTCCGACCCGGCAATTCGTTGCACCTGCTCGACAGTGAACATCCAGAGGCTTTGGTGGGAGGTCGCATCGTGCTCTGGCGCGTGGAAACTCATCATCACCTCGTAGAGGTGACGGTTGTCCCTTGCGAACTTAATGTAAGCAGATGACATCTCGCGGATTGCGGTAACCGGTTCGCACCCGTCGGCTGCCTTCCTCAGCGCCAGTTCCAGTTGCCGGGCAGCTTCGTTTGCTAGGGCAGCTTCGAGTGCCCGGCGATCTGAAAAGTAACGGTAGATCGCATTGGGCGCGAGGTCGAGGGAAGCAGCAATGTTCCGTAGCGATAAGTCGCGGATCCCCCCGTGGGCCAGTTCCTTAACCGCAGCCGAAAGGATGGTTTGACGGTCCGTTTTCGACGGATACGGCATACAGAACACTGTACACCTTGACACGCCGCGCACCAAAATGTACGCTGTACACATTGAAGATGATCAGTGTTCATCTTAGGAGAAATGCGATGGCGAACAGCAAAGATGTCGTGGTCACGGGGGTCTCCACCGGAATTGGTTGGGGAACCACAAAGGTGCTTGTTTCAAAGGGATTTCGCGTGTTCGGTTCTGTACGCAAGCTGGCTGACGCCGATCGTTTGCAAAGAGAGTTCGGTAACGGCTTCGTGCCTCTCATGATGGACGTTACGGATGCCGACGCTGTACATCAAGCCGCCCAGAAGGTCGGCTCTATGATAGGCGACAGGAATCTGGTTGGCCTGGTGAACAATGCAGGAGCTGTCGTGAGTGGGCCACTGCTTTATCTGAGGCCCAGCGAGTACAGGCGGCAGTTGGAGGTCAACATGATCTCCCCGCTTCTCGTAATCCAAGCCTTCGCTCCTCTCTTGGGAACGGATAAGAAGGCAGGGTCCAAGTGGCCGCATCGTGAACATCAGCTCTACCGGCGCAAAAGTTGCTATCCCGCTTATCGGTGCTTACAGCTCCTCCAAAGCTGGTCTTGAAGGAATGTCGGACGCGCTGCGGCGAGAACTGATGTTATTTGGCATCGACGTCGTGATCATTGAACCGGGCACCGTGAACACGGCGATGTACAACAAGGGCGAAAAAGAAGATCTGAGTGAGTTCAAGCAGACCGAGTATTGGGAGGCGGTGCAGAACTTCCAGAAGTTCATCGTCGCCGAAGCCCGTAATAACGGCTTATCTCCTGAGCGTCTGGGCGAAGCCGTCCACGTGGCACTCAGCACGGCGAAACCGAAGGCACGCTACGCGGTCGTTCCGCAACGTTTCAAGAACTGGACTCTGCCCAGACTTCTTCCTGTGAGGATGCTCGACGCCGCGGTCGCAAAGCAGATGGGACTCAAAAAGCCGTAGCCAGGCTCGGACGCGAGGATTCCCACCTCATCAAAAGGAAAAACAGCGAAAGCCGTTATTTCCCGTACTTTTTGCATGTGGTCTCGGCGTGACGTGGGGTAAACACCTCATCGGGTGACTTCGCTCACACTCAGAGCGGTTTTTTCTGACGAGTCCCAAGAAACGCGCTTTTGTCTCTCAGTATCGGGATGGTCGGCTACCCTTCCTTTACAAGAGTGGCCCGTCGCTCGGGCTGAACGAGTATCGAAAGAACCCTGAGATGTATGGAGGAACTTGCAGAGAAAATCCTAAATCGGCTCTTTTTCCCGCACGGCGGCTTTAGGCCCCGAACTGCGCAAAAGTCAGGACGTGCCCGGCGGGATCTTTCAACCCGATCTCGCGGGCACCGTAGAAAGTCTTTCGCTCCGGCATGACCATCCTGGCACCTTTCGTGGCCATGATCACATCATCCAGGCTGTCGACCTCGATGTACAGGAACGTAGGGCCCTTGGCATACCCCTGGACTAAGAACGAACTATCTTTCTCGACACTGGCATAGCTCTGATACATCAACTCGACTCCTGCCTTTTGCAGCGAAGCGAACCCGATCTTGTTGCCCTCGGGAACTTCTATTGCCACTTCGAAGCCCAGTCGCTCTTTCCAGAACTTAACGCAGGGCTCGACTTCGTCCACCAGCAATACGGACGTGATTTTCTTAACAGTCATCAAATTTCTCCTTTGCCAGGTCTCGATCTCGGCGGAATATGCCGTCCAATTCCCCCTTGCCAAGGTATGATAGTCTCATTTAGACTAGTTGCACTATAAGAGACATTCAAGTTCCCGTCAAGGAGGTTGTATGGCCGGCGAAGAACAGCAGTTGAGCGACCTGGTTTCGATTGGCCCGGCGATGTTGCGCGATTTCGAACTCCTCGGTGTTCGCAGTGTGGCGCAGTTGGCACGGCGTAATCCAGAGAAGATGTACGAGAAGCTCTGCCAAGTCACTGGCCAAGCGCAGGACATCTGTTGCCTGGATGTATTTCGGGCGGCGGTAGCGCAAGCGAAGAATCCGAATCTGCCGATCGAGCAGCGCCTCTGGTGGCACTGGAGCCGCAAGCGCAAGGCAAGCGATGCCTGCCACTAGGAAGCGCGAGTTGACGACTCCCGACCTTGTGCTCCTCAGCTTGCTCGCGGAGCGGCCGATGCACGGATACCAGGCCAACGCAGAGCTGGAACGGCGTGAGGTACGCGATTGGGCGGGTATTTCGCGGCCACAGGTGTACTACTCGCTCGAGAAGCTGGGGCGGTTGGGGCTGGTTCGCGCCTCGGAGAGCGCACTGCCGGCGGCAGGGCCTGAACGCAGCGTGTTCGAGACAACCGCCAAAGGCCGTGTGGCCCTAGCCGATGCCCTGCAAAGTGAGGAGTGGGCGACCCATCGTGAGCGGCCGCCGTTTCTCACCTGGGTCGCTCTCTCCTGGCAGGCGAGGCCCGCAGTGTTCCGACAGCAAATCGAACGCCGCCGGGAATTTCTGGAGAACGAACTGTCGCGGGAAGAAGCGACGCTACGATCGGTCAGGAAAGAAGTGGGCCACCGGTTTCATGAAGCCGTGTGGATGGTCAGCCTCATGATCGAGCAGTTTCGTGGTGAACTGCGCTGGCTGCGGAAACTGGAGCGCGAACTCCCACGCCGCGCCGCCGCGAAGCACACGATGTATGAGAGCTAAACTAGGCTATCCAGCGCAATCCGCTCGCTGGAGCCTGGCAAGAAAATACAGGGTGTCATTCCGAACACCTTTCAAGCGTGAGGAATCCGCCTCCCCTTGAGCATTGCGATTCGGCACGGCGCCTGAGGCTTCCTCCGCCATAACCGACAGTAGAGATCAGCTGTCTCCTTCAGCAGCGTTTCGCAGCGAGGCCCTCCACACCTGGTTTACGCTTTGATGCCATCCTGTTGCGTCTCCTTCCCTTTTCCTAGTTTCGCCGCCCGAGTTCATTTAGTCGCGCGATCCTGCGTTGTTCAGTGCCGACGCGAGATTCGCGTCTTACAAGCCACAACTCTTTGCCGGTAGAGCACGAAGCACAATCGGAGTTGAAACAGCGGCACAGAATCCAGGGTCTTGGCTGCAATTAGGACTCAGTGCTAGCTGATTGGGGGGCGTCCTAGGTAGACGTTCGTAACTCCATAGGTACAGAATGTTTCCCCATCGACCAACTGGATGGTGAAGTTACCACCAGTCTTCGATGTGAGCTGCGCTGCGATGGAAACGCAGTTTTGTGTGAAGTTGTTGGGCACAGACTGGAAGAGTCTGCGGGTTGCTTAGTATTGAAGTGAACGACATCTGACAAGGAACCGTTGATTCAGGGTCAGTTCCACACGTCGTGAGCCGCATATGCACCAATGAAAAACGGCTCCGCAGAACGATGTGGATGTCCGTACTGCCGGAATTTCTTGGCGCAACGGAGCACCGCTTATCCGAAGGGCCTTCGCATTCTGCTGGACCAACTTGGTATCGATCCGGAAAAAGAGGGTGAGGTCTAACGAGGGTATTATCGAAGGCTCGCTGGTGGGGTACGGCGGGTGGTTTTATTTGGCGGGCGAACTTGTTGAAGCTGGCGAAACGCATGCCCGATGCTGGTGTCGGTTTTCAGTACTTTTTCTGCCGCAGCCATAAACCTACCATGCTGGCAGACTTCGGCGATGACGTAAGGTTGCGCGAATGTTCGCGGCCGCGCCGGAATGGCAGGCGGGTGATTGGTACGTCGACCGAAACGCCGCGTGGACCGAGCCGTTCATCGAGCAAATCACGATGTTTGCGAATGCCAGAAACGACGACCAAGCCGACGGATCCGGGGGTTGAGTAACAACGCTGCCTGGGGTGAAACGGGGACAAGGGTTTTGCGCGCCCAGGGCTGCAGGCGCAAGTATGCCGCCCTCCGGATTGATCTCGACCACGCCGGGGACGTTGGCCTTCAGCCGCTGAGTCACCGCAGGCCCATTCGCCGCGTTCTCGATCAGCACGGCGTTGGGCGATGCACGTCCTGCTGGCGACGAATCTCCGCCTCGGTCGCGGCCGCGTCGAGGTGCGCGTTCACTGTGTTCAGCACGTAAGTAGGGCAGAACAAAACGCAATCGCACTCAAAACTATTCTTCGGTTTGCGGTGCTCATGGTATTTCTCCCCTTTGGCCTGAATTTCCGATTTGGTTTAAGTTCAATCCGCTCGCACTTTGTAAGCCCGTCCCTTCAGAAAGGGGAAGCCGGAGCTCAGAACGCCTCATGGCGGTTGAAACGAACTTCCTTGATCTTCTCGCCATGCCCCCCGGGGAAGCCCCTTGCTTGATATCGCGGGGTCCAAGGTGTATGTCATACCCGGCCGAAAATGCTTTAGAAATCCGGATCGCGCTCGCTGGCTGTGGTAATAAAAAGCCGGGACGGAAATAAGGTTCCGGGCAACGGAGATCGGGCGGGTGTGCCCAAAACTTGCGAAACATTATGTTCCGTGATTGTTGCATCTTCGAAGAGTTGCGATAGTGGTGATTGCACAACTATCAGAGTTGCAGTTGTGAGACGGCGGCTTGCGGGTGGCTCAAAGCGATGGTAGGCGTTAAATCGCGGTTACACTGACCAGATTCGGCCAATTCTCAATAAGTAATCGATTGCAACACTTATCATGTTGCTGCGTGGATCATGTCATTTTCCTGAGAATCTTGCGTAACACTTCTTTACTCAATCGTTGGGTGCACCCCAAGAAAGTGATGGATCATGCGGCCCTGGGTTCTGATCTGCGCTCCCAGAAGTCTTGAAAACGACCACTGAGTTTTGAGCAGCGGAGAGCGATGATGGCATTGGAGCCTGGAATGGTCCAGTGCATACCGGCGCGTTTGAGGCGCGTGCCAATGGCAACCTTGCATCCGGCCTCGACGACGCCGGTGGAAGTACACAAGCCTTGGGCGTGGAACTCGGGATAGCGCATACGCTCTCGGTTGGTCTGGAAATAATGGAGACAGCGACGCGCCTCATGGGAGCGAGGGACCTGGCGGCGGATGGCATTGAGCAGAGCCCGGAATCTTCCGGTGTCGAGTTCTTCCTTGCGGTATGCTGCCCACTGAGAAGCTCGTGGCGCAGTGGGACCGTACAGAGCTTTTGCGACATTACTCAAGTATTGTTTGGCATGATAGCGGTCAACAATCTGGGTGGCATCGGGAAACTGATCGTCGGCGATGTTCCAAATCCACAGGGCCCCATCCCCGAGCACGGCCGTGCGAGGAGCTTGGCAGAAGCGGCGGCGCGTAGCTTCTCTCCAGACGCGCTGGGCGAAGGGAGAACGTGCCGCAGCGGTATCCAGCGTACAGGCACTCTCCAAGGCCGCTGAATAGGTGACGGATCCTTCATCGCGGATCGGAGTGCCTTCTTTATCAAGCGAATTCCGCGCTCCCAATGGTGCAAAGTTTTACCTCCCCGGTCTTCGCCGACCCGTCCGGTTGTTTGCCGGTGCGGCCCACGAGCTCCTCCGCACGTAGAGGAATCCCGGTTCCATCCATGCCGAGATACAGGGTGTGCGGCAGAGCTAGGGCATCGGAAGGTTCGGTGCAATGGCGTTCGTCTTCGGCGATCTCTTTTCCCAGAGCTTCTGCGGTTCTCTCTACCTGCTTGGCATCCACGGCTACACCGGCCAGTTCGGTCAACCGTTCGCTACCTTCCTGGAAGCTGACCATGGCACCCACGGTGCCCACCATGCGCGTGAGGGCGGGAGAGAGCGAGGTGTTTTCTATGCCCAGCTGCCCATCGCGAGGGCAGAACTCGTGGCCGCAGGAAGAGCAATGATAGTAGGCGCGCTCGAGTTGCAGGGGACCGAGGATGCTCTGCACCTGCTTGCTTCGGCGTCCGACCAAGCGCGCTTCCTGCCCACAACCACAACCCGTTCGCGAGCCTCGCTCATCGCTGGTGTCGGCGTTGAGACGTTGCTCGACCGCGGCTCCCGCCAGTTGCAAGACCTGTTGCCGCACGGCCAGCTCCAGCGCTTCCAGATCCAGGTCTTCCACCGCCTGACGACCGAGGAGCGTCTCAATCTCCTGAACGACGTCGACGGCCAGTAGATCGGCCAAGAGGTTTTTTTTTACTCTCCTCTGCCACCATCGCTTCCGGCTGCAGCAGTTGGGCATTGCAGAGCTGTTCGCTGACGGCAATCAGTTCTTGCACGAGCTTGCGAAAACGACGGTATTCGGCGATCTGTGCTCGGGTACGATCGACGGCCGGTCCTTGGGGGATGACTTGGGTGATGGTCTTTCCAGCACTGGCATGAGTCAGCGAGTAGGAGGGGCCGTGTCCCGGGGAGTCTTTCTGTACACAGTGGCAGTTCGGCTTGCCACACTTGCGGAATCGCGCGGTGAGAGAGCCGCGACGGAGATCGCTGATCTGAGCCAGACCGGCCTTGAGTTGCTCGCGTTTCTGGTGGAGAGCCTTTAAGGAAATGGTCATCGGGGTGCCTCCTGGCTGACAACATTATACGCTGTCAGATAAAGAAGGAAAACCGCACCCACACCTTATCAAACTCCACCCTGCACTCTGGGGTCGTGCGCCCTCAATCGTTACGCGCTTTGACACGGTTTCGGAGTATCCTTATTATCAGACGTGGGCGCCCAAACGAATAGGGCGACTGACGCCTGGTTCCCCTCGGGTTGGTAGGAGGTGCTCTATGCGGCTCTCCGGCCTGGCGGTTGCGGTAATCCTGCTATTCTCATCCGTTGTTGTTGCGCAACATTCTTCCGGGGGCGGTTCCTCAAGTTCTGGCGGGTCCCACAGCAGCTATTCAGGCGGCGGCAGTTCGTCCGGAGGGTCGGCCACACACAGTACAGGGTCAGGATCGAGTACCTCCCACTCCAGCCATCAATCGTCGCGTTCGAGTGCCGCGGCCGCAATTCGTAAGCCGGACATCGGCCGCGTTCCATCACAGCCCGAGAAGCGTACGTTTTTCTCGTTTCTGCGCCATCCCTTCAGGAAGCCCCAGCCAAAGACGGAGGCCAATCTGCGGCGCAGAATCTGCATGAAGGGCCCGTGCCCTGTCTGTCCTGCGGGACAAGTTTCCGGCAAGAACGGCGCCTGCGTGGCTTCGGCACAAGCGAATCTTTGCCGGACGGGCGAATACTGGTACGGCGGCGGTTGCATCGTGCTCGCGAACGTCCTTGCGAATTGCAGGCTCGATCCGGATGGGGGGCTGATGGCAGCAACAAGAGATATCGAAGCGACCAATAGAAGCATGGAGGCAGCGTGCTCGCAGGATCCGGCTGGTCATGAATGCTCAGAGGAGAACGCCCTCCACCAGCGGGCCGTGGACTTGTACAGACAGCAGCAGGAATTTCACATGCGCGCCTACGAAGAATGCCAACGCCGTCGGTCTTTTGTCTCGCTCTTTGGCCTATATCCTGATCCTCTGCTGCCCTAGCCTTTCCCACCTGCGAAGGCAAGTTGGGTTTAAACTCCACGCGGTCTGGTGAAGGCATTTGTCAGTTGTCGTAACATATCGTAATCGTTTCAGGTCAGAAATCGATCCGACCCATGCATCTCTTCGGTCACACGTTCGATCATGAATTTCCCGCGTACGAACCGACCGGGAGCGCATCACCGTGCGCGGTCTGAATCAGAACCACAACCACGAGATGAAGAATCTGTTCAAAGGCGCTGCGATCTGCGATAGCACTCGCCCTGGACCGCTGTACGATTTCTATATTGCCCTTCTGGAGAAGGGGATGCGTCCAACCATGGCGCGTCTCACGCTGGCACGAAAGATTGCCGCCATTACTTTAACGATTTGGAAGAAAGGAGTGGAGTTCGACGCCAACAATTGAATCGGCAAGCAGCTTGAGTGTCTCTGGGAATAAGGCTTTTCCATCTCCGGCGATTCTCTCCGGTGGTGGTCGGTCGGGTTCTCAAGACGCTCGGTTCGAGGTGAGCATCAGTCAATGAGATCGGCCCTGTGTGCTTCGGCACCGAGTCACCCATTACACGCTATGCCTCCTCGGATAACCAGAAATAGCGATGGGCCACGAGCCTCCAATAGAACCTTGGTTGACACGTAACAACCAGGTCCGCTTGCCAAGTTTCAAGACTCGATTGGCGTGGTCACCACTGGAAGATGAAACCGACGGGACGGGCAAACAAACCAGAGCGAAACCTCTCGGGCGCAATTCGAGGGGCACTTACAGACAGTGGGCTGGATCTCGAGACAAAAATCTTCTCGGAATCCGGTCGAGGAAGAACTTTTTTCTTGACATCCCTTTTTATAGAACTCATTGACCCGGACTCCACGAGGTATGTCAGCGTTTCTTCTCCTCACTGTCCATGGGGCTGCCTATAGAATCAATTCAAAGAATGAATCTTCTCGTGGAGAAACTGCAGTGACGAGAGACGAAGCTCGGAAGCTGGCCGACCTTTGGGTCGCTGCGTGGAACGCTCATGATTTGGATTTGATCATGACGCACTATGAGGATGCCGTCGAGTTAACGTCGCCAGTTGCCGCCCAGCTATTGGGACATCTGACGGCAAGGTGGTCGGAAAGGCGAGTTTGAAAGCCTATTTTCGACGAGGGCTAGAAACCTATCCGGAACTCCACTTTCGGCTTGTGGACGTGTTGTGCGGCGTAAACAGTGTGGTGCTCTACTACACAAACCAAAAAGGGACGCGCACGGCGGAGTTCATGGAGTTGTCAGCGGTGGGGAAGGTGACAAGAGTTGTGGCGAACTACCGTGAGTAGATAAGGAGCCAGCCCTCGCCGTCGGCCCATTCGTCATGGCCTCCCGAAGCAACTGGTGAAACATAGCCTCGTTTATTGACCCAGATTTTGGCGACCAAAAGGCTACGGAGACGTGACCGGCACCACGAGCAAGAAATCATACGCGGGACATTGCCACAAGACAGGATTCAGGAGGCTACTGCGGCACCTTATTCTCGCGCAGAGAATCCACCATCTGCTTTGCTTCTCCTAAGCTGCAGCCGTAGAGTTTGCGGGCGGCGTAGATGGCCGTGATGTTCTGGCCGCGGGCGACGAGTTCGCGGAGTTGCTCCTGTTGGTCTTCACGGCTGAGCGATTTCAGGTGCATGAAGTCCTGCGTTAAGGAAGCCGGATCGGCGATGACCGTGTAGGGGCGCAGGGCGTCGAGGAACTTTTGTGTGCCCGGCACTACGTCCCAATGTATGCGAACGCTCGCCGGAGCGGACATCGTGACGGGATAATCCCGGTAAAGAGTCGAACTGGTGCCATACCAGCGTTTCTCCGATGGCGCCTGCTCGCCGAGCTCAGCCTGCAACGCGTCTGCAAGCGGCGCGGGATCGCCGGATAACTCAAGGTCGACATAGCGCAGGTATTGGGTTTGCGTGGCGCCTGGCTTTGTCGTATCGGGTGTCTCGACGCGCTCTTTGACGAATCGGGCCGACGCGATCTCGCCGAAGGAAAGGAAGACGACCGAAGGGTCATCGGCGGGCAACTGGTAGTTCAGATAAGAACGATATTGCACATAGATTCCCGTCTCGTTCCTCCGGACGAGCCAATTGGAAGGATGGAAGCGCG
>Ga0187855_10003648_pt1 | contig 11259 bp, 11 predicted proteins | sample June2016WEW_8_10_2_FD_132969 | JGI IMG/M metagenome (GOLD analysis project Ga0187855, IMG submission 132969) | Peatland microbial communities from SPRUCE experiment site at the Marcell Experimental Forest, Minnesota, USA - June2016WEW_8_10 | ecosystem: Environmental > Terrestrial > Soil >...
CTCGATGCGCACCCACCGATCGGATGGTGGAGACGTTGCCATTCTTGCGCGCTCCTGGGCTCAAGCTGAGTCTTGGGTGAGTTCGCGGTGCAACCAGGCTTTGGCCATTCTCATCTCGCGGTCGATGGTGGCCGGAGAGATCTTGAGCGCGGCCGCGGCTTCGTCATAGGTGAGCCCACCAAAGCAAAGCAGCTGGACGATCTCGCTTTTGCGCCGATCGTGCGCCGCAAGACGCTGCAAGGCCTCATCCAGCGCCACGATTTCAGCGGCGGTTTGTGGCCCGATTATCACGGCATCGTCCAGCGAAATCGTTTCCGCGCCGCCACCGCGTTTCTGCCGGTGATGGATTCTCGCATGGTCCACGAGGATGCGGCGCAACAGACGGGCGCAGACCGCAAAGAAGTGAACTCTATCTTGCCAGGCCACGTCCGCATCCACCAGCCGTATGTAGGCCTCATGGACCAGAGCGGTGGCACGAAGAGTGTGGTCGGGACGCTCGGCATTCAAGCATATTGACGCCAGCTTGCGAAGTTGCTGGTAAACGAGCGGCATAAGTTCGTCAAGCGCCGCTTTGTTCCCGCCGCTCCACTCCTTTAGAAGGCGCGTGACCAACTGCCGCTCCGAAAGACTTTCCATCATTTGCGCCCCAAGCTGTCCAATTCTCCGGCAGGTTTCCAGATGCAACCTGAACGTGTGCAGTGCCATTGAATAGCGTCAATGTAGGGAAGGCGGACAGAATTCCACCCGTCGAGCAAGTAGAAGACGACCCGCCAGGTCTGTGATTCCGAGCGTGGATTATAACGCAGAGAAACCAACCGGAAGACAACAAAACCGATGCTCTGCTTCTACCGCCTCGAGGCTCGTCCGGCTCCAGCTACGGTAACTTAAATCAACAAGGAGGGTGACACAGTCACGTGGCTGTTAATACGACATTTTGTGGTTGCAACAACCGCATGTGCGATCGTGCTAAGGTCGTCTTGTCGGCGGGATTTGCTTGCTGCTTCGCTTGCAACTTTTCGTTGACTCGCGAATCCAATTTCCGTCGAGTTGGGATAGAGGAGCGCTCATGAAAACGCAAATAACCGACAAACAATTCAAGCGCATCGGCCGGCGCGAATTGTTGAAACTCACGCCGGTCCTTGCGCTGGGTGCATTCGCGATTCCGGCGTTGCAGAAGCCGCTCTTGAAGGTGGGACTAAGCTTCAGCGACTGGGCCTCGGCCAAGATGTTTCGTACAGGCCACCTGGCGCCTACGTTTGCGGACTCCGAACTTACTCCCTTCAATAAGTTTCCTATCAATGGCTACGACGTCGCGGATCCCGGAGTTGATTTCGATAAATGGAATCTCACGGTCACAGGCGCGGTGCGAAACTCCGGTGATTACACACTGGCCCAGATTCAGACTTTGCCGAAGTTTCACCAGAACACGCGGCATGTTTGCGTGGAAGGTTGGGACGTGATCGGCAATTTTGGTGGCGTGCGTCTTTCCGATTTCTTGAAGATGATTGGCGCCGATACGACTAGCCGCTTCGTTTACGTCGAGTGCGCCGACGATTATTACGAGACGCTCGACATGGAGACGGCTCTGCATCCGCAGACGATGTTGTGCTACGAAATGTACGGCCAGCCATTGACTCGCGAGCACGGCGCGCCCTTACGCCTGACTATCCCAACTAAAGTCGGATACAAGCAAGCCAAATATCTAACCGGTATGAAAGTGACCAACGTTGTGCAAAAAGTGGGCTATTGGGAAGATCAAGGCTACTCGTACTTTTACGGGCTGTAGCAGTTCGAAGGAGGGCACATGTCGACGCAAGCGATTGCAATCGAGGACGCGAAGACTGGAGAAGTCACCGAAGCGGTATACGAGCATCCGTTTATCATTCGCCTTTGCCATTGGGTGAACGCTGTGGCCTTGTTTGTGATGATTGGCAGCGGACTCCAAATCTTTCGAGCCTTTCCAAGTTTCGGCGCCAAAATCCCGCAGAAAGACTTGATCAACTGGCCGGAGACATTTGCCATTGGCGGCTGGCTTGGTGGCGCACTGCAGTGGCATCTGACGTTCATGTGGATCTATCTCGCGACCGGACTGGTGTACATCGGCTATCAGATCTTCAGCGGCAACTATAAGCAGATTCTTTTTGTGCGGCGAGACCTGCCCGGAGTTTGGCCGATGGTTCGCTACTACTTTTTCTTCGGCCCCAAGCCACCGGTAAGAGAAGCCTACAACCCTTTACAGAAGCACGCGTACACATCGGCAATCGGATTGGGCGCGCTGTCGGTGCTGACAGGTTTCGCCGTATGGAAACCGGTACAGTTTTCCTGGTTGGCGTGGATGATGGGGGGTTTCCACTGGGCGCGGTTGTGGCATTTCCTGATCATGTGGGCAATCCTGGCTTTCGTCTTCGGCCACCTCGTGATGGTTGTCCTGCACGGTTGGAATAACTTTGTTTCCATGCTTACGGGATGGAAGAAAGACCCTGAATACTTGTCCAAGTAGTTGTCGCGTGGAAGTCGTAATTTCAGTATTACAGTGGGGAGTAATGCCGGAAGAGGCGATATCACTGGAGAATCGAGCTGAAGGGCTTAATGAAGAAACCCTGATCCGGCGCATCCGGGACGGCGAGCACGAGCTTTTCTACGACTTGATTCAACCTTACGAGCGGCGCGTGTATTCGACGGCATTTGCGATTCTGCGGAACGAAGCGGACGCGGAAGATGTGGCTCAAGAGGCGGTTCTGAAAGCGTTCAAACACATTCGACAATTCCGGGCGGAGGCACGCTTCAGCACCTGGCTGATTCAGATCACAGTGAATGAAGCACGCATGCGAAGAAGGAAAGAGCACGTCGAAATTATGCAGCCGATCGTGGATCACCAGGACGATGAAGGCAACTACGTGCCTCGCGATTTCGCCGATTGGCGTGAGATTCCATCGGAGATTTTGGAACGGAGCGAGGTACGGGAGAAGCTGGCAGAGGCGTTGGCATCTCTTGGGCAGAAGTACCGCGAAGTCTTCGTGCTGCGCGACATGCAACATCTGAGCATTGAAGAAACTGCGAAGGCTCTCGGAGTTTCCACGGCCTCCGTCAAAACGCGGTTGCTACGCGCGCGCTTGATGCTGCGCGACCTGCTGGCTCCAGGGCTCGGCGGCAACTGGAGCAGCAAGTTGTCATTCGCAAAGGGGAGCAAGCCATGGTAGTGACCTGCGAGCAGGTATGGCGCGAGATTTCGAATTATCTCGACGGCGAAGTCGCCCCGGACTTGCGGGCCGCCATGGATGAGCACCTTCGTGGGTGCAAGAAATGCGGTGCGGTACTTGAGGGCACTCGCAACTTGATGGGCCTCTACGGGGAGGACAGTATGTTCGAACCACCTCAGGGATTCAGCCAGCGGCTGCATAAAAGGATCGAGCAGAATATGCCGCGCCAGCGAGGAACAGCGTTTGGTTGGATGGTCGCCGTGGCGGCGGCGCTGTTGATCGTCGGGAGTTTCGAAATTGGAGATTCGTCGGCATTCGTCAGCCCCCAACTCCGTTCAGAACATGCCCAACCCGGTACCGGTGTTTCGCCGGAAATGATGGTAGTAGTTGCGGTGGATGGGAAACTTTTTCATGCGGGCTCCGGGTGCCCATTGCTCCATGACAAAGCACATTTGCGGACGATGACGGTGAGCGAAGCGCGTCGCGAAGGTTACACGCCTTGCGTGCGATGTATGAAGAAGTATCTTAATGAGAGCGCACGCCTCGACCCAAACGATGATGACGACGAAGAGTTTGTGAGTTCGGCGTCAGCGGGAAAATGAGTCGATGCTGGGCCTGGGATCGCGTAAAGAAAGCTGCTTTTCGATTTTCCCTGAATATCGAGGTTCTTGACCAAAAGCCCTTCCTTGCGGATTCCTGCTTTGTTCAGCACGCGTGCGGAGACTGCGCAACGCGAGTCCACGGGGATTCGAGGCGAGTTGCGGCAGAATTGATGCCGGGAACGGTTCCGTCGAACGAGGACCTGAATTGCAACAGAACTACTTGGAACACGTCGGGCAGTATCCGCCTATTTCCAGCCGCGACACCACGATTCGGAATCGGCAGTCTTTCTCCACCTGACTCTTCAGTTTCTCGAAAATATCGCTTACAAACTCCATAATCTTTCCGCAACGCAGGCAAGCCATGTGGATATGGTCCCGGTTCAGCTTGCGCTCATAGTAATGCCCTTCGCCGTGGATGTGCATCAGGTCGAGTTCGTCGATCAGGCCGTGGCGCTTGAGGAGCTGCAGCGTTCGGTAAACCGTACTGCGATCGACGCTGGCATCCAGCTTCTGCGCCCTGCGTAAGAGTTGGACCGCATCCAGGTGTTTGTTCGCTGTCTCCATCACGCGCAGGATGGCCCGGCGCTGCTGAGTCATGCGAATTCCGCGATCGGCAAAATGTGCCTGCAGCCGACCGGGCATTTCAGTTTGGGGCAGTGGCATGTGGGATAGCTCCTCAATTGTCGCAACTGGTCGCAATCGCACTGCGACGAAATCTTGCGCTAACGCTTGACGCCAGCGAGACCCATCCGGCAGTATGATGAATGTACTTCAGATGCGACTCAGTTGCAACTAAAAATATCCTGGGCACCAGCTCGAACCGAGAGCAGGCGACGCCGGGAAGTAATTATAGTTCCTAGTTGCGATCGGGTCGCATCTTTAAAACGATTGTGCCGGTTCAGAGCTGACGGCGCCGCCGCAGGTTCCGTCAGAAAGGGAAATCAAACTGTTCGCATGAACTCCACCAGATTCCATGAACAATCGCCACCCATTCGGCCACTCCCGAGATGGCGCCGCGATTGGTGCCTTTCCATTTTCGTCAGCGGACTCGTTTTGGCCGGGTTGTCCCTGCCTGCGCGAGCGCAAGAAAGTCCCTACATTGTGACCTACGACCATTATCTTGAGGAGCCCGGTAGCCTTGAAGTGGAATACTTTTCAACCTTCGGCACGCAGCGTGGTGGCAATGATTTTCTTGCTTTCTGGACCGAGTTCGAGTACGGCGCCACGGCCTGGTGGACTACAGAACTGTATTTCGACGGTCAGAGCACTTTCGATGACAGCACCCTCTTCACCGGCTTTCGCTGCGAGAACCGTTTTCGTCTGCTCCAGCGTGAACATTTCATCAATCCGGTACTCTACGTCGAATACGAGCAAACCAGCGGCGCCGATAAGATTCTAAAAGAAGTCGAAGGCCACGACGTCGAAGCCGATTACGCCATTCCCAACGCGCTCGCCCGCAACGAACACGATCACGAATTGGAGTCCAAGCTCTTGCTTTCCAGTACCTTCAAGGGTTGGAACATAGCCGAAAACACCATCGCCACAAAAAATCTTACCGGGGGCAATCCCTGGGAATTCGGCTATGCCATCGGGGCAAGCCGCTGGTTGGCTCTCAAAGCCACTACGAACCGGTGCAATCTCTGCCGTGAAAATTTTATCGCGGGAGTTGAAATGTACGGCGGCCTCGGCGATCGCCACAGCTTTGGCTTGCGCGATACCTCCCAGTACGTTGCGCCAGTAATTGCCTGGAACTTGCCTTCGGACTGGACCCTGCGGTTGTCGCCGGGATTCGGCCTAAACGACAACAGCCATGGTTTCCTGCTGCGATGGGGAGTATCGCGCGAGTTCTCCGGCTTCGGCGAAGCGATGAAGCGCCTGTTCGGAGGCCACCAGCCATGATTCCAACAACCGCGGCTACGAAATTTAAAACGAAGATGCGAGTTGGTTTGCAATATGCCAGTATCCTCGTGATAGTGGCTATTCCGCTCGCCGCCAGGCAAAAGGAAGACTGCACACATGAAACGAAGAACGATTCCATTTATGCGGAACTGGAGAAAGCTCCCAAGAAGGCGGTCGCTCGACGCAATCCGTTGGAGAAGGACCCCGACGCCGCTGTTGCAGGCGGAAAACTGTTTGTCTTGCATTGTGCCGAGTGCCACGGTGATATGGCCGAAGGTGGACGAAGAGCGCCAAGCCTGTTGGCCGAGCAAGTGCAACGAGTGACGCCTGGAACCCTTTTCTGGATACTCACGAACGGGGTCGTCCGCCGCGGCATGCCAGTGTGGTCCAAGTTGCCGGAACCGCAACGCTGGCAGATTGTCAGCTATCTCAAATCACTCACTCCCGCCGGGAAGTCTCCACAGTGATCGCGGCGAATATTCTCAAGTGGTGAAATTTGTTACGCTCACGACCCTCCAAAACGTAACCGCCTGATTTCGGAGGTTAGCGTGATTGGGGTGCACGAGGATCATCTATTCGGCTGCTGAGCCGCTGTCCGCATCCCTTCAGAGGATTATGAAGGATAATGATTACCAGATCTAAAATATCGCGGGAACGAGATGTCACATTTTCTCGCTCCCGCTCAAATTACAGTTTGCGGTGTCCCCTGCCCGCCTGAAGGCGCAAGAGCGCGGCGACTAGCGCATCGATATCTTCACAGGTGTTGTAAAACGCCAGCGACGGACGAACCGTGCTCTCGACTCCCATGCGGCGCAAGATGGGCTGCGCACAGTGGTGGCCGGAGCGCACTGCGATGCCCTCCTGGTTGAGCGCGACTCCAACATCTTCCGTGCGAACGTCATCGAGAACGAAAGACATCACACCGGCCTTTTCGCGTGCTGTACCGATCAAGCGCAAGCCGGGTACCGTCTGCAGTTTCGCCGTTCCATAATTCAGTAGATCATGCTCGTAGGCGGCGATGTTTTCCATTCCGATTTCGCTCACATAGTCGATTGCAGCTCCAAGACCAACCGCATCGGCGATGTTGCCGGTGCCCGCCTCGAAGCGTTCCGGTGATCCCTGATACGTAGTTCTCTCAAAGGTAACGTCGGCGATCATGTTGCCTCCGCCCTGCCATGGCGGCATACCGTCGAGCACATCAAGTTTTCCGTAAACTACGCCGATTCCCGTGGGTCCAAAAACTTTGTGCCCAGAGAAGACATAGAAATCGCAACCGAGAGTTTGCACATCCACCGGCATGTGGGAAACAGCCTGTGCACCGTCGAGCAGCACACGAGCGCCGTAACGGTGTGCAATCTCAATCATCTCGCGCGCCGGCACGATCGTGCCAAGCGCATTCGACACTTGAGTAAAGGCCACCATGCGAGTGCGCGGACCAAGCAATTTTTCATACTCTTCGAGAATGATTTCACCGCGATCATTCACCGGAGCCACACGCAGGCGAGCGCCCTTTTCCGAACAAAGCATCTGCCAAGGAACAATATTGGCGTGATGTTCGAGCCAGGTAATGACGATTTCATCGCCCTCGCGAACATTGCGCCGTCCCCACGCTTGGGCAATAAGATTGATGCCTTCCGTTGCACCGCGCACGAAAATGATTTCGCGGGTTGATGATGCGTTCAGGAAGCGCCGAGTCTTCTCTCGTGCGCTTTCGTAAGCATCGGTCGCGCGTGCCGCAAGTTCGTGAGCAGCGCGATGGATATTGGAGTTTTCGTGTCGATAAAAATCCGAAATACGATCGATTACAGCATTGGGTTTTTGCGTAGTCGCGGCATTGTCGAGCCAAATCAACGGGCGGCCATGCACCCGCTCTTCAAGAATTGGAAAATCGCGGCGGATGAGCATGGCGTCAAGTGGACGCTTACCGACTCCGAGATCTTGCGGCACGAGGTCGGGTCGAAACTCATTCGCGTCAAGTCCCGAAGGTGCAGATGTTGTTTCGGTAGGCTTTTGCGTTCCTTGAGGAGCGACCAAGGTACCCGCAACATTGCTTGACGTAGGAACGCTCGGAAGCGGACTGGCCTTATGCAGGTCCGCTTCCGTGGATGGGAGTGCCGAGGGTGAAGAAGGAAATGCTAAAGTGCCAGGAGCGGACTGCACGCCGGGCACTCCGGGAAAAGAAAACAAATCACCAAACGATGGCAGGGATGTTGCCGAGCCGGGATATGCTGCCTTTCCTGCTTCGGCAAGGGTTTCGGATGAACCGGACGGGCTGGTTGATGAGATGCCACGCAGCTCAGGAGACGTGCTTCCCGGTACCGCTGGCGTGACTGCTTTTACATCGTGCGGCTGAGCCACGCCCGCAGCAGTGGTCGTCGAGGCATCTGGTGGCGCGGCCGAGGGGGACGATGGCGGAGCCGGAGTTTTGGGTATGGTTTCGATGCCGGGGACATTAGGCATCGCGGGAATGCGCGGCAAAGAGAAGAGTTCGCTGATCGGCGGCAACACCGGTGCAGCCGCCGGGGATGTTCCCTTTTCGCCTTCCACAAAGTAAGGAGTGGAACCGGGTATTGTTGGGATGCTCCCAGGGGTTTGAGGAACGGCACTCATATCCGCGCCCGCGGGCGGAGATGTTGGCGGTGAACTGGGCACGGCTGGCATCCCCGCAAAAGAAAAGAGTTCGTTTCCTGTCGGCAGCGTGGGAGCGATCGCCAGGGGTGAAATCTTCCCTTCTGTGAAAAAGCCAGTAGGTGAGCCGGCAACAGGCGGCGTCGGCACTGTTCCCGGAGTACCCGGAACCAGTGCGGTCGCGCCCGCCAATGACGCCGCAATCGCCCGCAGATCGGACTCGGTGAGTGGTCCGGGCTGCGAATACGGAACCGAAGCGGGAATACTCGGGGCCGATTCGAACCCGGGCGCTCGTCGAACCGGAAGCATTTCCTCCGTAAACATCACGGTAGGAATTTCCTCCGATTCGACCTCTGGCGAAGAAGCGGATTCCTCGACGGTGTACCCGTCCGCAAGATCCTTCGGCATCGCGAGAAAGAATTCGTTCGCCAGCCTTTCTAGCGTCGCCGGATCCGGCAAAGGAATATTGCCGAATGGGTAAGGGCGTGTTCCTTCGGCAGTCGCCGACTTCGAAGCGCTCGATTTCGGCCTGCTCGCGCCGTTGCCATTACCGTTATTTGTATTCGTGGTATCTGTCGACATGGACGTTCTCCAGGACGCCGAGTGCGTCTTGAGTCAGAACAACGACGGAGCAATAAAGAGAGATGAGATACGACGCGATCGCTTTATGGTTGATGCCCATGAAACGAACGGACAAGCTCGGAGATACTTCGCCAGGAAGCCCGGGCTGGAAGAGTCCGATGACGCCTTGTTTCTTCTCTCCGGTGCGCAGCAGAAGGATATCCGTAGTTTCCGCTTTTACGGGTAGCTTGGGGCACGGTACTAACGGAATCCCGCGCCAAGTCATAAAGGGCGAACCGAACATGGTGACCGTCGGCGGCGGAACGCCTCGGCGTGTGCATTCGCGGCCGAAGGCCGCAATCGCCCGCGGATGTGCCAAAAAGAAGCTCGGCTCTTTCCATACTTTGGCAATAAGCTCATCGAGATCGTCTGGAGTGGGCGCTCCGCTTCGCGTCTTTATTTTCATCTCCGGCGCGACATTGTTGAGTAAACCGTACTCGTTATTGGTAATGAGTGCCATTTCCTGGCGTTCTTTAACCTTTTCAATCATCAGCCGCAATTGCTCGCGGATCTGATCGTGCGGGCTGCGGTACAAGTCCGAAATACGTGTTTGCACGTCCAAAACGCTGGTCACGGCGTTCAGCGCGTACTCGCGCGGCTTCTCGTCGTAATCCACATAAATTTCCGGCAAGTCGACTTCGTCGTCCGGTGCGCACTCTATGGTGCGCGTTCCGGGTCGGGTGGGCTTGACTTTGTTCAGCCGGTAAACGCCGGCCTCGACCGGTACCCAAGAAAGGAAAGTGATCAGCCACCGCGGCGTGATCGCCTCCATCATTGGTACCGTTTTGGTGACGGTAGCGAGCTGGCGAGCCTGTTGCTCAGTCAGCGTTTGGCGGACTTCTGCTGTCGGCATGTGATTAGCTCCTTAGTGCTGAAGGAATCGAATTGTAACGACTCTGCGCAGGAGAACAGCCCTGCGCCACGATTGTCTGGACGAGTGGGATAGTTTCCCCATTCGTTCCTGGGAAAATATGGCTGGATCAGCCCAAAACTTAAAGGCTAATTATCGGGGTAGCGTCAGTATACAGCACTGCACGGTTTTCTTGTCTGTGATCGAACTCACCAGCAAAGGCTTAAATCTCACAAAAGCTTTTATGCGGGTGCTTCCCCTCGTCCTCATTCCTGGTCCGATCATCAAAATATCCGACGGCTCGCTACTGGATCGATTCCCGAGACAAATATCATTACCTTTCTACGTTCCCAATATTGTCTATTGACTTACTCGGTATTGGGTGGCTAAATTATGACGGCCTTGACTTCCTGGCTCCGGCTTTTCGGGGTGAGCCGCGAAACAAGGTGCCTGCCGACTTAACCCTCGGCAGGCTTTTTGTCGTTGAGGAATTTAACTGGGAGAGCGAACCAGGTGCAATTACTAAGCTGTTCAAGCTTGAGAAACTCTACGCGCTGGCCGCGACCGAGTGCGCCTTGTAGAACATTTTTTTCGCATGTGCGCGAATCTCATCCAATCGCGCCTGTAATCTTCGTATTTCGCAATCCAGTTCGTTGAACGTTGCGCACTGCGACGTCATCATTTTCTCAGCTTCAAATTCCTGAATTCGAAGCTCGCTCGTCAGGTATACGCAGGCTGAAGGTTGTCCGGTTCCCGGATCGTCCTCGAGATACGAGAGTTCAATATTGCCGGGGTTGGATAAGCGTCTCTCGTCTGCCGCACGCTCAAGCACTAACGGGAACGCAGACGACGCAGTTGGACTCTCCGCCTCATGTACTCCCGTGGTTTTCGCAGTTGTGTCGGCCGGCGATGCGCGTTCCGCCACCTTGCGAATCAGGAACGGAGAATTGTCATTACCGTTGCTGGACCATTCGCCGTTAGAAACAGAATAACTGGCTTTGCAGGTGACATCGTAGATCTCGCCGTCAGGACTTGTAACTTCGAATTTGCCGCTCTTGCCGCGCAAGGCTAGCCCAACATCGTAGGTGGCGATGGTCTCACCGAGCCGCATGACGATCCTCCTTATCCCAGAGAAGTACAGATTCAATGAGAATCGCGCAGTGCGTTTAAACCACGCAAGTAGTAAGCCTGATTCCGAACGGCGGAGATGACCGCTCGACTCCTATTGAATTGAATGCTGGAGCTTGCTGCACATCGCAAAGATTGCAAATTAGGATGAGGAAATCGGCAGAGACGCCGCTTCTGCTAAGACGCACCAGCGGCCGCAGCTTCCGCTTTGTAAAACTTCTTCTTTGCGCGGGCACGAATCTCATCTAGTTCCGCGTGCAGACGTCGAATCTCAGCATCGAGCTCGATAAAGCTCAGGCAATGAGCAGTGACCAACTTCTCGCCCTTAATC
>Ga0187855_10003653_pt1 | contig 11249 bp, 8 predicted proteins | sample June2016WEW_8_10_2_FD_132969 | JGI IMG/M metagenome (GOLD analysis project Ga0187855, IMG submission 132969) | Peatland microbial communities from SPRUCE experiment site at the Marcell Experimental Forest, Minnesota, USA - June2016WEW_8_10 | ecosystem: Environmental > Terrestrial > Soil >...
CACCGTCTCCAGGAAGTTATTGCAATGCGCCTGGATGTGGAATCCGATTAAGTCCGCGCCCAGCATGCCGTCCAGCAGTTCGCGCTGCCAGGGGCAAATGCCAAAGGCTTCCTGGTTGGGCCAGGGAATGTGCCAGAAAATCGCGACGCGCGCATCCGGCCGGCGCTCTTTGATCATGCGCGGCAGTAAAGCGAAGTGGTAATCCTGAACCAATACGATCGGTTCCTTTTCCCCGCTCATCTCTTCAAACAAGACTGCGGCGAACTTGCGGTTCACTGCATGGTACTGCTCCCAGTCTTCACCGCGGAAGACGGGCCGGGTGTGCGCGATGTGGCAGAGCGGCCAAATCCCCTCGTTGGCAAAACCGAAATAGAAGCCGTTTTCCTCTTCTTTGCTGAGCCAGACGCGCCGGAGGGTGTATTGGGGATGGTCCGGCGGCACCCTCAGCCGGCCCCGATCGTCGGCAGTTTCCTTGTCCGCGCCGCCGGTGCCTTGCGCAATCCAGGTCCCGTCGCTGGCCCGCAAAACGGGCTCCAACGCGGTCACCAGGCCGCTCGGAGGAACGGACCAGGTAATCGCATTTCCTTGACGCGAGTGCTCGTAGGGTTCGCGATTGGACACCGCGAACAGGCGGCTGCCATTCAGTTTGCCCTGCATCGAAATGCGCAGCCTCTCGGCGGTCCACTGCGACGAGGCGGCATCCCGCAGCCGGGCCTCCTCTTCGGCGGCGGCGCGCGCGACGTGCAGGCTGGCCGCCAGGCTCGTCATTTCGCGGGTGAGCGGACGAAAAATCTCTTCTTTGGGCGGCGGGCCCGAAGCGGAGGCTTCTCCGGTGCGCAAATCGTGTAGCCATTGCGCCATATGCCGGAGGGGCTTCCCCAGACTCCATTGGATAATCAGCAGCGTCATGCCGACAATCAGCAGCGTCTGGGCGGCGCTGATCAAAGCATGCCGCCAGACCGGGGCCGCAATGAAGGCCACGTTATGGTAGACGGCGATAGTACCCAGCAGCCGCCCATCCGTAGAAAGGGGCAGTGCAAGAATGTGCATCGGCTCGCCCCGCGAGCGGAAGAATTCGCCGCGGAAGCGTGCCTCTCGCATGGCGCGGGCCACGGCCGGCGGCGTTCCCGCAGCGCCCGGTCCAAGACGTGACGCCAGCCCGGGTGTACTTGCGAGCGGCTTTCCTTGGGCATCGTAGATGGCCACGCCGGCCATGTGCTCGTGGTGCTGAAACTGGCCGACCAATGCCTGCCGCTCGCCTGCGGAGCCGTCTTGAAGTACTTGTTCGGCGGCCCTCTGCTGGCTTTCCGCCAAAACCGTCGCTTGTCGTTCGACCTCGGCTCGCATGGCATGCATCTCCGCGGCCGCCTGATAGAGAGCGAAGACCATGGATACCAGCGCCACGCCGCCAAACAATGAAAGCAACAACCGCCGGCTTAAGTGCATTTCTTCCCTCCTAGCGTGCCATCGGGACCGGAGCAGAAGACAAGATGGGTCCGTCCGGTTTGTTGCAGCAAGGTTGATGCCAAGTAGGGAAAGACAAATCGAAATGTGTATGATCTGTTACAGGAGCGGCGGGTCCGCAATTCCGACTTCTGTCTTCCGACTTCTGTCTTCAGTTCTTTACACCAGTTGCTCCATGAGGCCGGTCAGATACTGCGCATCGAACGGCCCGGTGCGATACGTGCGCGCATCGAAGAACCGCCAGAGATGGCGCGACTTCTCCATGGTGTAAAACAGTAACTGTTCCTCGATGAGGTCCTTCTCCAACAATTGCTGGTTGAAGCAGCGGACCGCCCCAGCCAGGATATACGGTACGCGAAAGTCCTCCGTGGAGATCAGTTCCGGGGTGGCTTCGAATTTGATTTGCAGAATGCGGCCGCGGGCGTTGATCTGGAAAAGGTTGATGCCGGCATCCTGGAACTTTTCCGGCCCGTATTGCTCCGGCTGGAAATCCAGCTCGATCTCCGAAAGCAACTGGTTCAAGCCGCGGACGAAATCGCCGCAGATGCCGTGCAACTCCAGGGCCGCCTCGCGGCGCAGAGAACCAATTTCACGCGCCCTACGCAGGTGGACCTCGTCCTTGCGGGCTAGTGCGTCCAGGCTCTTAGCCAGTTTCTTGAGCCGCTCGTGGCCCCGCTGGGAGGATCTGGCGGTGCCGGCGTGGAAACCCCATTTGGCTTTCACAGTACCAGGATATGCGCGCCGCGCCCGGATATCAACGCCATAGCCGCCGTACAACCAGGCTCACGCGCCCCTGGATCACGTCCAGAGGATCGCGGCCCGGAAGCGGGATAGACCGCCACGCGCCCGCGTAGCTCACCCACAGACACAACTCCCGTGCCGCTTGCCGAACCAACCCGATCGCGCCGCCACCGGACAACAAATCCAACGCGAAATAGCTTTCCTCATCCGGATCCAAGCGGGCCCTCTCGGAGCGATCCAGCAGAACCACGCCGCCACCGGCGAAGATGGTTGCGCGGAGCGGGTCGGGCACCAACCGGACGGCTACGGGCGACGCCAGCCGCTCCACTTCCGTCGCGGGGAACGGATACCGGTCGCGCCCGGTTGCGTGGGGATATAGATAATCCCGCCCGATCCAGCCATCCAGCATGGCGACCGCGCGGCATTCGCCCGGATACGCGGGTTCCCGGCTTGCCGGGACGCCGCAGGGAGCGCTGTCTTCAGCGGCGGCCAGCAGATCCGCCAAGTCAATGCGCAGCCGCCGCAGCATCTGGTCGGCCATGTTGGTCGAGAGCGCGCGGGTCCCCTTCAGCACGTTATGAATATGCGGCTGCGAAATTCCGGCGAGGCGCGCCAAACTGCGTTCGCTGATCTCGCCGTTGCGCACGCGCGCGCGTACGTGCGAAACAAGCCGTAGCTGAAGAAGCCGGAAGTCCATGCGGTGCGCCCTCACCCTATTTCTGGCGGAAATAGATGCATCAGAAAACCATAATACCCAGGAATATCCGATATAGTACTACGATTATATATAATATATTGCGCAATGGCCATAGGGCATATATATAAGAATAACATACGTACTATACCCTTAGGGGAACCGGAGTATCCATTGCTGAAAATGCAAGAATTCACTTGACGAATTTCCATCCGGCGATAAATTTGAAACAAGTTTTCGATAGCGGCCGCCCCGCACGATGGAGGGTCGCCGGGAGGATAGTTCAAATCATGAACTGGGATCGATCACAAGTAATAGCGCTCGCAAAGACGACCTGCACGCATTGCCATGGCTATGGATTGCGCCCGGGCCGTAACGGCCGGGAGGTTCCCTGTAATTGCGTCTTCCGCGCCGTATTTCGCGCCTGCTACGGACGCTTTCGGCTCTGCGTCGCGAAGGACAGGCATTTCAGCAGAGTGCAGATCGAATTTTGCAACGGAAAGGACAACCGCATCACCTACGGCCGCAAAGTGGAGGAATACATCGCCGATTTCTGCCTGGTCAGCCGCAACGCGCTAAGCCCATTGGAGTATCGGATCTTCCGCTTCCATTATCTGCTAGGCGCGGAATGGAAGCTCTGCTGCTGGCGGCTCGAAATAGACCGTGGTACATTCTTTCACTTAATTTACAAAATTGAACAGAAATTGGGGCGCGTTTACCGCGAGTTGGAGCCCCATAGCCTCTTCCCATTGGATGAATATTTCGGCGGCACGATCTGCAACGATCGCCCCCGCGCCGTGGCGATAGTGCCCCAACGTAAGCCCGCCAGGGTACTGCGTCCCCCCGTGGGGCTCTCGGCCGCCTGAGCGCGCAGCTGCTCTAAGGTTTGCCTTAGGCGGGCTCCGCAGGATACCTAGGGCCCGCCTGCTTTCAGTGGTTGCACGACGGTACACAATGCTACAATCCTGCCTTTACCCTACATGGATCCCCTTACGCATTCGGCGACCGGCCTGTTCCTCAGCCGCGCCGGATTAAACCGTTTCTCCGAACAGGCTCCCTGGATTCTGGTGCTGGCGGCGAACGCCCCGGATCTCGATATCGTAACCCTCGCCTGGGGACCGCTCAACTACTTGCACTACCATCGCCATCTGACGCATTCCCTGGCTGCCTGGCCGGTGATGGCCCTGTTGCCGGTGCTGGCCGTGCGGTTGTTCACGCGCAAACCGTTCCGCTGGTTGGGGGCATACTGCATCTCGCTCGCGGCGGTGGCGTCGCACCTGCTGCTCGATTACACGAACGTTTACGGCATTCGCTTTCTGCTGCCGTTCTCCGGGCGATGGTTCCACCTGGACTTCACCTCGGTAGTCGACCTGTGGATCTGGGGAGTCCTCCTGGCGGCGCTGGCAGGGCCGCTGATTGCGCGCCTGGTGAACGCGGAAATCGGCGCACGTACGAAAAATGCCGGCCGCGGCTTCGCCATCTTCGCACTGCTGTTTCTGGCGCTTTACAACGCCGGGCGCGGTGCGCTGCATGCCCGCGCGGTGGCCACGCTGGATTCCCGGATATACAGCGGCATCGCGCCGCAGCGCGTGGCGGCGCTGCCCGGGCCCGTGAATCCACTGGCGTGGCGCGGATTGGTGGAAACGCGCGAGTTCTATGGCGTCGTAGATTTCAGGCTACAGGAAGAATTCGATCCGTCGCGCGCCATCGTTTTCTATAAGGCGGATCCCAGCGCCGCCATTTTAGCGGCCAATAATTCTCCTGAATTTCGCGAATTTTTGGCGTTTTCGCAATTCCCGCTCGAACGCAGCATCCCGTCGGCCGGCCCGGAAGCCGCCACGCGCGTGGAAGCCATGGATATGCGATTCGGCACGCCGGTGCAGCCCGCATTCGTGGCGACCGCGGACGTCAACAACCGGCTGCAGGTGGTCCGCGCCTGGTTCACCTTCGGCGCGGCACAGCCCCACTGAACTTATCCGCCGGGGGAATCGTGCGCGCCAGTGCCGGCTTCGTCCTCGATTTTGGTGCCGCGATAATCGATCCGCTGGGCCACGGTAGCCTGCATATTCACCTGGTCCTCGGTGGCGCCCCAGCGGGAGGTTTCGATTCCGGGGCGCACCCTGGCCGAAACCGTGAGCGGCGCGGCGGCGTCTTCCAGGATTCCCAGCAGCACCTTATCCATCGGCGCGGCCAGCGGTTCCAGATCCGGGCGTCCCAGAATGCGGCAAAATTCCGAAGGCGTCAGGGCTTGCAACATGCTGCCGCCCTCCTCCGGCCAGGCGGCTACGCGGCAAGGGAGAAAACCGGCGAACCGGATGTCGGCGGCTAATAGGGCCGTATGCAGCTTAGGATGATAGAAAGTGAAGACCAGAGCCTCCCGCGGCCCAGCGGCCGCTTCCGCATGATGCGGCTGCCCGAGGTGGCTGACCACGGTCACATTGGCGTTGTGGCGGTGGGCGACAGCCTTTAGGACGGCTTCGATGTCGTCCAGTTTGATGGTGGAGCGAATATGGAGCATAGGCATCCTCCCGCGACTATGATACTAGAAGATCCGAAAATATGCCAGCAGCCATGCCGGCCACCCGCCCCTAGAACGAAACGCTTACGCCAGCCTCCAACTCGTTCAGCACCGACGCGTAGGACGCGCCCTGAAGGGTGGGCGCTTGCCAACGGATAAACCGCATCTCCGGCGAAATCCGGATGTGGAATTCGTCGACAAAACGCATTCCCAATCCCGCCACGACTCCCAGGTCGTTTACTTTATTCGGCGTGGCCGAGTTTTCGTTGTAATCCGTGGCGCCGCTCGGGTAGGTAAAATCGTTTCCGGTGCGCACCTTGCCCACGTGGCGCAATTCCACGCCGCCGGAAAAGAATATTCTCTTCTTCCAGCCGTGGGACCAGAAGCCGTAATAGTGCGCCAGGAGGGGATAATCGTAGTAATTAACCTGAGAGTATGTGACGGTATTGGTGACCGGACGATTATCGCCGCCGGTGGTACTGGTATTGTTGCCCGTAAGTATTTCAGCGCTCTCCTGGTAGTCTACGTGGTGGAAGTGAATTTCACCTCCCAGCGCCAAGTGGTTCGTCAAACGATATTCCACCACCGCTCCGGGCCCCCATTTAGGCGAGGCAGACGTCGATGTGTAGTCATACTGCACTATCGGGTTGGTATTCTCCGTGATGGCGATCACGTTCCTGGCGTTGACGAGATTCAAGGGAAAATACATCGCGTGTACGCCGATAGTGAGGCGGCGGAGCGGCGCAGGAGGGGTGTCGTCCGCGCCCAGCAAAAGAAAGCCGGGAAACAGGCAGGCGAAAAGAGCGGCCTTCGAAAAGTCTGCGAGCATCATCGGTAAATTTCTCCGGATCAGAACTGCAGGCGGAGCGCAAGCTCCATGGATCTTGGTCCGCCGGATCTATATAACGAGTTCACCCCGCCCCCGAAAGACTGGTTCAACATTTGCGTCACTACGCCGAAGTCCGGGCTGGCCAGGTTGGCGCCTTCCTGGGGAGACGGGTTGGCGAAGTTTGGATGGTTGAGGGCGTTGAAGGCTTCCAGGCCGACACTGAACCGGTAGCGCTCCGTGATCGGAACCACCTTGCGCAGCGCCAGGTCCAGTTGCGCGAATGAAAACCCGCGCAGCTCGTTGCGCCCCATATTTCCCTGCACGTAGCCGCACGGCACAATGAACGCGGCGCTGTTCAGTTCGCGCCCTCCGGGCGCGCTGGGATTGTCGATCCAGATGCTCCCGCCCACATAGCTCGGCCGCACGTTGGCAAACAGTCCGGTAGTTGAAGTTCCGTTGTTGGTGGTTGTGGTGGTGTTGCAGCCGCTAGCCGCGCTGGTGGATTCGCTCACGGCCGAAAGATCGAACGGAAGCCCAGTATGCGCGGATGCCACAAAGTCCAGATACCAATCCCGCAGCGGAGCATATATATTTCCCTTGGCGGGCGACGGCAGCCGCCACGAACCCGAAAAGCTGATGTTCTGGCGGATGTCGTAGTCCGAGTCGCCGCGCTCCCCGCCGAACAGGGTGGCGAAGCCGCCACCGAATGACGCATCCGAGGAAGCGCTGTCGATGGAATGGGACCAGGTATAGCTCAACTGCGTCTGGAGAACGCTGCTAAGCCGCTTCCGGAATTGGACCTGCAGGCCGTCGTAGTCGGATGCCGCTCCGTTAGTCACTTGTTCGAGAATATCGTATGCGCTGGTGTAGGAGGGCGTGGTAGTTGTGCGCAGAAGGTTGTTGCCCTTACTGCCCACGATGCTTATGCTCAATGTCTGTCCCACGCCGAAATTCTTTTCCCAGGTGCCGTTCCACTGGTAAATCACAGGCGCCAGCAAGCCCGATTCGCCAGTGAGGATTTGTCCAAAAGGGCGCGTAGGCGGCAGCACCGGGGGAGCCAGGTCGCCCGGGGCGAGGGGGAAGCCGATTTCCGATGCCGTGCGCACGTTCGCGTAAGGCGCGCCGAAGAATGCCTGGCCGACCACTCCATACCCCACGTCGTAGAACATTCCAAACCCGGCGCGCAGCGTCATCTCGCGTCCGGGCGCGTCATCGGAGAGATAGGCAATTCCGATACGCGGGGCCACGTTATACCACTGAGTCGCGTAAATAGGTTGATTCTGAGTAACCCCGGCAATCAGATCGCTGGATATCGCGAAGGGCTGGGGACCCTCGCGCGCCGTGGGGGCCGGATTCAGGTCCCAGCGCAGGCCGTACGTCAAGGTGGTTCGCTCCGTCATCCGGAACGTATCCTGGCCGTACAGCGAGAAGTTTCTATAAGTCGGATATACCTCGGTCACGCTGGACGTGACTTGCGTATTCAGAGCATCGCCGGTCAACAGCGCATAAAGGTTCGGGGCGCCTGTTGCGGTGGTACCGCTGACTCCATTGAACGAGACACTTTCACTGTAGGGGTTTCGGTAAGTGGTTTGCAGAATCTCGCGGAAGTCCGCGCCGACCTTCAGATTGTGCCTGCCGTAGACCTTCGACAAGCTCTCGACTCCATTGAACTGTTGCTGGACATTATCCGTGTGCCCGCCAAAAGAATATCCCGCGAATCCGAGCACATTCAAGCTAAACGCGCCCGTATCGGTAGTGACGCCAGTGGGAAATATCTCGGACGCCGTCAGCGGGACGGCGCCGCCGTAATCGTCCATGGTGGAGAACCCAGTCGACGTGGCGGTCGAGTAGTTGATGCGCAAATCGTTGAGCGTGCCGTTGCTGAATTCATGGGTTACGCCGATGGTGGCGAGCTGGGATCGCGACGTCTGCTGGGTCAGGATATTGGGCGTAGAGAATTGGGTGCCGCGCTGCTGAGCGTTGGATGTGGTCAAGCTGTAACGGGCGAACACGGTGGTGCGGGGATTCAGAATGTGATCCACGCGGATGCTGCCGGAACCGCTGTCGGAGGGATTGGAAGTGATGGCATTGTACAACGCGCCATCGAGGCCCAAGGCGGTGCTGTTCGGAATCGGAAATGCGTTCAGATAAGGGATCAGCGTGGTACGGGCGGTGGACCTGATGGCCAAGTCGGGCACATCCACGACCAGCGACTCCGGAGAGGTCAGGTTAAGCTTCTCGAACGCGATGAAGAAGAATGTTTTGTCTTTCGAGATGGGCCCTCCCAGGACGCCACCCGGGCGCTCCTGGTGCTCGCTGCCCTTCCCGTATCCGCCGGCGTTGGCGAACCAATCGTTCGCGTCAAACCCGCCGCTGCGAATGTAATCGTAGACTGTGCCGTGCAGATTGTTAGTGCCTCCGCGGCTGGTCATGACCACTTGCGCTCCCGGCGAGCGGCCGAACTCCGGCGCGAAAGAGGACGTTTGGACTTTCATTTCCTGCATGGAGTCGATCGAGATCAATGCGGTGGAAGCGTTCGCGCCGCCCAGCGCGGCCACGCCGCCGCCTGCTCCGCCTCCAAAGCGGCCAAAACCGCCGCCTCCGCCGCCAAACGGAGTGCCTCCGCCGGAAGGCGATTGGTTCAGGCTCACGCCGTCCAACGTGTAGTAGTTCGTCGTGGAGCGCAGCCCGTTAGCGTCGAAGCCGCCCGAGCCGTCCACGGCCGGCACGATGCCGGGAGCCATGAAAATCAGCGATTCGGCATTGCGTCCGTTATCCGGCAGGTCTTGAATATAATTCTGCTCCAGCGAGACGCCTACCGCGGCGCCGCTGGAAAGAGTTTGCGCTTGCGCGGTCACTTGCACGCTGCTGCCCGCGACCGCAATGGTGAGCTCCACGCGAAAGGTTTGCCGGTCGCGCACCTGCAGCTTTAATAAGTTGACCTGGTATTTATCGAAGCCCGGCTTCTCGACCGCCAGAGAATAGTCGCCCGGCTGCAGAAAATCGAAGACGGAGAAGCCGTTGTCTCCGGTTTCCATTTGGGTGACAGTGCCGCGCAGCAAGTCGGTGAGCGAAACTTTGGCGCCAGGCACGATGGCGGCGCTGGGATCGAAAACCGTAACAGTCAGTGTCGCCGAGTCTTGCGCGAGAACGGCGACACCGCCAAGAAGCACGGCTATAGCCGCGATATGTCTGAGCACAACCTGGGTACAACCCCCTATTTGCAAAAGTCCCGCGGCAAAAGCAAGAGCGGCAACTGAAGACTAAACTCCGGTTCATCCGGGATACGCCATTTTACGATCTTTGCAATAACCACAATACTCCGTTCGGCCTGCGCGGGGCAACTTGGTGGAGGGTCGCTCCTGCACATGGCGGGCCATCCGGGTCTGCCGCTTGGCAACCGGTTTGCCGCTCGACAGCAGCCGGACGGTGTATCCCCTTCGGACGCAGGTGTGCTGAAACTTCACGTTATCGCTCGCCGCCCTAGGCGGCTGCGGGCGAGATTGCCCGCCCTCCAAGGCCGCGGCAGGGGAAATACCCCCATTTTTTGGGTTCGAATGGCAACTCGGGCTGTTTGAAGGTGTTGCGGCGGGTTCGGAAGGCGGCGGAGAGTACACCACCGCGGGGTTGGGCTTGGGGTCCGGGGGTTGGGTGGAGGCGCTGCGCGCGGCCTGATACATTTTCAACTGGCGGAGGCAGCGGTCGATGGAGCGCTCGATGCTGCCTTCGTAACGGGCGAGCCGGCCGAGGCCATCGGCATCGAAGGCGCGGGCGAGGCGGTCGCCTTCGCCGCGGGGGGCGGGGGCGGGCGGCACCGGACGGCGTTGGTCTTCGGCGCACTCTTTTTTCTGGGCATACGCGCATTGGCGTTCCGCATCTTCATCGGCGATTTCGTGCAGGCGGTTGCGGTAGAGGCTGGCTTCCATGGGTAAGGCGCGGTCGAGGCGCCAATGCGCGGAGGCGATGCGGAGGACCAGCCTTTCTTCGATTTCGCCGACGGGCTGGAAACGGTCGTAGAGGTCGTTGAGGAGGCCGAGGAAATCCTCGGGATCCTCGTCGAGCAGGAGGTGTTGGTTGGCGCGCAGGCCGTGGAGGAGCCGATTGCGGCTAGATGCAGCCTTACCTTCGGCAGTGCGCGGGCCGGTCGATTTTTTGGCGTTCTCACGGTTGGCTTGGATCTGGGCCTCGGTGGGGGTGCGGGATTCCTTCGTTTTTTCCATGATTATATTAGCGGGCGTGGATGGCCCGGTCCTTCCGCTTATATGCTAGGGGAGGGGGTTTGGGGAGTTAGGCGGCGGTATACGCAAGTGCTTGACAGAGTTGGGGCGGAATTTTTTTTGGGGCTGTGAATGGGGGCGCGACACGGTTCGCCTAGGCGAGCTCCGCTCGCCTGTTCCGGCAGGAGTGCCGACACGGCACGCACGAGTGCGTGCGCCACGAGAGCTGTCGCGGGAAATGTCCAACTACACGTCGTAATAGAGCGCGAACTCGTAGGGATGCGGCCGCAACCGGATGGCATCCGCTTCGTTCTTGCGCTTGTAGTCGATGAACGTCTCGATCAATTCCTCGGTGAAGACGTCGCCCTTCATCAGGAAGCCGTGATCGTCTTCCAGGCAACTGAGGGCTTCTTCGAGCGAGGCCGGCATCGACGGCACGTTGCGCATTTCTTCCGGCGAAAGATCGTAGATGTCCTTGTCCAGCGGTTCGCCGGGATCCATCTTGTTGGCGACGCCGTCCAGGCCGGCCATCAGCATGGCCGCGAAGGCCAGATACGGATTGGCTGCCGGATCTGGCGGGCGGAACTCCACGCGCTTGGCTTTGGGACTGGCCGAATACATCGGAATGCGGCAGGCCGCCGAACGGTTCCGGCGCGAGTAAGCCAGGTTCACCGGCGCTTCGTAGCCCGGCACCAGCCGCTTGTAGCTGTTGGTGGTCGGCGCGATGATGGCCGAAAGCGCCCGCGCGTGTTTCAACAAGCCGCCGATGTACCACAGCGCCAACTG
>Ga0187855_10003662_pt1 | contig 11234 bp, 10 predicted proteins | sample June2016WEW_8_10_2_FD_132969 | JGI IMG/M metagenome (GOLD analysis project Ga0187855, IMG submission 132969) | Peatland microbial communities from SPRUCE experiment site at the Marcell Experimental Forest, Minnesota, USA - June2016WEW_8_10 | ecosystem: Environmental > Terrestrial > Soil >...
CCGCTGCTCGAAGAGCGACGTCTCCTCCTCCAGTGGGCCCTCGGCGAGATCGCCGACCGAGAGTTCCTCAACACCAATCTTCTCACCGAGAATGCGATCCTCTGGCAGGCGAGCGACGCGGCGACACACCAGGCGGAGCTGTTGCGTGCTCGTCTCGACCGAATACGACGACTCGTCCCGAAGCCGCTGCGGGGCCTCAGTGCGAAGTTGACTCGCTGACCGCGAATTGGTGAGGACCACGAGTGGAGTACATCAATCAAGCGGCCCCGCGGGGGCCGAATCGATTCCATTACCGGCGCAACGGTGATTGACGCCGAATCGACATTCGTGATCTGGTTCACCGGTATCTCCGGGGCCGGTAAGTCGACGATCGCGCTGGTCGTCGAGGAACGACTCCGGGCGAGGGGCCTCGTGGTCCACAACCTCGACGGCGACGCGTTGCGCCACGGTCTGAACCGCGACCTCGGATTCAGTGACGCCGATCGAGCGGAGAACATCCGTCGGGTCGGAGAACTGGTCCGACTGTTCAACAACGTCGGCATGGTCGTGTTGGTCGCGGCGATCTCGCCGTTTCGCGCCGGACGTGACGCGGCGCGCGAACTCGCGGGACCCGGTCGATTCGTCGAGGTTCACGTCGACACGCCCCTGGAGGTCGCCGAGGAGCGCGACGTCAAGGGTCTCTACAAGAGGGCGCGATCCGGAGAGCTGTTGAACTTCACCGGTATCGATTCGCCCTACGAGGTCCCGCTCCGCCCCGAGGTCCACATCGACTCCACCTTCCGCTCACCGGAGGACGCCGCCGACGAAGTGATCCGGGTGTTGGTCGAGATGGGTCTGGTGAACTAACCGCCGGGCGGCGCCGGCGACTCTCCGTCGGATCCATGAGTTAAGTACGGCCGCGGCTGCAGCGTCGGATTCACCGGTATCGCGGGCCCGCCGCTCGCCATGCAGTTGATCAGATCCAACTGGCACTGGTCGCGTTGTCTCACGGCCGAGTTCAGTCCCTCCACGGCCTTGGCCACCAAGGTCGCGTGCGGCGTTCCATCGCTCGCGACGTCCATCTTGAGGGCCTCCAAATGAGCCCGGGCCGCTTCCCAGTACTGCACGGTTCGCTCCGCGAGCGCGAGCGCCTCTCGCTGCTCGGCGCACTGATCCGGACGGCGTTTGCGGCGACTCCACGTGAAGATGACGATGCCGATGATGCCGAGCACCAGGACCCCGCCGCCGAGCGCGACCAGCACGCCGCCGCTCGTCGAGGACGTCGTGGCAATCGTCATCGTGGTTCGACTTGAGGCGCCGGCCGTGGTGCTCCCAAGCGCCACGACGCTCGTCACCCCGCCAATCGTTGCGACAACACGGCGAACGCGGCGGTGCCGTCGACTGCCGTGTGACCTGCTCGCGTCCATCAAAGCCCCTCCGCGAACGAATTCGCTGCCCAATGGGAAAGACGATAGTTCGTTGTACTCGTTCGCCAACTGATGCCGAACGTTCGTTGTTCGCGTGCGCGATGTTCTCAGCGCTCGCGCCGGAGGACCCCGTCGACCCGGCGCGGGAGGCCGAGAGGATTCGATTCCTGAAGCGCCGGTGGCAAGAGGTCGTCGGGCACCGACTGGAAGGTCACCGGACGCAGCCAACGTTCGATCGCTGCGGCCCCGACCGACGTGCCGGCACTCGACGTCGTTGCGGGCCACGGTCCGCCGTGTTGCATCGACCAACTCACGCCGACGCCGGTGGGGAAGCCGTTGACGATCACTCGTCCGCTGCGACGCGTCCCAAGTTCGAGGAGCCACCGTCCGTCCGGGTCATCGTCGGCGCAGAAGAGGCTGAACGTGAGCGCCGGTTCGCTGGCGAGCAGGGCGTCGCGTAGTTCCGCGGCCGATTCGTAGCGCACGACGAGCGCCACCGGACCGAAGCACTCTTCGCGCAAGGGGTAGGCGTCGCGGCCGACGAAGCGCGCGGCGTCCACTGCGTACAACTGGGCGGCGGTGTGGGCGTCGCTCCCCGCGTCTTGTTGGACCAGCGGCCGCACGTCACTGATCGCGGCGATGGCCTCGGCGCCACGACGGAAGTGATCGGCGATCGAAGAGCTCAGCATCGTGAAGTTGCCGAGCGAGGTGAGTGACTCGACCGTCGCCGCGACGAGGGCGTCACCGGATTTGCCGTTCGGCACGAAGATCAGGCCCGGCTTGGTACAGAACTGGCCCACGCCCAAGGTCATCGAACCCGCGAGACCGGCGCCGATCTCGGCGCCTCGTTCGTTGGCCGCGCTTTCGGTCACGATCAACGGATTTGCCGAACCCAGTTCACCGAAGAACGGGATCGGCACGGTGCGGGCGTTGGCGCGTTCCCAGAGTGCCAAGCCGGCCCCCACCGAGCCGGTGAAGCCGACGGCGCTGACGCTCGGAGCGTCGACCAGCGCCGTTCCGGCGCTGAAGCCGAAGACGAGGTTGAGCGTTCCCTCGGGAGCCTCCCAACGCCGCGCGGCTCGTTCGAGCGCCGCGAAGGCGCTCGCACTGGTCGCCGGGTGGGCCGGATGCGCCTTGATCACGACGGGACAGCCGGCCGCGAGGGCGGACGCCGTGTCGCCACCCGGGACCGAGAAGGCGAAGGGGAAGTTCGAGCTGCCGAAGACGCCGACGACGCCGATCGGCGAACGCACCCGGCGTAGATCCGGGAGGGGACCCATCGGTGAGTCGGTCGCGTGGTCGATGGTCGCGTCGAGGAACGAACCTTCGGACACGACGTCGGCGAAGAACCGAAGTTGGAACGCGGTGCGGCGCAGTTCGCCCTCGAGACGTGCCGTGGGTAACGCGGTCTCTTGGTTCGCGAGCGTCACGAGTTCCAGCGCGTGGCCTTCGAGTTCCTCGGCCATCGCGCGCAGCAGTCCGGCGCGCCACGCGAGCGGTCGGCCGGCGTAGTCGTCGAGCGCACCGGCGGCCCGCTCGGTCGCCGTCAGGACTGCTTGGTCGTCGGACTCTTCGAAACCCAGCGGGCGTTGGTCGCCCGTCGCCGGATTCGTACTGATCACCTCAGTCATGACGCACCTCCTGGAAGACGAACCGGCGACCCCCGATGCTCGAGTGCGACCGTCACGACGTCGTGACCGCAGAGCGAGGCGAGCACGAGGCGATCGAGTTCCTCCCCGTAGAAGGCGACGTTCGTGGGTGAGAGGATCAGCTCTCCGGTCCACTCGTCGAATATCAACTCCAGACCGAGTCCTTCGGTCCAGCGCCACAACTGGTTCGGCTGGTAGCACGAGATCAACAGTCCTCCGTCGGCGTCGAAGGCCAAGCCGTCCGGAACGCAGCGTTCGAGGTCGATGACGCGTTCGAGATCGCCACCCTCGAGCGCCATCGCACTCACGCAGGGCGCGGCAGACTCGATGATCCAGAGTGTCGTTTCGTCGATGGCGATGCCGTTGGCGAAGGCCAGCGGACGAGTCGGTACCCGTGACGTGGCTCCGTCGGGGTCGATGACGACGATCGCACCACTCGGTGACGCGAACGAACCCGAGTCCGAGACGTAGAGACGACCGTCGGGCGCAAAGGCCGGGTAGTTGGGATAGTCGACCGCGTCGCCGAACGAGGTCACTCGGAGGCTGGTGTCCATCCGCCAGACCTGGTGATTGCCTGGGTCACAGATATAGAGCGCGCCATTCGCGTCCAGCGCGAGTCCCAAGAGCGCGCCGCCGTCGATGGTCGTGACGACGCTGACCGAACCGTCCAGCTCGACGCGATAGACCTGACCGGCCTCACCGCCGGCCCAGATGCACCGGCGCGTCGGGTCCCAGCAGACCCCTTCGACGTGGTCGAAGCCGGTGGCGAGGATCTGGTAGTCGAGGACGTCGGGGAGTGTGGTCATCACCGAACCCGTCGAAGGCTGAGACCGGAGTCGGCGTCGAAGAAGTGGAAGTGATCGGGGTTGAGGCGGACTTGGAGGTGGTCGCCGACCGAGACACCGGAACGTGGTCCCATCTTGGCGACGAGAGTCGTGGGCCGCGCGACCACGGCGCCGCTGTCGTTGACGACGATGGCGTCATTGCCCACGGCGTCGACCATGGAGAGGTGCACCAGGATCTCGGCGCCCAGGGCCTCACGTCGTTCGATTCGCGTGGTGATCGACTCGGGTGCCGAACCGTCCAGCACCTCGACGTCTTCCGGTCGAATGCCGAAGACCACGCCCGGTCCGTCGACCTTGGGCAGTTCGTGCGACGTGGCGTAACTCGGCGGGACGACGAGCCGCTGCGAACCCAGTACGAGGACGACCCCGTCGTCGTGGGCCTCGAGGGCGACCCGCAGCAGGTTCATCGGTGGCGACCCCATGAAGCCGGCGACGAAGTCGTTCTTTGGATGGTCGTACAGGTCCTGGGGTGTGTCGCACTGCTGGAGCTTCCCGCCGCGCATGACCGCCACCCGATCGCCCATGGTCATCGCTTCGATCTGATCGTGGGTGACGTAGACCGTCGCCACGCCGAGCAGACGTTGGATTCGCGCGATCTCGAGTCGCATCTCGACGCGCAACTGCGCGTCGAGGTTGGAGAGCGGCTCGTCCATCAGAAAGGCCTGCGGACTGCGAACGATCGCGCGCCCCATGGCCACGCGCTGGCGCTGGCCTCCGGAGAGCGCCTTCGGACGTCGGTCGAGGTACTCGGTGAGTCGCAGGATCGCCGCCGCCTCGCCGACCTTCTTCGCGACCTCGGCCTTGGACTGCCCTCGGATCTTGAGGGCGAAGCCCATGTTCTGAGCGACCGTCATCTGGGGGTACAGCGCGTAGTTCTGGAAGACCATCGCCACGTCGCGGTCCTTCGGCAGGACGTTGTTGACGACGTGGCCGCCGATGGAGATCGATCCCGACGTGATGTCCTCCAGACCGGCCAACATCCGCAGGGCCGTGGTCTTGCCACAGCCGGACGGGCCCACGAGCACCATGAACTCACCTTCGGCCACGTGTAGCGATAGTTCGTCGACGGCACGGACGTCGTCACCGAAGACCTTGGTGACGCCGTCGAAGGTGATCTCGGCCATTAGTGACTACTCCTTGATTGGTGCGTCGTGAACTGGCTCATCGGTCGATTCCCATCGTGAGGCCCTTGACGAGGTAGCGCTGGAAGCCGAGGTAGACCAGCATCGCCGGGAGCGCGCTGATGAGCGAACCGGCCATGAGCTGCGGAATCGACGTGGTGCGTCCCGCCGCGAGCACCGCCAGTCCGACGGTGATCGGTCTCTCCGACGTGTTCTGGATGAAGAGGAGACCGACCAGGAGGTCGTCCCAGATCTGGATGAACTGCAGCACCGTCACCGTCGCGATGGCCGGCACCGCGATCGGCAGGACGAGGCGCCACAGCGCGCCGAAGTAGCCGAGACCGTCGACGATGCCCGCCTCGATCAGTTCATCGGGAACGCCGCGGAAGTACGTGGTGAAGAGGAAGACCGAGAACGGCGTACCGAGCGAGGCGTAGACGATGATCGCGCCGAGGTAGCCGCCGGTCAGGTGCAGGCGTGTGACGTTGACGAACTCGGGCATGAGGATCGCCTGCAGCGGCACCATCATCGCGCTCACGATCACCAGGAAGACGACGGTCGACATGCGAAAGCGGAGTTTGGCGAACGCGAACCCGGCCGGCAGTCCGACGCAGAGGATAATGAGGATGGACGCCGAACAGACGATCGTCGAACTGAGGACCTCTTGTCCGATGGGGATGACGCTCGTCAGGCTCGACCAACTCAGCCAGGAGAACCCACCACCGGAGAGGAACTGCGACTCGGACTTCAAACTCGTGATGATCATCACCCAGAACGGGTAGAGCATGACAATCGCCACTACGATCATCGCGCCGAAGAGGACCCAGCGACCGACCCGGCGCGGCTTCTTCACCGGCGGCGTCGGGTTCGGCGTGGGCGATTCGGTCGGGGGCGTGAGCAGCGTCGTCACTCGTTCGATCCGATGAGTCGCAGTTGGACGACACCGACGATGCCGGTGATCACGAAGAGGATCAGACCGTAGAGCGCGGCGGTGCCGAAGTCGCCTTGGTTGAATCCCGTCTCGTAGATGAGGAACTCCATCGTCGTCGTCGCGTAGCCCGGACCACCACCGGTCATGACGAAGATGAGGCTGAAGAGGGCCGAGAAGAGCGCGATGACGGTCATGACGAAGGCCAGTTGGATGAAGCGGCTCAGGTGGGGCAGCGTGATGCTCCGGAAGATCCGCCAGCGACCGGCGCCGTCGATGCGGGCCGCCTCTTCGAGGCTCGGATCCAACGTCGCCAGACCGGTGAGGAAGAGCATCGTGTTGGTGCCGATCATCGTAAAGACGAAGGTGATACCGAGCGCGATCAACGCCTCGGATTCGTATCCCAACATGTTGGTGCTGGTGTGGGAGAAGCCAATGGCGTGGATGATCGAGTTCAACGTCCCTTGGTAGGCGAAGAACCGCTCGGCGACGAGTCCGAGCACGACCCACGAGATCGCGGTCGGGAGGAAGTAGATGCTGCGAAAGATCCGCCAACCGGCGACGCGCTGGTGGAGCAGTACCGCGATGCACAGCGGCAGGCCGAGGGCGAAGGGCACGGACAGCAGGAGCAGCCCGTTGTTACGGAGCGCGGTCCAGAGATTCGTGTTGTGGAAGGCCTGCGTCCAGGTAGACGGACCGATCCACGTCGAGGTCAGACCGTTCCACTCGGTGAAGGAGTAGTAGATGGCCTGGCCAATCGGTATGCCGATGAAACACACCACGAGCGCGATCGCCGGCAGCGCGAACACGACACCGGCGAGTTGGCGACGTCGCTTGAGCGTCATCCGTCGCGCCTTCGGTGCAAACGTCGGTGTCACTGTCGTGGGGATGGTCGTGCTCATCGTGACTGAGTATCTCTTCCTTCGAAATCAGATGCGCGTCCCCGCCCAATCGAGCGCGATCGGGCGGGGACGCGAACCGAACTGCTGATTAACCCGCGAAGTCCTTGGAGCTTCGCTGCGCGGCGGGAAGCAACCTCCACGCTTGGGCCATGTTCTGGAGGGCCTTGAGTGGTGTCGTCTGGTTCGCGAGAACCGAGGGCAGCTCACTGTCAGCCGCGTTGCCGACGTTGACCTGGACGTAGTTGTCCATCATCGGATACGGCGTCATGTGGTCCACCGTGACGAAGTTCAACATCTCCTGGTTCACCGGGTTGGTCGTCTTCAGACCCGAGATGTCGGGAATGAGTCCGGCCGCGTTGATGATGTTGCCGGCCTGGGTGGTCGACAAGAAGTCGAGGAACTTGAAGGCGTCCTTCTTGTTCTTCGAGTACTTGGTCACCGAGAAGCCGTCACCGGGGTACTCGACGACACCATTGATCGGGGCGGTCGAGTACGGCGGCACGAACGCCGCGACGTTGGAGCCCATCGACGAGGTGTACTTCGACGTGTCCCACGTACCGTCGACCATCATGGCCGCCTTGCCCTTCTCGAACTGCTGGATGTTGGCGGTGTTGGTCAAGACGTCCGGGTTCGTGTAGCCGTCCTTCTCCAGCGAGGCCCACATCTTCAACTGATCGATGTTGGTCGACGATGTCCACGGGATCGATCCGTCGTACAGACCCTTCCAACTGGCCAGTGAGTGCGCCCCGATCATGAGGTAGCTCATGTCGTACCAGGGGTAGAACTCAGTGCTAATCGCCTGACCGCCGTTGCCGTAGACCATGGGCTGGATGCCCTTCGCCTTCAGCGCCTTGCAGTCCGCCAACAGCTGGGACCAGTCGGTCGGCACCGACTTGATACCGGCCTCCGCGAACAGCTTCTTGTTGTAGAACCCGATGTAGAACTGCGTCTCCAAGGGCATGACGTAGGCGCCCAGTGAGGTGTCGAAGTTCGGCGCCTCCCACTGCAGACCCTCCATCTTGTTGAGGTCCGCGGCCGGCACGTTGCCCTTCAGGTTCACGAGGTAGCTCGAGTACTGAAGGTCGTAGATGCCCGTCCACATGACAGCCAGGTCGGGACCGTTCCCCGAGATCGCGGCCGACTGGAGCAACTGGAAGTAGTTGGTTCCCGGTTGCGCCACGTCCTTGATCGTGATGTTTGGATTCAGCTTCTCGAAGGCCGCGATCAGGTTCTTCGTCGCCACGGCGTTCTGCTCGGTTCCGTAGTTTTGCCATAGGGTCAAAGTCGTCTTGGCACTTGCCGACGCTGGTCCCGACGCGTAGAACGTACCGGCGAGAACAAGCGTTGCGGCGACCGCGCCGAAACTCCTCATTCGTATCTTTTTCAAAGTCGCACTTCCCCCTTCTCTAACGAAGCCCTCTCTGAACTCCGGTTCTTTTGGATATTCCTCCTCAAGATCTGCCCACTACCGGCTCATCGAGGTGGGGGCGCTGCCCCGGCTCGAGGGCCAAGAAATCGAAGTCACAGCCGACCGGGGCCTGCGTGACGTGTCGTCGATAAAGTTCAACATAACCCCGGCGCACGGGCCGGGTCTGGTCGGGCGTGGCGCGTCGAGCGGCCATCTCGTCGCTCGAGATCGCGACGTCAATTCGTCCGGCGTCGGCGTCCACCGTGATGATGTCGCCGTCGCGCACGACTCCGATCGCGCCACCGGTCGCACCCTCGGGCGCGACGTGCAAGAACACCGTTCCGAAACTCGTACCACTCATGCGCGCGTCGGTGACGCGAACCATGTCGGTCACGCCGCGCTCGAGCAGGGGAGTCGGGATCGGGATCATTCCCCACTCCGGCATGCCCGGACCGCCCACCGGACCGGCGCCGCTCAACACCAGTACCGCGTCAGGCGACGCGGTGGAATCGGCGCCCGTTCGCGCTGTGACCTCGTCGGGGTCGTGCATGACGTACGCGGGTCCGGAATGAGAGAGGAGCGAGGCCGTCGCGGCCGAACGCTTGATGAGTGCGCCATCGGGTGCGAGGTTCCCGCGAACCACGCGAAACGCACCGGCCGCGTCGACCGGGTCGCGGCGGTCGCGCACCGCGCCCTTGGGCGCCAGGGCCTGGGACTGCACGTCGGACATCGTTCGGCCGTCGGCGAGGATCGTGTCGCCGTGGAGCAGATCGCCGAGGGCGCCGAAGACGGTTGGTACGCCGCCGACGTCGTCGAGGTCTTCCATCAACGCCGTGCCCGAGGGCTCGACGTCGACGAGCACGGGGACGCTTCGCCCGATGCGATCGACGGCGTCGAGATCGAGTTCGAGTCCGAGTCGTCGCGCCATCGCGGTGAGGTGAATCACGGCGTTGGTCGAGCCGCCGATGGCCCCGAGCACCGTCAGCGCGTTGTCGATCGACGTCTGGCTCACCTGCTCCGAGAGCGGCGTTCCGGAACGGACGAGTGCCACGATACGTTCGCCCACGTGGCGCGCGACGTCGAGGTGCCGGCGATCACCGGCCGGTATCGACGTCGAACCGGGCCACGCGAGACCGAGTGCTTCGCAGATGGCACCCATCGACGACGCGGTGCCCATCGTGTTGCACGTGCCCCGGCCCAACGTGAGGGCGCGCTCGAGCTCGCTCCATTCGTCGTCACTGAGTTCGCCCCGTCGTCGCTCGTCCCACATGCGCCAAAGGTCCGTTCCCGTGCCGATGCGCTTCCCCTGGAAGTGCGCCACGGGTCGTGGACCTGAGACGACGATGAGACACGGCACGTTCGTGCTGAAGGCACCCATCAGCGCCCCCGGAATCGACTTGTCGCACGCGGCCAGGATGACCACGCCGTCGAGTGGTTGGCTGCGCACCGACTCTTCAACCTCCATCGCCAGGAGGTTGCGGTACAGCATCGATGACGGCTTCATCAGGTCTTCGCCGAGCGAGATCACCGGGAACTCCACGGCGATACCCCCGGCGGATTCGACGCCCTCGCGCAACGGAGCGATGTAGTCCGCGAGCGGTTGGTTGCAGGGGTTGAGGTCGCTCGATGAGTTGGCGAGTCCGATGATCGGTCGCCCGCCCGCGGCGTCAACCGACGCGCCCGCCATCTTCAAAGCGACGCGACTGTCGAGGGCGACTTCGTCGTCGCCTCGCACCCATCGGTCGCTTCGCAGGGTCATGGCTCGGGGACCCCAATCCCTTCGGCACCGGGTTTCGAGGTAGTGAGGTCGACGGACGACGCCTCGAGGAACTCCAGCGCCAACGCCCCGCGTCGGACCTTCTCACGGACGTTCGCCACGACGTCACCGACGTTCTGCTCACCGGCGGGGTACACCATTCGGGCGTTGCGCAGTCCGAACTTGGCGTAGAGCGGGGCGGCGACGGTGGCGATCTCGGCGAGTTCGTTGCCGCGCACCATCCCGCCGAGGCCGTCGGGTGCCTCCAGGTACAGGTCGATTGGCGCGTCACTTGCTGCGCGCAGTTCGGCCAACTCGACCAGGGTGACGTCACTGGGCACGTTGATCGTCGTGCCGCCCATGTCGACGAGTTGTCTGAACGAGATCGGGTTCGACGGCGCGAGGACGGCCGAGATCTTCCACACGATCGACGCGGGTAGTTCGCCGCTGTCGACCATGGCGTTCACGAGTTGCAGCAGGCCCCGGTCGGGGATCAAGAACCCGCGAATACCGGCGTCGACGGCGCGCGAGATGTCGTCGATCGCGTAGCGGAGCTGGTCGAGGCCGCGCAGTTGGCCCGCGAGCGACATTCCGTCGGGGCTGCGCACGGATCCGCCGACGCCGTACTCCTCTCGCGGCCCTACGAACAGGCTCACCTCCAGACCTTCGTCGGCCCCGATGACCGCCATTTCGTTGAGCTCTGCGCGGGTGAGCAGCATGGCCCCGCTGCCCTGGGAGGTGCGGTGGATCGGCACCTTGAGCGCGCGGGACTCTTCGATGACGGCGCGCAGGGCCGCGGGATTCTCGACGCTCGGTATCTCGATGCGAAAGTGCGCTCCGTCGGGGAAGCGATGTTCGCTGGCCTGCACGGAGTCGACGAGACTGGCGAAGTGACGCTTCAGCGCTGCGGTGCCGCGAGGACTTCCTGTACCCCTAATCATCTTCACTCCATTCACTAGATAACTTTCACCCGACTGTGCTGCGCCTCGTCCGTCGTCATCGCCCATTCGCCGGAGTCGGTAATCAGTTCGAGGCCGTTGTTCCCTACAAGGTAGGTCTCTTCGATCTTGGCCCCGCCGCCGAGACTCGGGTTCCACGCGACCGCCGTATTGGCCTGACACGCGACGTGCCAAAAGGGCGATTGCGTCTGGGTGGGCGCGAGTTCGAACTCGCGCTGCTCGAAGGCGATCGGACCTCCTTGGAAGTGCTCGCGCCACGC
>Ga0187855_10003663_pt1 | contig 11233 bp, 8 predicted proteins | sample June2016WEW_8_10_2_FD_132969 | JGI IMG/M metagenome (GOLD analysis project Ga0187855, IMG submission 132969) | Peatland microbial communities from SPRUCE experiment site at the Marcell Experimental Forest, Minnesota, USA - June2016WEW_8_10 | ecosystem: Environmental > Terrestrial > Soil >...
AACGCTTCGACGCCGCCCTCGCGAGCGGCTCCGCATGACTCAGGGCCGATGTGGCTCGCTAATTCACATTCGTATGACTCTTTCATTCACTACACCTCGCCGATTTAACCGGCGCACAGGAGGAATTTCCATGACGAAGTTGTGGTTCGTCCTGCTGCTGTTCGGCAGCTTTGTCCGGGCACAAGACAGCAATCCCGGCGACTCGAGCCAGCACAAGTCGAAGGATCCCAAAGGACAGATGACCGTACAGGGCTGCCTGAGCAGATCCACCGGCGACTACATACTGACAAAGCAGGACCCAGGCTTGACTTATGAGCTTCAGGCCACTGGCAAAATAAAACTGCGCCGATACTTGGGACAACAAGTCGAAGTCACTGGGACCGAATCGCCTACACTTAGCACGAGTTCCGACGCCACAGCCAGAATGGGCTCTCCGGCCTCAGTAATGTTAACCATAACCTCGATTAAGACCGTCGGGAAGGAATGCTCCGTCCGCTAGCCAATTCAATCGGTGGCCGATCATCCCAAGGGACTGTCCGCCGATGTCACGACCTTGCGCCTGTGAAAACAAACGCGCGCCTTGTCTCCGAAATTTAAAGTGTGTCACGCAGACCGGATAGACCCGACAAGGCTGTAAAGCAAGATTAAGAGCACGAGGGACGCGACGATGACATACATGCGGTCGTGCTCTTCTGCAAAGCCAAAGATCGAAAAGGCGACACGGACGACCGGAGTCGCGATGAGCAACAGCAGTCCTAGCTGGATGATGCCTCTGCCTTGGAGGGCAAATGCATCGCGGACGATTTTGCCTACGCTGCGAAGGTCTGAGGGCTCACTGCGGAACACCCGGTAATCAGTGGGGGAGTGGCCATGCCGCACCAGATAGATAGCCGCACCAAACGCTACGATGAGCGCAGAGAGCAACACCCCGTAGCGCAGCACAATCCCGATAAGTATTTCCATCCGTTTATCGGTCCAACTCCGGTGACCGGCCATATCAAATCCTCCCAGAAATACCCTTGTAGAGCATTTCGATTCCGAGAGCCACAATCACGATGCTGAACACGCGCCGCAGCCACTTGGGATGCGCCTTGACGAGAACCTTTGTACCCAGCAACGATCCCGCAAGAACCCCCAGCATGACAGGCATAGAAAGTCCGGGATCAATGTATCCGCGCGATAAATAGATGCCTGCGCTGGCCGCGGCGGTGACGCCGATCATGAAGTTGCTGGTCGTGGTTGAAACCTTGAACGGAATCTTCATGGCTTGATCCATGGCGAGAACTTTCACGGCACCCGAACCAATCCCAAGCAAACCCGACAAGGTCCCCGCGCCAAACATGAGGGCCCATCCCAGCGGTACCCGCTGCACGTTGTAGTTTCGAATGCCATCGCCCTCGGGAAAGCTTCCATTCAATCGTAACTTGGTGGCAAGTGGATCGAGCGCAGCTTCGCGCTCGCTTTTCGATCGCGGTTTCCAGGACAGAAACGCAGAACCGATCAGAACCAATCCAAAAACGATGGAGATTGCGCTGGTGGAGATGCGCGTCGCCAAGGTTGCGCCAACAAGCGCGCCGAGAGTCGTCGCGATCTCTAGAAACATTCCGATTCTGATGTTGGAAATACCTTCTCTCACATAGGCTGCCGCCGCTCCTGAGGAAGTGGCGATCACCGATACCAACGACGCTCCAATGGCATATCGGATGTCTACTCCAAGAAGCAAACTGAGCATCGGGATAAGAACTACGCCGCCACCCAGTCCGGTCAGCGCGCCCAAGAAGCCTGCAACCAGGGAACCGGCCGCCACAACCAAGCTAAATTCAAGGATTGTCATCAATTTTATTTCGGTCTTTCTGCGAGAGGTGGCATCTCAGCTTTTCATTTCAGTTTGAATAAAGCTAATCCGATGTCTTCGATCGACAATCGCAACGGTCAGAACATGAGGCAACTTGATCCCACTATTCCAAATCAAACGCCAGCCACTGGAATCCTCCTCCCCGCTCCACCTGTAGCACGACGGGATTTTGTGGCTTGATCTGCCCCAGAGCCGCACGGAGAGAGCTCAAGGAGTCGATCGGTATCCGGTTAACGCTATGGATAATGTCTCCAGGCTCCAAACCGGTCGCGGAACTCATGACGTCTGCCACTCGTGCGACTACAACAACTCCCGAAGGGTTGCGCAGCGTACCCAAGATCGAACGCAAGTCGTCATTCAAATCTACTGCCAGTACCCCCAGTCGAGAAACCAAGTTCTTGCGCGAATTCGCCAGATCAAGTAGCGCGTCCGTGGGATCTTTCATCTCAATGACCGGAATGAAAAATGTTTTGACCTCAGTTCCACGGAGAACCTGGAGCTGAAGCACTTCATCGACAGGATGGAGGTAGAGAACGGAGGTGAAGGCCGGAAGAGTTCCAATGGGGTGCCCATCGGCCCGCAACACGATATCCCCGATCTTCAGGCCGGCTGCCTCAGCGGGACCGTCCGGCACCACATCATCGATCACGACTCCCCAATTTTGTGCAAATCCCAACCCTTTGGCCAAATTTGCAGTAATCGTCTGCGCACCCGCTTTAATTTCGATGCGATGGACGTGACCGTACTTGCGCAGCCTCTCATAGACGAACTGCACGATTCGTGCCGGGATAGCAAATCCGAGCCCCTCGCTTCCGCCCGCCTGGGAGAGAATAAATGTGTTGATCCCCACTAAATAACCGTCCGTATCCACCAAGGGACCTCCGCTATTGCCGGGATTGATGGGAGCATCGGTTTGAATGTAAACCATCGGGCGGTTGGGATCTGCCTGCCGGCCAACTGAACTCACTACACCCATGGTCACAGAGTTCTCTAGACCTTGCGGGCTTCCCAGGGCAAACACCAATTCTCCCTGATGCACAGGCCTGCGGCTGCCAATCGAGAGCGTGGGCAGTCCGGTCTCGTCAATCTTGAGCAGAGCAAGGTCAGTTTCGCTGTGGACGCCGACGATGTGAGCCTCCACGATTCGCTGCTTGCCAACGGGCTCAATCTGCTCAGGGAAGTTCACCGAAGGCATGGCGAGAGCCACGTGGATGCGCTGCGCTCCTTCGACCACGTGGGCATTTGTCATGATGTAACCATTCGGGTCGACGATCACCCCGGAACCAATCCCATGTTCACGGGTGATCAGCGCCGTTTGACCGTGGGTATTTTCTTCGAGCGGGCCATATCCGGTAACCAGGATTTGAACCACCGCAGGGGAAATCCTGGCGGTAAGTTGCTCGATCGCCGCATTAAGCTGCTGCAGCACTGGGGGCGGTTCTGCTGGCCGGGTTCCAACCCGCTTGCCTTGGTCAACGTCAGGCTTCTTGCTTTCACCACCGGCAAGGCTCGGGACAGGTGATGCTGATTGTTTGCCAAAGCTTGGAGCTGTAAACCATAGCGAACAAAGGTAAGCTAGAAGAACAAGGCATGGGCTGGTGAATAGCTTTTTGGGACCGCAGCTTGGGAAAGGCATAGTAACCACTCTCCTTGGAGATTCTCAATCGCCCGACGACCTAAATTATGATCCCCGGAGCAGAAAAAAAGGAGCTTCCAGAAAGCGCATCGGACCACAGCGCGCTAGATAATTTAATGGTCAGAAACCGGGTGAGAATTAGGGAACATCTACAAACATTTATGACCCGCTAACCAAAACGGCGGTACAACAATCCAACTGTCGTGGGGTTATAGGCATGTCGCCTTTCCGGCGCAGCCGGAGGAGCATCTGCGGCCTGATTTCATACCGCGCCGCGATCATGTATTGCGGCCCTCGCCCTCTTGTGGGCGCGTAGCGTCCCGCCGAGTCTACCGCACAGTCACCTTAGCTTAGCCTTCCACTCGCTCGCGGACCACCATCATCGCCTATGCTTTGATCAGGAGAATTCTCAGTGGGCGACCTACGTCGTCATGGCCGCGACGATCGGCGACCAGGCTCTTCATCTCGTAACAACTCGGCAGGTAGACGGCGTTCTCCTGGAATACGACCTGCCAGATGCTACAGGCAGCGCGGTACGGGCCGAGATAAAGCGGATCAAGCCAGATATCCCGGTCCTGCTGTTTACAGGCGTAGGCATCCAGACTCCCTTCCTGCTTCGCTTTTTTGACTCGTCTCTTCGGAACGCGGAACCGCCTGGAGAAGTTTTCGAGGAACTGGACGCCTAGGTCGGACTCGCGATCGAGAAGGTAGGTGCGACCATTGGATGGAGGTCTATTCCGATGAAACCTATGGCCCCTACAGGAAGAAACTCAGCATGGGTCGGAATTGGAGGGTTCCTGTTTATAGTCGTCTTGGGAGTCATTTTTCTCTACTTGGCCAAAGCATGGTGCGTCGCCGCTTCTTCCCGGGTGGCAGGGTCCACCGGGATGGTTCAATCGGGCGCTAGCGGACGCTCACTGCGGCTCAGACTTGAACGATGCGGTGGTGTGCGAAGTGCAGACCGCATGATTGGCGGCAAACACTGCATTTCCTCCCGTCGGTGTCGCTGCCGAACAAGCCAATGAGCCCGACCTCAGTCTCATCTCGCCCAGGATCGCTACCACCTCGGGTGGGGTTCGATCGTCGAATCACACCCATCCCCAAGAACATGGCTTATCCTCACAATTTTTTCCGCAAGAAACTTGATCCATGCGCCGCCGAACAAGCGCACAGTGATCGATGTCACAGGCTGGGGCTGTGGAGAGATGGAAGACGGAAGAGCGGACGATGGGGATCGCCGCACAGGGCAGCGGCGCCAAATTTCTTGTCCTTGACGTACCTAGTTCTCCAACAATCAAGGTTGTTCCGCCCCGGCTGCGGCAGTAGGATATCCGAGCAAGGAACGTTCCGAGTAAAGGACCGTTTTCTCAATCTACGGGAAGGCGGCAGTTGACTCATAATGCGTGCCTCCTCCAGCAGTCCTCGACCCTCTCGGCCACCACGAAATCTGGAGCGTGAAGAATCTCAGCTTTGGCGATGGATCCTTCTATTCATGGTTTTGCTGGCGGCCGGGTTCGCCGCGCTGGCATGGGAACGCCTGGAAACGCTGCCTTATCACCTGGGCCCGATGGCTCTGGGTGTGTTGGTTCTGTCCGTGCTGCTGGCGGTTTATGCGTACGGGCGGCGGCGGGAAGTGGTCGAGCTTCAGCTGTTGCTGCAGGATTTGCAGGAGCAAGTGGGTGCGGCTCCCTCCGAAGAGCAACTCGATCAACTGAACGAGATGATTGCGCGGTCGCAGCGCAACTTCAAGGAGCTGATCGACTCGATCGATGACACCGCCTGCGCCGTATCGCTGGACGGGACATTGCGCACGGTCAACAAACGCGTCAGCGAGTTGATGGGGCTTCCTTACACTTCGATCGTGGGACATAAGTTTTTCGAGTTCGTGGAAGAGCCAACGCGTGCCAGCGTGGAAGGCGGGCTGGTGCGTTTTCTGGAGAAACGCCACTGGGCGGGTACGGTGCGGGTGCGTCTCAAAAACAACTCGCGGGCGCTTTTTTTTGACTGCGTAGTGAATGCGATTGTGAAGAGCGGCGAAGTCGTGGGCGCGAGCGTGTTGGGGCGCGACGTCACCGGACAACACGAGAAGGAACTCCGCTTCACGGAGCTATTCGAAACGCTGCAGGAGGGGGCGTATTTCAGCACGCCGGAGGGCCGGCTTCTGGACGTCAATCCAGCATTGGTGAGTGTATTGGGCTATGCGACGAAAGAAGAGTTGCTCGCTCTGGAGCCGCGCCAGTTGAATCTCGATCCCGAGCAACTGCCGGTGCTCGGTCGAGCCCCCGACGATCGCGGCGGTGTTCGGGCGAGAGAGATCACACTACGGAAGAAGGATGGAACGTCCGCGATGTTTCTGGAATCGTCTCGCGCGGTGTGGGATGACGAGGGCAAGTTGATTCGTTACCAGGGCACGCTGGTCGATGTCACCGAGAGGCGCAAACTTGAGCGGCAATTGCTGCACCAGGAAGAGTTTCGGCGGCGGCTGCTGGAAAGTTTTCCCGACCTTATTCTGGTGGTGGATTTGGAGGAGCGTTATACCTTTGCGAGCTCGCGCGTGCGGGATTTGCTGGGGTGCGAGTCGGGAGATCTGTTGGGGAAGAAAATATCGGAGACGCAGAATTATTCCGCGGAACTGCTCACGCTGTATCGCGATGTAGCCAGCGGCAACAAGGTATTTGGATCAGCGGAATACAACGCGCGGCACCGCGATGGAAGCGGGCGCACGATGCGAGCCTCCGCCAGCCAGTTTTTTGACGCGGATTCCAAACTCGCGGGTGTCATCATTTCGCTGCGGGACATCACCACGGAAAAGAAGTTCGAACAGCAACTGGTGCAGAGCGAGCGTTTGGCCGCCATGGGAGCGATGATTGGCGGGGTCGCTCACGAATTAAATAATCCTCTCACCAGCATCCTCGGGGTGAGTGAACTCTTACAAGACAGTCAGACCACTGATTCGGCGCGAAAGCAGATCTCCATACTGCAGCAACAGGCACGGCGGGCCGCGGAAATTGTGCACAACCTGACTTACTTCGCCACTCCGCCGGCGCCCGGCAAGACTCGCGTTCAACTGGCGGATATTGTGGAGCGCACTCTGAACTTGCACTCTTATTCGTTAAGGAAAAACAACATCGCAGTGGACTTTGTTCGCGAACCCGGTTTGCCCTACGTGCAGGGCGATCCGCACCAACTGATGCAGGTGTTCCTGAATTTGATTTTGAACGCGGAGCAGGCGATTCGCGAGTCGCGGGATCGTGGAACCTTGCGAATCCGGCTGGGAAGCAGCGGTGAAAGCGTCTGGGCGAGCTTTCTGGACGATGGCCCCGGAATTCCGTCCGACAGCCTGGCCAGCATTTTCGACCCGTTCTATACGACGAAGCGGCCGGGGCGAGGCACCGGCCTTGGACTTAGCATTTGCAAATCGATTACGAAGGAGCACAACGGTACGATCGAAGCCGCGAATGTGCCGGGAGGCGGCGCGGCCTTTACGGTTACCCTGCAGGCGGCTCCCTTCTTGAAACAGGCCGAGGCTTAATCTCTTTCCACAGCGATTGCAACTGCGTTGCCTCCACCCAGGCACAGCGCAGCTATTCCGCGCCTCGCGTTACGGCGGACCATTTCGTAAAGCAGGGTCACGAGAACGCGGGCTCCGCTGGCTCCGATGGGATGGCCAATGGCCACCGCTCCGCCATTTACGTTGACCTTGTTGGGATCGAGCCCGAGCTCCCGCATCACGGCCAGTGCCTGCACTGAGAATGCTTCGTTGAGTTCGTAGAGGTCAACCTCTTCATTTTCCCATCCGGTCTTCTTCCAGATTGTTCGCACCGCGTCCACGGGAGCCATCATCACCCATTTGGGCTCGACGCCGCTGGTGGCTTGCGCGACGATCCGCACCATGGGTTGCGTGCCAAGTTCTTTCGCGCGTTGCGCGCTGGTTACGACAACCGCCGCGGCTCCATCGTTCACTCCCGGCGCGTTGCCCGCGGTTACGGTTCCATCTTTCTTGAAGGCGGGCTTCAAGGCACGAAGAACCTCGACGGTGGTGTCTTCGCGCGGGGATTCATCTTTCTCGAACAATACCGGGGCTTCGCCTTTTTTCTTCGCGGGAAGCTCCACGGGAACGATCTGTGATTTGAAACGACACTCTTTCATCGCGGCGACCGCTTTGCGATGAGAGTTCACTGCGAACTCGTCCTGCTCTTCGCGCGTGATCCCGTACTTCTCGGCAACGTTCTCGCCGGTGATGCCCATGTGGTAGTCGTTATAGATATCCCATAGGCCATCGTGCACCATGGAATCGATCACTTTTCCATTTCCCAAGCGGTAGCCTTTGCGTGCCTGCGGCAGAAGGTAAGGAGCGTTGGTCATCGATTCCATGCCGCCGGCAACCACGATGGAACTGTTTCCAGTCTGCACGGCTTGCGCTGCGAGAGCGACTGCTTTCAATCCGGAGCCGCAAACTTTGTTGATTGTCATGGCACCTGTCGCGGGACCCAATCCGGCAAAGATTGCGGCTTGCCGCGCTGGATTTTGTCCGAGTCCGGCAGGAAGGACGTTGCCCATGATGCACTCATCCACCTGGTCGGAACTCAATCCGGCGCGCTTCACCGCCTCGCGCACCACGATTGCACCCAACTGAGAAGCGGTCAAATCGCTGAGACTTCCCTGGAATTTTCCCACTGGCGTACGACAGCCGGAAAGGATGACAACATCATCGAAAGCCGCCATTGATCATGCTCCCGCGAAGATTTCGCAACTTCATTATAGATGCTACGGCGACCCGAAACGGTGGAGATCCGCAATCTGGTTTGCCTTGCGACGAGCTGCTCTTCGCGCGAAACCTCGACACGGATCGACAGATTCACGGCAAGCAATCATCGGCTGCCATGAACTGGGTGCAATGGAATTCGGTGCGGCGAGGTTGAAATTTTTTCATTCGCTCGCATTTCTCTGTGACTTTGGTACAGCATCGCTCGTACACCACATGCATTTTTTTCTTGACTTCATTTTTCATTAACTCTATACAATCAAATAGTTGCAACAAAACAGCGTTGCAGATTTTTCCATGAAAATGGAAGGGAGAATAGAACCAATGGCAACCAAGAAAAAGGCAAAGAAGAAAAAGAAGCATTAAGAAGTGAGTAGAGAGTACAACGGGGGACGCCAAAAGCGTCCCCTAAGTTTTTGCGCCGAACTTTTTGCCGACGAGTTTAACCCGGCACTACCGAATTCTTCGCAACCTGGGAGGAAACATTGGGAGCTCGCTTCTCGCGGGCTGGACACAGACCGCGGAATGAACAAAAGGTGCAGTGAAAGTCAGGCTTGGGTTGGAAGTTCCCTTCCGCAATGCCGCGCGCCACAGCCTGCACGCGATCGCGCGCTTCTTCCAGTTGAAACTCGGCTCGTTTCGAAACCACAGCGACGCTTCCTTCCAGATTATGGAACACCAACTCTCCCACGCGGTATCCCCACTTCTGATGCGCGGCGATCGCGTAGATGGAAAGTTGGAGACTTTCATCCGCGTCTTCCTGCGAACGAGCTTTACCGGTCTTGTAGTCGACGATAGCAACGCTTCCATCGGGCATGCGGTCCATGCGGTCGATGCGGCCCGCGACGTTGGTTCCGGCAATCTGAACGTCGAACCATTCTTCCGTGTGCAGAACCTCGGGGGAAGAAGCGGGATGGGTTCCAGCCAGAAAATCGTTCAACTGCCGCAGTCCCTGCTTCAAGTACAAATCCCGCTGATAGTCGTCCTCAATGCCACAGGTGGCCAGGTCGTCACGAAACAGCTGCAGCAACTCTTCCTCGCTCTTCGTCCGGCCTAAACGGACCGAATCGTAGTAGGTGCGCAACACGCGGTGCATGGCTGCGCCATACTGCACGGCGGCGTGGCGATGGCGGGATAACTTCCACTCGCGCTCAAATTTGAATTGCAGAGGGCAAGTTTCGTAGGTCTCCACTGCGGTGGCGCTCAAGCGCGCATCCAGACCATCGATGGGCGGGATGGCAAGCCATGCCGGCAATTGGGAACCTTGGGAGTGCGCCCGGTCCGCTGCAGCGGCGATTTCGATCAACTCGGGTTGAGAAGGCAACGCCAGCCGCGACCTGAGCCACGGATACAGCGCCGCGTTGCCGATCAGTTCGCGCATCAACCCTGCGGGCGTTTTGTCGCGGCCGAGTCCTTGCTTCCCATAAATGTGCAGTGAATCCTTGGCGCGGGTCATGGCCACGTAGAAGAGTCTGCGCTCCTCCTGATCGTGGAGAGTTTTGTCGTCGCCCGCCGCGGCGGAATCTGGATCGCGCAACTCGGCGGGAAACTCAACCAGCGTTTCCCGATAACTTGCGGGGAACGAACCTTTGGTGGCACGCAACACAAATACATGAGGAAACTCGAGGCCCTTGGCGCCGTGCGCAGTCATCAAACGTACCGCGTCCTCGTCCTCCGTCGATGCGAGCGGAATGATGCCGCATGCTTCGCGAAAGTAATTCAGGTATTCAATCCATTCGCCGAGCTCCTGGGTCTTGGTGGTGCACTTGTTCTCCCAGTCGGCGGCAAATTTCAAGGCAGCCCGGAAAACAGGGGAATCGAGCGCAAGCCGGAAGTCTTTCCCGATCAACTGCATCGCCGCGCGTGCCTTCAGCTTCTTCTGGGCCACCTCATCGCGAGCCTGGTGCACGCACTCCAAAACTTCCGCACCGCCAGCGACTGTGTCGAGCACCGAGGCGAGCGGAACAGCTACTCCCTCCTTCCAGTCCTTCGCAATCGCCCGCAGCGCGGTGCGCAGTTGTTCCGGGTCCACATGGAACTGAGGGAGGGCAGCCACTCGAAAAAGACTGGCATCGGCTCCAATTTCCGCAACCGCTGCAACGCAGGCAAAAAGATCCCGCACTTCGGGAGTGTCACTTACATCCATGTTTTCGATGGAGAAGGGGATGTCGTGCTCCGCCAGTTGGCGCACGACGTCATCCCGGTGAATGTGCGAGCGGTACAGGATGCCACAATCTCTCCATTTGCATCGCGAACGCCGCCTGACGTTTTCGATGATGCTGACTACGTCGGGCGCCTCTGCATCCTTACTGCGGAAAGAGATGGCTTCTACGGGAAAGGCGGGCAGAGGTTGTCCTTGTTTGATCGCGTCCTCTTCGCGCGCAGATTGCAGGGGAGTTCGGCGGTAGGCCAGCGAGTCGCGTTGGCCGTTTCCGAAGACCGGAGGATTCTTGTCGACCACTGCAAAGGCGCATTGCAGAATGGGAGTGGTCGAGCGCCGATTCTTGCCCAGGACGACCAGCTTCGCCTCTGGTAAGTGCCGACGGAAAAGATGAAAAGCCGCGCTGGATGCTCCACGGAAACGGTAGATGCCCTGATCCGGGTCGCCGACGACGAAGAGGTTTCCTTCACTGCCCGCCAGGGCCGCCAAAATCTCGATCTGCGCGCAGTTGGCATCCTGAAATTCGTCTACCAGAATAAATCGGGCGCGGGAGCGCTCCGCCGCGAGAAGGCCTTCGTCGCTCTTAAGCAATTCGTGGGCTCGCGTGATCATATGGCTGAAGCTGCCGTAATTTTCCTCGCGAAGCCATCGTTCTGTGATCGAAAAGACGCGGGCGATTTCCTGGCAACGTCCTATCACCTCGGCGTCGCTGAGTTGATCTTTCGATTTCGCAACCCGCGGGACGGGGAGTTCGCCGCGTTCCAGCTTTGCAACGTATTCCCTATACTTTTCCGGCGTCACCATTTCGTCGTGACA
>Ga0187855_10003664_pt1 | contig 11232 bp, 7 predicted proteins | sample June2016WEW_8_10_2_FD_132969 | JGI IMG/M metagenome (GOLD analysis project Ga0187855, IMG submission 132969) | Peatland microbial communities from SPRUCE experiment site at the Marcell Experimental Forest, Minnesota, USA - June2016WEW_8_10 | ecosystem: Environmental > Terrestrial > Soil >...
CCTTCACATCGTGCGCGTAGTCCTTGGTGAGGGGGACGTTGAATGCTTTCGCGCCGATGAACTTCGCCGCGCGGCCTCCGGCCTCGTAGCCGGGATCGCCTGCGACGTAACTTTTTTGCGGCGAGCAGAACGCCAGCACGGATTGGTGCAGGGGCGCGCTCGATCCGGCGAAGGGACGCACATAGTCCGGCTTCACGCCTTCTACCTCAGCCAGCGTTTTCGCAAGTTCATCGGTGAGCTGGTACATGTACCGGCCGCCCTTCTGAATTACGTTGCGCATGGCTTCGGCAGCCTCAGGGCACGGGCCCATGGGGTTCTCGTTAGCGTTGATCAATACAGCATCGGGTGGAATGGTGCCTTTGACCTTGGACAACTGGGCCAGGGCTGGCTCGTTATAGAACGGCAAAGTGGCTCCGGCAGTGAGCATGGTCGCAATGCGGCCGAAGTTCCTGCGGGAAAAACCGCGCTTCAGGAAATCTTTCGATTCCTCAGGGCTGAGATTGAGTGTCAAGTGCCCTCCTTCCGATCTTATTAGCATACCTCGGAACGGAGTGGTTTTGGCGGCGTACGTATAATGGCCCCATGCACCGGTTATTGTTTGTCACGATTTTTGTATTTGCGGCGTTCGCGCAGACGCCTACCATCGATCAATCGCTCAGCATGCAGTCGGTGGGGAATGCCCGCATCTCGCCGGACGGGCAATATGTCGCTTATACGGTCACGCAGGCGAACTGGGAGGAGAACGAATTCGTGCAGCAGATCTGGATCGCCGTGGTCCAAAGCGGCGAACGGTATCAGTTGACCAGCGGCAAGAAATCGAGCCAGAATCCGAAATGGTCGCCGGATTCGTCGCGTATCGCTTTTCTATCGGAGCGTGATGGCAAGCGCCAGATTTACGTAATTCGCCCGCATGGCGGCGAAGCGCAGCAGCTTACCAGCGAAGAGAACGGCGTGGAGTCCATGGAGTGGGCGCCCGACGGATCAGCGATTGCCTTCAGCTCCACCGGCGCAGACTCGAAGACCAAGAAGGATCGGAAAGAAAAGTACGGCGAGTTCGATGTCATCGGCGGCGATTATGTGATGGTGCGATTGTGGCTGGTGAAGACGCCGGCCGAAATCCCCGCCGATCAAAAGCAGCGGCCGCAGGCGGAGGCGCTCACCGAAGGCGACAAGTTCAGCGTGGGCGACTTCGCGTGGTCGCCCGATTCCAAGCACATCGCCTTCAGTGCCACGCGCGATCCCGACATCAGTTCATCCGGCACATCGCAGATCTACACCGTCGACGCGGGGGACAAGTTGGTGAAGAAACTGCTGGATTCGAACGGTCCCAATACGCGGCCGCGCTGGTCGCCGGATGGAACGCAGATAGCTTATGTCACTGCGAACGGCGATCCGTTCTACTACTTCATGAACACGCACATCGCGGTTATTCCAGCGGCGGGCGGCGAGCCGCGTATCGTCACCGCGAAATTCGACGAAGATCCGAACTTGATCGATTGGGGGCCGGATGGAATCTATTTCGCAGCGTTTCTAAAATGCAACGCGCATGTTTTCCGCGTGAATCCGGAAACCGCGGCGATTGACCGGATCAGTTCGCCCGATTCGTTCTTCGTTCCCGACGCATCGTTCACTCCGGATCATCGGATGTTTGCCTCTCTGGGTTCGGCGCCGAATCATTTTTCGGAAGTTTTCGTTTCCGCGACCAAGGATTTTGCACCGCGGTATCTCACGAATATGGGCGATCAATGGAAAGATTTCAGGCTGACTACGCGGGAGGTGATCGAGTGGAAATCCGCCGATGGCACGCCGATCCAGGGCGTCCTGATGAAGCCCGCCGATTACGATCCGTCGCAGAAATATCCGTTGCTGGTGGTGATCCACGGTGGGCCAACGGGTTTCGATACGCCGGAGGCTGCGCCCGATCGTTACTATCCGATGGAGCGCTTTGCCGCCAAGGGCGCGCTGATCTTGAGGCCGAATTACCGGGGTTCGGCTGGGTACGGCGAGAAGTTCCGGTCGCTGAACGTGCGCAATCTGGGCCTCGGCGACTATCAGGATGTGATTACGGGCGTGGATTTTCTGATTGCGAAAGGGCTAGTGGATAAAGACCGCGTAGGCGCGATGGGATGGAGCGAGGGCGGCTATATTTCGGCTTTCATCACCACCTACAGCGACCGGTTTCGCGCCGTTTCGGTGGGTGCGGGCATTTCCGACTGGATGACTTACTACGTCAACACTGACATTCATCCGTTCACGCGGCAGTATCTGAAAGCCACGCCGTGGGACGATCCGGCCATCTATCAGAAGACGTCGCCCATATTCTATGTGAACAAGGCCAAGACGCCGACTCTGATCCAGCATGGCGATCAGGATAAGCGCGTGCCGCCTCCGAACGCTTTCGAGTTGTACCAAGCGCTGAAGGATCGCGGGGTTCCGGTGAAGCTGATTCTGTACAAGGGATTCGGGCATCCCATCAACAAGCCGAAACAGCAGCGGGCGGTGATGGAGCACAACTACGAATGGTTCGCGAAATATATTTGGGGCGAAGAGGCGCAGTCGGCTGCGGCGACGAAGTAAACTTGAAGGCTTATGATGACCCAATTGCAGAAGGCAGGCGGCAGGAGGCAGGCGGCAGGGCCTGGGACGCGGGTGCCGCTAATCGTCTGCTGCGTTCTGCTTTCTGCCTTCTGCTTTCTCGCCCCTTCCTTTGGCCAGAACCAAGCCATCGTATTAAAGGCTGCGCGCATGTTCGATGGACATCGCATGTCGACGCCGGGACTGGTAGTGGTCAGCGGCACTACCATCCTGGGCGTTGGCGCTCAAGCTCCGATGCCTAGTGGTGCAAAGGTGATCGATTTCGGCGACGCCACGCTTTCGCCGGGTCTGATGGATGCGCACACCCATCTTGCGTATCCGAGCGTTGGGGATTTCCGGCAGTTCATTCTGGACGGCCTGCAGAAGACCATTGCGGAAAGAACGCTCATCGCCACGGTGAATCTCAAGAAAACTCTGATGGCCGGCATCACTACGGCGCGCGACGTGGGTTCCACCGATTTCATGGATGTTGGACTACGCAATGCAGTGCAGGCCGGCATTATTCCCGGACCGCGCATGCTGGTGGCAGTGCACGCCATCGGGGCAACGGGCGGGCATTGCGATTTCCAGGACGGGTTTCGGGAGGGTGTTTTCGGACGTGAATCCGCTCCTGAAGACGGAGTGATCAATGGCCCGGAAGAAGCGCGCAAAGCCGTGCGGCTGAACGCCAAATACGGCGCGGATGTCATCAAGACATGCGCCACCGGCGGAGTGCTTTCGCTGACCGATGCGGTGGACACGCCGCAGCTTACCCAAGAAGAGCTCAACGCGATTGTGGACGAGGCGCATGCGCTACGCAGGAAAACGGCCGCGCACGCGCACGGAGCCGAGGGCGCCAAGCGCGCCATTCGCGCGGGCATCGATTCCATCGAACACGGCACCTTTATGGATGACGAAGCGCTGGACATGATGAAAACGCGCGGCACGGTGTTCATCCCAACCTTGATGGCCACCCAAGGTGGGCGCGAGATGCTGGCCAAGGGCGGATACCCGGCCGCGGTGGAGGCAAAGATGCGCGCGGCCATCGAGGCCATTAATCAGACCATGAAGAGAGCCATTGCAAAAGGAGTGAAGATCGGGATGGGCACAGACGCCGCCGTGTATCCGCACGGCCGTAATCCGGAGGAGTTTCACATGCTGGTAGATCTCGGGATGCCGCCCATTGATGCACTGCGGGCGGGGACGTCGGTCGACGCGGAGTTGCTGGGAATCCAGGATCGCGTGGGAACGCTGGAGCCGGGAAAGCTCGCAGATGTGGTGGTGATTCCTGGCGACCCAATCCAGAACATCCGGCAGGTCGAGAAGATCACGTTCGTGATGAAAGAGGGAGTGATTTATCGGAATGACGCGAATCGCTAGGCGGTTCGGTCCCCGCGCTTACGCTTGGGGCTGCCTGTTATTAGCTCCTGCGTTGGCGCAGGACGCGCCGCATCGTTTGGCCGCGCGGGCGCAGGGCGATACTCCACTGATGACGGACTTGCGCGAGCTGTGCGACGGCATCGGCGGACGGCCCACAGGCTCCGCGGCATGCGATCGCGCGATTGAATGGGCTGCCAAGAAATTCCGCGATATCGGGATCCAGAACGTTAGCGTGGAGCCGTTCACCGCACAGAGCATGTGGCTCCCGGTCTCGGCCGAAGCCAGCGCGGTTTCACCCGCGGCCTTCAACATCCGCATCGCGGCTGCGCCCATGAGCCCGTCGACAAAGGGCGTCATCGAAGCCCGCATTATTGACGCCGGGGAGGGGACATTGGCCGACTTCGCCCGGCTGGGCGGCACAATGCGAGGCGCCATTTTGCTGATTCATTCTTCCGAGATGAAGACGTTCGACGATCTTTTCGCCGAGTATATGCGGAACGCCGTGCTGACAGACGCGGCGCGGAAACATCAGCCGGTAGCGCTGCTGCTGGAATCCACGCGGCCGCGCGGGCTGCTGTATCGGCATCCTATTTCGCTTGATCTCACCTACGCTCCCGTGCCCACGGCGATCATCTCTCGCGAACACGCCGAGCGGTTGGCGCGGCTGGCGGAAAAGGATGAGGTGCGCGTGCGGCTAACCATCTTGAACAGGATCGCGCCGAGTTATGAATCGAAGAATGTCATTGCCGAGATTCGCGGGCGCGAAAAGCCGGATGAGATTGTGCTGGTGGGCGCGCACCTGGATTCGTGGGATTTGGGAACGGGCGCGGAAGACAACGGGGTGAATGCCGCGCTGGTGATTGACCTGGCGCGCGCGTTTCACGATTTGGGCATCCAGCCCCGGCGGACCGTTCGGTTCGCGCTATTCACCGGCGAAGAGCAGGGCATGCTGGGGTCAGAAGCCTACGTGGCGCGGCATAAGAACGAGCTAGACAAATTTGTTGCGGTGACCATCTTCGACACTGGGTCCGGTCACCTGAGCGGCTTTTATCTGAATGGGCGGGACGAGCTTCGGAAGCCGGTCAACGACGCGCTGGCGTCCGTGGACGGGCTGCGCGCTACCGGCCACGTGATAGACGTGCTGGACGGCACCGACAATTTCGATTTCATGATTTCGGGCGTTCCCAATCTGGTGGGCATCCAGGACCCGATTCCTTATCTCCCGGATTACCACGCGGAATCGGATACCGTGGATCGCGTGAATCAGAGGGAGGAAAAAGTCACGGAGGCGGTCGCGGCGGTGCTGATGTGGAGCCTGGCGGAGAATCCGGAGCGTCCGGCGAAGCGGTTGACGCGCGCGGAAGTGGAGAAGCTGGTGGTCGACTCCAAGCTGGATGAGCAGATGAAAGCGCTGGGGCAGTGGGAGGATTTCAAGGCAGGCAAGCGCGGGTGGTTTTAGTGGCTCGGTCTAGCATCCCTCCCGGTAACCATTTCTAGCGCAGATACATACTTCCAAGCGGTTGATATTAAATAAGTTATAGCAACTTTCGCGCGAGGAATCCATCTACGCCGACTCAGCAGATCGGCGAAGAGCTATTCGACCTCGGATTCAAGGGTCTCCTCAGTTTTTCGGCTAAGCAGCCGAGCTCCAAAATCCTTGCGGTCTTCACGCCGCGGCTGGCGCATCCATGTTGGATTCGATACAGCTATGACGATGACCATGCTCAGCGAGTTTTCCATCCGAACCAACAGGTGGGACCCTTGAGGAATTTCCGCTGCCGATACAACGGCCGCCAGCGCGAAACAAGAAAGCTAAGTCGTTTTAGCTTGAATAGTAACTTACTCCAACCCCGCCTTACTCAACAACCTTCTCAGCGACCCAGCGCCGCCCGCGCCCTTTTGCGTGCCGGCGATATTTCCATCCCGGTCAATTACTACATAAAGAGGAAAGGAGCGGGACGGGTAGAGCGCCGCAAGGTTGGTGTCCTCGGTCAGGATCACTTTGCAGGCGCGCGGCATCTGCTCCAGGTATTTCTTAACTACTTTTTTCGGTTCCATGAAGTCCACTGCCAGAACTACCAGGCCGCGATCGGCAAACTCCCGCGTCAGTTCATCCACCACGGATTGCTCGCCCCGGCAAAACTTGCACCAGGTTGCCCAGAACTGCAGCAGCACTACTTTGCCTTTCACCGAATCGTTCGAAAAATTCTCGCCGTCCAGCGATTTGGCATGAAATCGAGGAGCCGGCTCAGCTCCCAACGTCACCGTCATCAACACGAATACAGCCAGTACACGTTTGAATGTTTTAGCGCCACGCATGTTGATTGATAGTAACAGTTGGAAAGCCGCACGGTAACGATACGAAAAGCTGCGTAAAGAACCTTAAAGTTCTGCGACTAACTAGTTGAAGCGCGTGTTTGTTTATTTATCGGAGGACTTGAAAATACAGTCCAACAGGAGCAACACAGTTAATATGAAGACCTTATCCAGAATGATCGCGGTTGCGGCAGTGCTAAGCGCAACTCTTTTGGCCCAACGGCCGTTCGGTGTGATGACCGGTTCCACGCCTCCCGATCCCGCCACAATCGTGGCGCAGAAAGTGGACCGGCTCACCAAACTTCTAACACTCAACACCACGCAGGCTACTGAGGCCACCACCATCTTTACGAATGCGCTCACCGCTGTCACACCCATCGAGACCACCGTGCGTACCGACCGCCAATCGTTGCAGACCGCTGTGAAGGCGAACGATACTGCAACCATCGAGTCGATATCTGCGACCATCGGATCGCTGACCGGCCAGATCCTTACCATCCAAAACAAAGCCGATGCAGCATTCTACGTCATTCTCAGCCCGACTCAGCAAAACACCTTAAGTCAAAGCCGAGGTTTTGGGCGTGGTTTTGGACGTTAGTTGCGCGTTAGCGAGTTCCGATGTGCCTGCTGGCCCACCAAAGGTCTTGAAGACGGTGTAGCGTACGCACTCCTGCGTGCCGCGTTCACACTCGTGTGAACGCTTGGGTTGGGTCGAAAAACGTGTTCGCAAGAGTGCGAACACGGCACGCAAGAGTGCGTGCGCCACGGGCGTCCTCAACGGAGTCGGAGGCTTTTCCGAAGAAACGCAACCGGGCGGGCATGAGTAGCGTCATACTAGTGTCAGGAAGTTCTTGCCCGCCATCCCGCGCTGTGGACAAGGCTCTTGGAAACCCGGCACCCCCCGATTATCCGTGAAGAGGACGAATCATGAATTGGAAATCCCTCTGCTACCGTTTTGGAACCCGCTCAGCGATCGCGCTGTGCTCGCTCTACATCTTCACCGGTTTCCTCAACGCGCAGCAGAGCCGTATTACGAAAGCAATCGATAATCAGCAGCGCGTTGTTCTGACTGGCCACCTCCATCCCAAGGCGCGCCCTGAGGACGATCAAGGACGCGTTGCTCCGTCGCTCCCAATGTCATATGTAACACTCGAGCTGGCACAATCGGCCAGCCAGCATGCCGATCTGCAGCAGTTGCTCCGCGATCAGCAAACGCCCGGTTCCGCGAACTATCATGTCTGGCTGACCCCGGAGCAATATGCGGATCGCTTTGGCGTAAGCACGGACGATTTAAACAAAATTACATCCTGGTTACAAGCGCAGGGGCTCAGCATTGCAGCGGTAGCACGGGGACGAAACTGGATTGCCGTCAATGGAGAAGCGGCTAGAGTCGAAAGCGCTTTTCAAACTGAGATCCACCAATACGTCTCGAACGGCGAGAAACACTTTGCGAACTCTCTGGAACCCTCCGTGCCCGAGGCGCTCGGCGGAATCGTCGGGGCCATTCGCGGGCTAAACGACTTCCGCATGAGGGCCAAAAGCAAATTGCGCAATCCGGCCACGCAGTCCACCATGACGCCGCACTTTACCGCTAGCGACGGAGAAAATTTCATAACGCCCAACGATCTGGCGACCATCTATGACATCTCCCCGCTCTACGCCGCCGGAATCGACGGAAAAGGACAATCGCTCGTAATCGCCGGGCAAACTCAAATCAACCTTTCGGACATTGAAACGTTCCGCTCGAGTTACGGCTTGCCTGCCAACGATCCTCAGACCATGCTGGTACCCGGCGCCCAGGATCCGGGAATCAGCAACAACGATTTGTCCGAGGCGGATCTGGATTTGGAATGGTCCGGCGCCGTGGCGAGAAACGCCACCATCCTGTTTGTCTATTCGTCCGATGTCATGGACTCGGTACAGTACGCAATCGATCAGAAGTTAGCGCCTGTGATCAGCCAGAGCTACGGGTCGTGCGAACTGGAGACCCCGAGTTCCGACCTGTTTACGTTCCAACAATGGGCCCAGCAGGCCAACGCGCAGGGCATGACCTGGTTCTCCGCTTCAGGCGACACCGGCGGTGCGGATTGCGATGACACGCAGAATCCCGGCTTGTCCGTAGATACGCCTGGCTCCATCCCGGAAGTGACCAGCGTGGGCGGCACGGAGTTCGCGGAGAACGGCGGCCAGTATTGGGCGGCCACCAACTCCTCCAGCGGCGCGTCCGCATTGTCCTATATTCCCGAAACATCCTGGAACGATAGCGTCGAAGATGGAACTCCCTCCGCCAGCGGAGGAGGCGCCAGCATTTACTTCACGAAACCGAGTTGGCAAACTGGTCCGGGCGTGCCTGCGGATAACGCCCGGGACGTTCCCGACGTCTCTCTTTCCGCCTCGGCCGATCACGATGGATATTTTGTTTACACCGCCGGCAGCCTGCAGGTTTATGGCGGGACTTCCGTCCCTGCTCCCACGTTCGCTGGAATTATCACCTTGTTGAATCAGTATCTGGTATCCGCCGGCACGCAGTCGTCACCCGGCGTGGGAAATATAAATCCCAAGCTTTATTCGCTGGCCCAATCCGTGCCCAGTGCATTTCACGACATCACCACCGGCAACAATATTGTTACTGTGCCCTGCGGCGGGCGCTTCTCAACCTGCAACAGCACACCAGTGGGCTATAGCGCGGGAGTAGGTTTTGACGAAGTAACGGGACTCGGCTCGGTGGATGTCGACAGATTGCTCACGGCCTGGAACGGAGGCAAGGTCCTGGCACCTCCTTCTGCCGCCAGCATCACTCTCATGAGCAATTTGCGCACGGTGTCAGTTACCGATTCCGCATTTCTAATTGCAACCGTAGTGGGCGAGGATGGTGCAACGCCTACCGGCACGGTGCAGTTCTCAGTGGGCGGCCTCTCGCTGGGTTCGGCCACATTGGTCGGATCGGGTGGAACTGCTACGGCCACATTGACCGTCAATGGCAATCAATTGCCCGCCGGCTCGGGAACCATCACCGCGGTCTATAAAGAGGGTTCCGCCTCGAGCGTTACCGCCTCCGTCACGGTCAGCGTGAGTGGAACGTCCACTTCGAATGGAACGCCGGTTGTACTCGGCGTTGTGAATGGCGCCTCCTATCAGTCCGTCTATTCACCGGGGATGATACTGTCGGTTTTCGGGTCCGAACTCTCCGCGTCCATCGCCAGCGCCAGCAGCGTGCCTCTGCCAGTTTCTACCGCCGGAATCGCCGCCACCGTAAACAACGTCGCCGCGCCCTTATACTACGTCTCGCCCGGTCAGTTGAATATTCAGATTCCTTACGGCACAGCAGTGAATCAGATGGCCACACTCAAGATCAATAACAACGGGCTGATCGCATCCTATCAATTTGAAGTAATTCAGGCCGCGCCGGGTATATTCACGAATTCGAGCGGCGCCATCGGAAGCGGCAACCGTGGCGCGATTGTCTCCATTTATGTGACCGGCGCCGGGACCATGAATCCGCAACTCGCTACCGGCGCGGCGCCCGCCGATGGCACACCCGTGGACAGTCTGCCGAAGCCGACGGAGAACGTCTCGGTCACTGTAGGCGGCATTCCAGCGACCCTCCAATTTGTCGGAGACCCGGCGGGCCTGGTGGGACTAATTCAGATCAACTTCTATGTTCCCACCAATATCGCGGATGGTACTCAACCGGTGGTTGTGTCTGTGGGCTCCCAAGCCAGTGCCCCAGCATATCTAATAGTGAGTAACTAAGCGCGAGCAACCAGGAGCCAGGATAGTGCGCCACTAGGAATGACCATGAGGGGACGTGGTCTTACAATCGGCCAATGTCGTCGAAGTTGATGGACCACTCCGATATCCGCTCTCCTTCGGCGCTTAAAGAGACGCGATCGCGGATAGAGGCATAGGGCTGGTCAGGATCAAAGCCGCTTCCGAAAACATCGAGGAGCAGCAATTGGTTCTGAACCAGTACCTGTTGGCCGTCCCGGTAAAGCACCCACCAGGTTCCGAAGTGCTCGTACTTGGGTTCGAGTATCGATGTTATCAAACAGGACTTCGGTGCCCCATCGAGAAGTCGGTCGATGCCCTGCCGCCACTGACTCTCGTAGCGATCAGTGTCCCAAAATATTAGAGACGCTTCGAAACGTTCGACAAAGTCGTCCAGCGCGACTTCCCCCACTGCGACATCCGCTCCATAGTTAGTCTTATTTATGAAATGGATTGTCAACGACATTGCTTAGGCTCGCGCAGGCACCCTTTACCGGCCACTAGCTCTTTCCAAACGGATCCTCAAGCGACGGGCTTTGCGGCGTAAACAGTTCCGAACCTGCGTCCAGAATGTGCATGTCGTCTTCCAGCCGCACTCCAAACTCACCGGGAATATAGATGCCCGGCTCGTCGCTGAAGGTCATCTGCGCAGCCAGTGCGATGCTCTTGCCGCCGGCCTGCAGCGTGTTGGTAGCGATTAGGTAAGGCCACTCGTGCCCATCCATTCCGATCCCGTGGCCCACGCGATGTGTGAAGTATTTGAATCCCGGACCGTAGCCGGCATCGACAATCACCTTCCGTGCCGCTGCATCCACGGCGTCACACAGAATTCCCGGCCGCGCCGCCGCGAGCGCAGCGCTCTGCGCCTGATGCACAATATCGAAAACCCGCTTCATCTTGTCGGTTGGTTTGCCAAGAACGAAGGTGCGGCTGATATCGGATTCGTAATGCTCCACCGAGCATCCGCCGTCGATCAGCAGAATGGTTCCCTCGCGGATTACCTGCGGCTTCACCGATCCGTGCGGCAGCGCCGAATTCTCGCCCACCTGCACGCTCGCGCCGCCTTGAAATCCCAGCTTCTGATGAGCGCTGGATACCAGCGCCCCAAACTCGTGCTGCGTCATCCCCTCGCGTATCGATTTCCAAGCCGCTTCATAAGCCTGTAGCGTCACGCTGTTGGCCAGCCGCATCAGC
>Ga0187855_10003666_pt1 | contig 11229 bp, 10 predicted proteins | sample June2016WEW_8_10_2_FD_132969 | JGI IMG/M metagenome (GOLD analysis project Ga0187855, IMG submission 132969) | Peatland microbial communities from SPRUCE experiment site at the Marcell Experimental Forest, Minnesota, USA - June2016WEW_8_10 | ecosystem: Environmental > Terrestrial > Soil >...
AAAGAGAGAAATCGAAACCCTGCGCGCACGCATCGGCGAAGATCGTGATTTGGCCGCGGGTGAAGCCTACCTCTGGAACCTCGGTCGAGACAGCGACGAGGCCGCCCGTCAGAGCGAGGGCGAGAAGGGCGAGAGCGAGATATTTCTTCATGGGCGTGACTCCGCTTGGGGGAGGTTTCAGCAGCCAGAGCCGCTGCACCCCGGATTCGCTAGCGCCGGGTGCGGGTTGATGGTCGAGATCGCCGCGACGCCACCCGCCAGAGCGAGCGCCATACCAAGAACTTCAGTCATCCTTATTCTCCTGTTCGTCTCGCATCTCCTTGTCCTCCTTGCTCACCCAATGCCAGGCGTTCAAACAGCCGATGACCAGGCCAACGACCAGAAACGTTAGCGTCCATGAAATCCGCCCTGGACCACGCTTGTCCAGCCAGATACCGAACGCCGTTCCGAGCAGCGTCGGAACCACTACCGACCAGCCCACCAGCCCCATCATGCCCAAGCCAAACCAGACGCCCTGCTTGGAGTTGCGCCGCGCCTTGAGCTTGCGCGCCGCCTTCGCGGCGATCTGCCGGCTGAATGATTTGTCATTCATGGTGAAACTCCGCCAGGCGGCTGATGAAATCGCTCTCCATTTTCGCCATTACCGAGCGGACGCTCTGTTCCCGTTCGTCCAGGGTCAGAAACTCCTTCTCCACCAACGCGTGCAGTTGGCCGAGGTCCGTTCCGCCGATTGCCCGGCGCACGGAGACCAGCACGTCCAAGCCGGTCTTCACCAGCACGCCTGCATCGACCGCCGCATAGACCTCGCCTTGCCCCTCGTTTTCATAAGTCAGAATCCCGGGCGCGAGCGCCGCCACGCAGTCCAGCCGGTGTGGCAGGAGTCCGAACGATCCCTCGCGGGTCTCCGCAACGATGCGCGAGACGCCGGCTTCCTCGGCGAAGATTCCGAAAGGCAGGAGAATCTTAAGACGCATGCGTGCCGGCTGCGGCATGTTCGGCCTCCGGTTTCGGCGCGGGCTTCTTCGCTTCGCCAATCGCCCCGATCATATAGAGCGCGCTCTCGGGATAGTCTTTGAATTCATCGCGCAGGATTCGTTCGCAGCCATCCAGCGAATCTTTGAGGCTGACGAGTTTGCCCTTGATCCCGCTAAACTGCTCGGTGGCGAAAAACGGCTGCGTAAGGAATCGCTCCAGCCGCCGGGCGCGGGCGACTACCATCCGATCTTCCGGCGCCAGTTGCTCCAGGCCGAGCATGGCGATGATGTCCTTGAGGTCTTCGTACTGCGCAAGCGTCCGCCTGATTTCCTGCGCCAGCAGATAATGCCGGTCGCCGACGATGCCGGGCGTAGCCATTTTGGAGTTGGATTGCAGCAGATCGATGGCCGGGTAAAGTCCCTCACTCGCCCGCTTGCGCGAAAGCACGATGGACGTCGAGAGATGCGAAAACGTATGCACCGCCGCCGGGTCGGTCAAATCGTCCGCGGGCACGTACACCGCCTGAATGGATGTGATGGCGCCGGTATCGGTGTTGGCGATGCGCTCCTCCAGCCCCGATAGCTCGGTTCCCATGGTAGGCTGATAGCCCAGGCGCGACGGCATTTGGCCCATCAGGCCGGATACCTCCATGCCGGCCTGAATGAAGCGGAAGATATTATCGATCAGCAGCAGTACGTCGCGATGCTCGTCGTCCCTGAAATACTCGCACATCGTCAGCGCGGCGAGACCCACGCGGAACCGGCTGCCCGGCGGTTCGTTCATCTGTCCGTACACCATCGCCATGTTCGGCAGTACGCCGGCCGCCTTCATGTCACGGTAAAGTTCCTCGCCCTCGCGGCAGCGTTCGCCGATTCCGCAAAAAATGCTGACACCCTTCTGGTGCTCGATCATGTTGTGGATCATTTCGGTGAGCAAGACGGTCTTACCTACACCCGCTCCGCCGAATAGACCGGACTTGCCGCCCCGCTCGAGCGGCACCAACACATCGATGACCTTGATACCCGTCTCGAAGATCTCGGACTTCGTGGAACGCCGTGCCAACGCGGGCGGCTCCCGATGCACGGAGCGCCACTGGACATCCGCCGGCGCGGTTTGGCGGTCGATGGCGTTGCCGAAAACGTCGAACATTCGCGAGAGAGTTCCCTTGCCGACCGGCGCCTGCAGCGGACCGCCCGTGTCTTCCACTGCGCTGCCGCGCACGAGTCCTTCGGTGGGGGTCAGCGCGATTCCACGCACGCATTGCGCGTCGAGCTGGGCCAAGACCTCAATGGCAATCTTCCCGCCCTTGGCGTGCAGTAACGAGTAGATGGGCGGCAAATGTGCGTCGAACCGTATGTCTACGACACTGCCGCGCACCGAGATCACCGCGCCGAGGTTTGCAGGATTGGATGTTCCAGCCATGTTCGCTTTCGCCGATCGGGGCACTACACCTTCGCCTCCGGCGGGTCGGCGGGTCCTCCCGGGGGCAAGAAGTCCGGCACATCAAGGCGTGCCGCGCCGATCCGCCTGTCGGCCATCCCGTAATAGACATCCAAGCGCTGCGGCTGGCCGAGATCGTCGCGCCGGTCGATGCCGGTGGGAAATACCACGTTGGCGACGGTACCGCTGAGTTCTTGCGGCAGCGCCGGCGTCAACACAGGCTCCGGCGAACGATAGCGGACCACCAGCGGATGCTCCTTCGAGAACACCATCACCCCGGCTGCGTAGCAAAGCTGGTGTCCCGGGCTCGGGTCCACGACTTCGCGCACGCCGTGGTAAACGATCAGCCAGCCGTGCCGCGTGAGGATGGGCGGAGTGCCGCCGCCGATCTTGAGCCGCTCCCAGGGAGACACGGGAGCCGCCAGCCGGTGATGACGGGTAAACTTGCGGAGGCGATACGGTTCCCGCCCCTCCAGGGCCATCTTGCAGTAGGAAATCCAGATGCTCTCGTGATCGAGATCCACTTCACGGAATGCGGGCTGGCGTACGGTATCCTCGGGGCGCGTGCCGGGAAAGAGCGGCCGGTGGAGCATCGCCAGCTCCGGTTGCCCGGATGGATCGGGGATGGCGATGGGGAAGAGACTGGCATCTTTGTCGTCCACGTCGCCGATATGGATGCCGTGATAAGGAGCAAACGTCGCCAGCCCCAGGCGCTGCCAGTGAAACAGGTCCGCCGACATGGCAAAGGCGATCCGTGGGCCCTGGTCCGAAAATGCCGTGTAAGTCATCACGTAGCGCTGGAGCGGCTCCACAAACGCGATACGCGGGTCCTCGCAGCCACCGCCGCCGTCGGGCCGCCGCTCATAATCGGCTTCCGGCTCCAACGCGATGCCCATCCGCTCGGCCCCTACCGGGTCGCCCGCCGCATTGAACTTCACCCGTGCAATGCCGATGCGCGAGTAATTCCCTCGCGCGACCAGCCGCGGGAACAGATAGAGATTGCCATCGGGACCACGCGCGGCAGCCGGATTCAGGACGCCCTCCACCTCCTGGGGATTACCCGGCTCCGGCTCCATCACCAACCCCAGACGTTGTAGCTGAAATCCATTCATAAACAAGCGATGATTGCCTCTGTAACCGGTTTCGTTTCCCGCGGACCTCGAACCGCAATGGAAACCACGCCCGCTTCTTTGGCCGGATAGTCGTTCCCGCCCGGGAACAAGGCATCGCCTATGAAAATCATCTCTTCGAGCGAAATGCCCAGGATGTCTCGCAGCTTTCGGATTCCGTATGCTTTGTCAATGCCAGGCTTGGTGACATCGATGGATGTCGCGCCACCCATGCGGACGGAAAAATCGGGAATCAGGGTGTCCAGGATGGCCTTGATCTTCTTCCGCTTGGCGTAATCGGGGTCCCATTTGTCCTTTTCTTCCAGTGGGGCCTGCTGGCCCAATGCGGAAAATGTGATCTGGCTTCCCCGGTCTTCAATTACTTCTCCCCAGACCTTCGCGGCCTTGAAGCCCGCTTGTGCAACCGCCTTCTCCAGCGAGCTTGCAATCTTCTCCTTTTCGCCCGCGGTGAAATCTTCCGAGTACAACTTTTTCCAGCCCCCGTTATACCGGAAAAACTTTGTTCCGCAGGTGGGAAGAATGGATAGGTTTGCCAGGCGTTCGTCCTGGGGAAGATGGGAGAGTACCTGTTTTTCGAACTGGGGCCAATCGCCTCCGGAAATGATCGCCACTTTGACGACACCGAGAAGGTCGTGCAGACGCGTCGACATTTCAGGGTCAAGAGACGACTTACTTTCGGCGAGTGTGCCGTCCAGATCGTAAACAATCAGCTTTTTCATTCCGGTATCTCGATTTCCAGCACGTTCACTGCGCCCCGCGGCTGAAAAGTGCACGGTCCTAGGACCGCGGGCAACAGGAATACGTCGCCCTTTCCAGCGTCAAAAGTGGCGCCGCCGTGCTCCACCTGCCCGTTGCCTTCAATGCAGACAAGCACGTGCGGCGCACCCACGGCGCCGACGGTAAACGGCGATCGACCCCGTACGCGCCACAACCGGAAAGGCTCACAATCAAATAGCCTCGCGCGCTCCACGGGCGTCTCCGATTCCGTTACGGGAGTCACCAGACCGCCTGCACGATCGTTGAAGTCGACGCATGCCAGTGCCCGATCGACCTGCAGCGTGCGCGGCTGGCCTGTCTTGGGGTCCACACGGGCCCAGTCGTACAGACGAAACGTCACGTCGCTGTTCTGCTGAATCTCGAACACCACCACGCCGCCACCCAGCGTGTGAACCGTCCTCGCCGGTATGAAGACGGCGTCGCCGGCCTTCGGAGTAAAGCACGCGAGCTGCTCCGCCATCGTCCCGCTCGCGAGCGCGCGCCGCAGACTCTCCACCGTGGCGCCTGGCCGCAGGCCCGCGTAAATGCGGCTGTCTGTGGCCGCCTCGAGCACCACCCACGCCTCGGTCTTTGCGCTCTCGCCCGCTGGTATCAGGTCTGCATGCGCATCCGAGGGATGCACCTGCACCGACAGCATCTCATGTGCGTCGAGGAATTTCAGCAGTAGCGGGAATCGGCGGAAGCGTCCGGCCAGCTTTCCCATCAATTGCACGGGACACTGCTCCATCAATTGACCGATGGTCCGCCCCTTGAGCGATCCGTTGGCAACCTGGCTTGGATGGTCGGGGCGATCGCTGAGTGCCCACGCTTCGCCGATAGGGCCGGCGCCCGGCAACGGTGCGGCGAGCAGGTTGGCCAGACGGCGGCCGCCCCACAGACGATACTGATAGATCGGTTCGAATCGTAAGGGATACATGTGGCTTCGTTATTTTCCGGCGGCGCTTGACACCGGCGGCCGCGGCCGGCCGCCAGGCATGAACGACAAGTCTTCGCTTAGCACATAGATAATGATGGCCGCTAAACAGAAAAACAGACCGATCCAGACACGCCAATCGCGGTGCGCCCGTTTCCAGTAGGGACGCGGACCGTCTTTAGGACCGTCCGGATGCGGCCCGCCGTGCCGGTGGTGAGTACGCTCAATCTCATTTACCGGTTCCATTCGGCCCCTTCCATTTCCAGTTACGGATCTCCGGCAAGTCTTCGCCGTGCTTGTCGATGTACTGCTTGTGCTCGATCAGCTTGTCCTGCATCGATTGCTTCAGGTATGCCCCTTTCGCGCCCAAATGCGGCAGCCGGTCAATCACGTCCTGCACCAGGTGGAACCGGTCCAGGTCGTTCTGGACCCTCATGTCGAAGGCCGTCGTGATGGTGCCCTCTTCCTTGTAGCCTCGCACGTGCAGGTTGCGGTTGGTCCGGCGATAGGTCAGGCGGTGAACCAGCCAAGGGTACCCATGGAAGGCGAAAATGATGTGCTTGTCTTTGGTGAACAGCGAATCGTAGTCTGTGTCGTCCAGGCCATGCGGGTGCTCGCTGCTCGACTGCAGCTTCATCAAATCCACGACATTGACCACCCGAATCTTCAGATCGGGCAGATGCTCGCGAAGGATGGAAACGGCGGCCAGAATCTCCAGCGTAGGCGTGTCGCCGCAGCAGGCCATCACTACGTCCGGCTCGCCTTCCTGGTCGTTGCTGGCCCATTGCCAGATACCAATTCCTTCCGTGCAATGCACTACCGCGGCGTCCATGGTGAGCCATTGCGGGAGCGCGTGTTTGCCGGCCACCACTACATTGACGTAATGCCGGCTGCGCAGGCAGTGATCGAAGACCGACAGCAGACAATTGGCGTCGGGCGGCAGGTAAACGCGCACGATATCGGCCTTCTTGTTGACCACGTGGTCGAGAAAACCGGGATCCTGGTGGGTGAAGCCGTTATGATCCTGCTGCCAGACATGGGAGGCCAGCAGATAGTTTAGCGATGCGATCTTGCGGCGCCACGGCAGTTCCAATGTCACCTTCAGCCACTTGGCGTGCTGGCTGAACATGGAGTCGACAATGCGAATGAAGGCCTCATAACTATTGAACAGCCCGTGCCGCCCGGTAAGCAGGTATCCCTCCAACCAACCCTCGCATTGATGCTCGCTCAGCATCGAATCCAGCACACGTCCGGCAGGCGCCAGGAATTCATCGTTCTTTACCTTTCGCGCGTCCCACTGCCGGTTGGTGACTTCAAAAACCGCGCCCAGCAGATTCGAGACTGTCTCATCCGGACCGAAGATACGGAAATTGTCCCGATTCAGCTCCGTCACGTCGCGCAGAAACCCACCCAACACGAGCGTATCCTGGCCGTCTACGGCGCCGGGCGAGGGCACCTTCACCGCATGGTCGTGGAAATCCGGCATGCGCAGGTCGCGCAGCAGAATGCCGCCGTTGGCGTGCGGATTGGCGCCCATGCGCCGGTCGCCCTTGGGCGCCAGATCGGCCAATTCCGGGATCAGACGGCCATGCTCGTCGAATAGCTCTTCAGCCTTGTAGCTTTTCATCCAGCTTTCAAGCTGTTTGACATGCTGGGGATGATCCGCGTCCACCAGAAGCGGCACCTGGTGCGCGCGGAAAGTACCCTCGATTTGCAGGCCGTCGACCACCTTCGGCCCTGTCCAACCCTTGGGCGATCGCAGCACGATCATCGGCCAGCGCTGTCTGGTGGTGTCGTTCTTCTTCCTCGCATTTTCCTGAATTTCCCGAATACCCTGAATGGCCCTTTCCAAAGTGGCGGCCATCTGTCGATGCATCGTTTCGGGATCGCCGCCTTCGACAAAGTAGGGCGTCCAGCCGCAGCCGCGGAAAAACTGCTCCAGTTCCTCATGCTCGATCCGCGCCAGGACGGTCGGGTTGCTGATCTTGTAGCCATTGAGATGCAGGATCGGCAGCACCGCTCCGTCGCTGATGGGGTTCAGGAACTTGTTGGACTGCCACGCAGTCGCCAAAGGTCCGGTTTCCGCCTCGCCGTCGCCGACCACGCATGCGACGACCAGCTCGGGATTGTCGAACGCGGCCCCGAAGGCATGGCTCAGCGAGTAACCCAACTCGCCGCCTTCGTGAATCGACCCCGGCGTGGTCGGCGCGACGTGGCTGGAAATCCCGCCTGGGAACGAGAACTGGGTGAACAGCTTCTTTAGCCCCGCCTCGTCCTGGCCGATGTTCGGATAAATCTCGCTATAGCTGCCTTCGAGGTAGGTATTGCCCACCAGCGCCGGGCCACCGTGACCGGGACCGGCGATGTAGAACATGTCCAGATCGTACTTCTTGATCACCCGGTTCAAATGCACGTAGATGAAGTTCTGGCCCGGCGTCGTGCCCCAATGCCCCACCACCAGAGGCTTCACGTGAGACAGTTTCAGCGGCTCTTTCAGCAGCGGGTTGTCGTAAAGATAAATCTGGCCGACCGAAAGATAGTTGGCGGCGCGCCAGTAGGCATTCATCTTGCGGAGCAGCTCAGGGGTGAGTACGTCCGGTGGCTCGTGGACCACTTCTGGCGTGAGTACGTTAGTTGTCATATTCAAACCTTTCATTACCGTGCCCGGCAGCGTCAACGCTGCCACATGATTCGTTCGTATTCCAGTGGGATCGCGACGCCCTGGCAGTACGGTATCACTCGTACCGTATAGTCCGTGCGCGGCCGGGCTGCGGGCACTTGTGCGCGATAGACGTATTCGCCGGCTGCGCTCCGCGGTTGACTAATGCGCTCCATCTCCTGCCGGACAGGGCCGTCACCATCGATGCCGTCGGCGTAAAGCTCTACTCGCACCGCGTTTGGGTCCAGCTCGTGGAGATAGACTTGAACCTCAAACAAGCGCTGTTCCCCGCCGGTTTCGACCTTTACTTCACCGATGCGCAACGCAGGCCATTGCTTCTCCAGAGAGTGTTTCCAATTCACCATTTGCCCGCCTGCCGCACCCTGGTTGGCAGCACGCTCACGGTAGGTTGCCGCGGCCGGGAGGTAGTGTTGCTCCGCGTATTCGCGCACCGCGCGGTCCGCGGAAAAGTGCGGCGTCAATCTCGCCATGCTTTTCCGCATGCGCGCCACCCAAGCCGTGGGGATAGCCTGCCCGTCGCGGGCATAAAACTCGGGGATCACTTCCCGCTCCAACAGGTCGTAAAGCGCATCGGCTTCGCTTGCGTCCCAAGCCGGATCGTCGCCGTGCTCCCGGCCGTCCCCCAACGCCCACCCGACTTCAGGTGTGTAGGCTTCCGCCCACCAGCCGTCTAACTCCGACAGATTGAGGCCGCCATTGACCAGTACCTTCATGCCGCTCGTCCCGCAAGCCTCCCAGGGGCGTCGCGGCGTGTTGATCCAGACATCCACCCCCTGCACCAAGTGCTCGGTCAGGAGCATGTCATAGTCACTGAGAAAGATCGCATGCGGGCGCGTCTCGGGTTGCCGGATAAAATGCATCCATTCCCGGATCAGGTCCTGTCCAGCCTGGTCCGCCGGATGCGCCTTGCCGGCGATGATGAGTTGCACCGGACGCTGAGGATTCGTCAGAATTCGAAGCAGGCGCGCCGGGTCGTGCAGCAGCAAGTTCGGTCGTTTGTAGGTTGCGAAGCGGCGCGCAAAGCCCAGTGTCAGGGCGTTGGGGTCGAATAGACGCTTCGCGGCTTCGGTCTCCTCGTAGGACGCGCCTCCGGCCATCAGGTCCCGCGACAATCGTTCGCGAGCATACTCTACCAGAAACTTGCTGGCAGCGGTTCGAAATTGCCATAGCCTGGCGTCGGAGACTTTGTAAATGTCCCGCTCCAGGGTTTCAGCGGTCCCCAGCCAGCGGTCCTTTTTGCAGCTTTCCGTCCAGAGATCGTCGGCCGGAGCCGAGTCCCACGTGGGCATGTGGACTCCATTAGTCACATGGCCGATCGGGATTTCGTCCTCCGGCCAGCGCGGGAACAAAGGTAGAAAGAGACGCCGGCTCACTTCCCCGTGCAAGCGGCTCACCCCATTCACCGCGCCACTCCCGCGGATCGCCAGATACGCCATGTTGAACGGCTCCGACAAGTCGGACGGGTTCTGGCGGCCCAGAGCGAGCAAATCGTGAAGTGCGATGCCGAGCTTCTTTTCGGCATACCCGCCGAGGTATTGCTCGATCAGCCCGGGAGCGAAACGGTCAAAACCGGCGGCCACCGCGGTGTGAGTGGTGAAAAGATTGCCCGCGCGTGTGACCGCCAATGCGACTTCGAAGGATTGCCCTGTGTCTTGCGCAAAGCTGCGAGCGCGTTCCAGGACGGCGAGCGCCGCGTGCCCTTCATTCAAGTGGCAGATCTCCGGTGCGAGGCCAAGCGCGCGCAGCAATCGCCAGCCACCGATTCCAAGGAGCATTTCCTGCTGGAGGCGCAACTCCGGTCCGCCTCCATAGAGCTCGCTCGAAATCCCCCGGCGAGCCGGAAAATTCGCCGCGTCATTGCTGTCCAGCAGGTACAGCTTCACCCTGCCGACCTTCACCTGCCAGGCGCGCAACCAGACCGAGTATCCCGGCAGCGCGATCTCCAATCGCAACCATTCCCCGTTTGGTTGGCGCAACGGCGTGATCGGCAACTGTCCGGGATCGTTATACGGATAGAGGGCCTGCTGCTCGCCGTTTTTGCCGATCGCCTGGCGGAAGTAGCCCTGCTGGTAAAGCAGTCCCACGCCAACAACAGGTACGCCCAAGTCGCTGGCGGCTTTGAGTTGGTCGCCGGCCACATTGCCCAGCCCGCCCGAGTAGATGGGCAGCGCTTCGCTCAGCATGAATTCCATGCTGAAATACGCGGCACAGGTCAGCGAAGCTTCCGGATGAGTCCGCTGAAACCACGCGGGCGCTTGCGCCGCCTGCCGTCCGGCTTCGACCAAACCATCCACACTTTTCCGGAAAGCGGGATCGGCTAGGACGAGTTCGATCCGGTCGCGGGCGGCCGTCTGCAGGACCACCCAGGGGTTATGCGTGATCTCCCACAGTTCGGGATCCAGTTGCCGCCACACTTCGTCTGTGGCATGATTCCACGACCAGTGCATGTCCAAGGCGAGTTCCGCCAGGGAATCGACTCCCTCGATTTCGGTGGGCAATAGATGGTATGTGGGGTGGCTGACACCGGTTTGTTCGCTCATCATTTCTCTGCCTTAAGCTCCTGCTCCGGCACGCCCGGCATGCGCCTGCGAGTCGATGCACAGAAGCAACTCTTCCCAGGATTTGACGAACCCCGCGCCGCGGCGCCAGCGCCCCCGTCTTAAGCGCCGGTCATCGCCAGTGAAGGCTCATGCTCGGCTTGGTGCAGCCAATATGGCGGCCGGCCGTAGTGAAAGTACAGCCGGTTCTCATACTCTCGAGTAATCGGCGTGGACTCGGCATACTCCGGGGCGTTTTGAATGGCTTCCCGCGATAGGCCAACGCACACCTTGGAATCCGCCCAGCTCACCCGTTCGATCCAGGCGGGCGAAACCAACACCTTCTTGCCCGGCCACCAATTCCGCGTGGCCACCTCGATGTAGCGGATAGCCCAAGCTTCATCGTCCACCACGAACCCGTCCAAATGGCCGATTTCACCGTCGGCCGCTTCAATGGTGTAGCCAGTCACGCCCGCGGTGCTCTGCAGATGCGAATCCGTCAACTCTCTCCCGACCCTCTCCGCCAAAGCTTCCCGCGAAGCTGTTGCCGAGATAGCCACGCCCGCCGGGTAAAACGCCGGACCCCACAAATAGGGACCGTCCCAATAATAGGGATAGCCGTAATACCCGTAAAATTCGGCCTCGTGCTGCCGGGAGATGGGCTGGTGCGTGTCAACATTAGGGCTGTGTTCAACTTGCTTCTTCGTCAGCGCCACGTCCACACGCTTGGCCTGCCAGTCCGCCTGTACTACGGCAATGGGCGAGATGAGGACTCGG